>OKVA01000517.1_pt1 | contig 13259 bp, 9 predicted proteins | sample 1606741 | NCBI WGS metagenome assembly OKVA01 (sample SAMEA3882528, study PRJEB24775) | human gut metagenome | biome: human-associated habitat; feature: intestine environment; material: feces | place: Netherlands | collected 2009/2010 | reverse complement strand
CATCCTGAAGTTCGTATTTCCCGATATTGCCTGAGTGACAACAATCCAAAATGATAATCTTGTTGCGAACCTTGGAAGTGTTAACAATACTCATTATTGTTGACATCTGTATCCCCGTATAATATTGACCAGGGGTAGCTATATCTTGAGGCATAACAATTTCTGCACCAGTGCTATTCATATAGCCATGCCCAGAAAAATAAAAGAGAGCAGTATCATCATTTCCTGCAAAAAGTTTACGAATAGCATCCATCACTTCTCCTGAAGTCTGTACATTTGGCATCATTTTTACGCCAAAGTTAGGAGATCCGTCACCATGTCGTTCAATTGCAGCTTTAACGCTATTGATGTCCTCAATACACCCTGTCAATTCATTTCCTTCGGGATAATCATTAATCCCAATCAACAATGCCTTTTTCATGTAACAAATAGTTATAGTGATTGATAAATGGCGTAGTTACGGACAGCATTGGCAACAGATTTTGCATTCCAGCCAACGATAACATCTGCTGCATTTTTTACGATAGAGGATGTGCGTTCTGCTCCCCATGGCTGAACAGCAATGATAGGTTTGTTGTACTTCTTTGCCATTTCAATCTCTTTATTAATCCATTTGCTATAAGTGGCATAAACTCCTGCAAGAATGATAATGCAACTGCACCCCTTTACCTTTGCCTCTATTGCATCAGATAATTGTTTGTCTGTGCCATTTGTGTGAATAGGATCATTTTTAGGAACTGAATGGTTGTAAAAGACGATACCTTCCTAACGCAAGAATGATTCAATTTTGTCATAATCTGAAGAATATGCCCACGAGTGTGATATAAATATTCTATACATATCAATTAGCGCGAATTCTCTGGTCCTTCGCCAGGGTCTTAATTTCGAATTCACACAGCAAAGATATGGACTTTTTCTCTTACAAACAAACAACATGTGAAAAATTCACATTTACAATATAGATATTTGGCATTTATTGGCATATACATTTGTTTTGCTGAGAAAAAATCTCTAAATTTGCACCGATTTATTATATAATCAATGAGATAGTATATGTTACAGCAATTTATAGTTGAGAACTTTCTCTCTTTTAGGAACAGGGAAACCTTCTCTCTTCTACCTAATAAAGGCACTTTGAAAAAGGAACATAAAACGGAACCCATTAAAGGACAATGGGTATTAAAGTCTGCTGCAATGTTTGGAGCGAATGCAGGTGGAAAGAGCAATTTCGTAAAAGCGATTGAGTTAGGGAAAAGGCTTGTTCTAAGGGGCACGAGAACAGATGATTTGATAGATTTTTACCCATTTCGCTTGAGTTCCGAAAATAAAAAAAGAGATACCACTATTATTTATCACATACTATGTGGTAACAAAAAATATGAATACGGATTTAGTTACAATTCTGAACAAATAAGTTCAGAATGGCTTAAACAAATAAACAAAAACAGCGACTGTGTTATTTTTCAAAGAGAAACAAAAAAGTCTGAATTTGAAATTTCATATCTACTTAAGCTTAACCCCAAAGAAGAAGAATCACAATTCCTTTCTTTTCTAGCAAAAGCAACGCCACAAAAGCAATTATTCCTCCACGAAGTTATGAGTCGTAACATTCATGAAAATGTATCAAATATAAAAGATTTAGATGCAGTTATCGACTGGTTTGTAAATTCCCTTAAAATTATATTTCCCGACACACCATACAAACAAGGTGTATTACTTAAAGCGGCTGATGATAACGACTTAAAACGTGGTTTTGGGGCACTATTAAGATACTTCAATACGGGCGTTGATGGTGTGAAATTAATAGATGTTCAATTTGAAAAACTTGGAATTCCACACGATTTACAACGTGCAATCAAAACAGATTTATCAAAATCCAATACTGATGAAGCATTTGGAGCATTAAGATTTGACGATAACCTGTATTTAATTAACTTGATTGATGGTGAAATTAGGGCTAAGAAATTGATGACTGTGCATAAAAAAATGGATGAAGCTGACATTGAACTTTTTTCGCTTGGCGATGAGAGTGATGGTACAAAACGTTTATTCGATTATATTCCACTTATCTTGGACTTGATTCAAGGAGGAAAAGTCTTTATTGTTGATGAAATGGAACGTAGCTTACATCCATCACTTATTAAGCAAATAATTTTATTGTTTTATAAGCATTCAAAAGATGTTTCTAGTCAACTGATTTTTACCACTCATGAAAGCTCTTTAATGGATCAAAAGATATTCAGGAGAGATGAAATATGGTTGATGAAAAAAGACAATAACGGTATCAGTTCATTTGGACGAATGGATAATTTATATAATGTGCGTTTTGATAAAATGCTTCAAAACAGTTACCTCAATGGCGAATACGGCGCAACCCCCATATTCGAGACAGAAGAAGAGATAAATAAATTATTTTCATCTTTAAAATAATTTTCTGATGGTAAGTTTTATTTCTAAATTTTTGTTCACTGCCACGGTAACAGCACCAACATTCTTGTCACTGGGATTAATAGGTGTTATTAAGGATAGCACGAATTATTTTCAACTATGGGATGATATGCTAGAAAATAAGATATTTCCTACTAGTTTTGAATGGTGGGGCATCAATATTAGTTTCGGATTTATGTTGATATGCCTTATCGGTATTAAAATTTTTCTTTATAGAAAATCCAACAAACACAAGGAAGGAAAAACCATTCAAGTGAAATCTTATTCAAATTTATCTCTGAACAGTGCGGAGCAAATAATTTCATCTATAATCCCTTGGTTAACAATATTTGCCGACAAACTTGATTTTATGGTATTATTTGTTTGCATAATACTTCAATGCTGCTTTATCGCGATTGCAAGTTACAATAACAATAACTACAATTTACTTTGTTCAATATGGGGGTATCGTTATTATGAAGTATATACAGAAGAAAATACCTACATACTAATTTCTGGAAAATGTATCAGAAATAAGAATGAGATTAAAAAGTTTATTGAAGTGACAGATTATATGGGTTTAATAATTAACGAGAAATAACATGAGCCAATTTTATGCATTGATGTCCGATAATACAGTAAAACACATTTCTCTTAAAGAAGAGATAGTAACAGAGATTAAAAATATATTTATAAATGGAGGTGCTATATTTAAACCAGAAGGTATAGAAGAAGATGTTTTCGATGGCAATATCATTAGCCGGAACGGGGAGAATATAACATATGTACATTATGACTTACCTGAAGATTTTGCTCGCATACCATATAATCAGGCTGATATGTCTGAATACAATATAAATGAAGATATGCCTAAAAGTATCTTTTATTACGATGACGGAAAATTCTATTTTCAGGTCTTTAATAAGAGAAACATGTTACAACGAAAAATGGTCTTGCAGTTTGAATGTGGAAATATATTTGCAAAAATGAATAACTCTGCTTTTATTGTTGAAGATAAGATTCATGCACTATATGAGGAGGGGAAACTGTATTTTCAAAGTTATACAGTCGCAAATCAAATATTCTCACTAATAGATTTTGTTACCGAGGCTACAAATGCTGAAATTGAATCCTTTGGAGAAATAGATGGAATTAATGTAAATACTGAAAGTATAAAGCATATTGCAAATATAAAGACGCGTCGGCTTATAAAGTTGTTATCGAATACAGACAATATTTCAGCTTTTATGAGAAAAGCACCTCGAACAAAAACTAGCCTATTAAACAAATACGGAGTTAATGCACAAATAAATGAAAATAAAGAATTGGTTTTACCGACAAATAATGTTGCAGATTTGAACCGTGTTTTAGAGTTTCTCAATGAGGATATATTTAGGGGTGTAATTACCGACAGGCTTTATCGTTCAAATTCAAAGAAAAAAGATAATCACTAATTATGATGAACAAAGAAAACCAAATAATACTCTATCAGGACGATAACGAGATAACTCGTGTGTCTGTGCGCTTTGCTGATGAAGACTTGTGGCTGACTCAGGGACAATTAGTTGAGATATACCAAACAAGCAAATCGAATGTAAGTGAGCATATCAAGCATATATTTGAAGATGGAGAACTAGCAAAGGAGGCAACTGTTCGGAAATTCCGAACGGTTGAACTTTGGATTAGTTCTTCTGATTTATAAATGTTCTTTAGATGCTCGCTTATATTGGCTTTGCTGGATTGGAATAGTTCTACTATTTGTGCCTGGGTCAGCCACACTGTTTCATCTTCAATGCGCACTTCCATCCTCACTGATTCATCCGGCTGGTAGAGTATGATTTCTCCTTGTTGTTCCATGTGTTCGATTTTTTGAGTACAAAGCTAGCAAATATAAATCAGACTGATCTTGTTTTCAGGTTATAATTGAAATGTAGGATGGGAAATGAAACTCCGATGACAATCTATATGATAGTGCCATCGGAGTTCTGACATACTCTTCTTATTAAGGAAGGAATGCTTGCTATGTTTTTATTTTACCGGCATCAATGTGAATCCCCAATGATATTCCTTATTGGCGGGTAGGGTATGTTCCGGCAGAGGGCGGTCTCCCCAGCTGTCATAACCGGCTATACCTTGTTGCTTCATATCAATACATACTTCCACAAAATTACGTGGGGTGATATCATTGACATGTGTCATGCGGCGTATTACATTTTTAGCTTTTTCCTCATTATGGTTAGCAACTTCTTCGGGAGTGAAGTTAGTCCACTGACGGGGACGGCTGATAGCTTCTTCCGAGTCAAAGTCCTCTACGGAGTTGCGCAGGGCATTGAATCCGATAGTGCTGTCGGCACGTATTAACAATCCTTTTCCGCCTTTGCGGGTCAGTTCTACCCAACGGGTGTCGGTGCGGTGTCCGTTTTCTTGCGGACGGACATAGTTGTTGGTGTACATCTGGTCGGCTGTAGTGCGGTAGAGATCAACGAAGCTGCTTGCATTACGGTCGATGTAGTTTTCACCCGGTCCGCGTCCGAAGTATTCTACCTGGTTCATATCGGATGGCAAATGGAAACGTACACCGATACGTGGTACGTTCAGTTTGGAAGAGGCAAGGCGTTGAGCATCCTGTCCCGGTGTGAAAGTGGCCATTAAGGTAGCTTCTGATACTTCCGTGTCGGCAGCCTTCATATCGGTAGAAGTAAAGGTGATGCCTGCATGAACCACACCGTCGGGATAGATGGTATATTTCATGATGTACAGATTGCCTGCCGCCAGTAGGTAATTGACTGTTAATACGGTCTTGTTGCCGTCTGTTGTTGTGGTAACATCTGCTACATTGAAATTCTTGCTGGACTGTTTCCATATTTGCTCGCGCTTAGGCCCACCGTTACCATAATCATTGTCCGTCGGTGCGCGCCAGAAGTTAGGCTGAATACCAAAACCTTCAGCGAAATATTCTGTACCGTTTACTTTGTATGAAGTCACGAGTCCGCTTCTCTTGTTGAAAACGAACTGCATACGTGGTGATAATACGGTGATGATGTCACCATCCGTGCTGACGGTAGTCTTGCCGCTTGCTTTATGTCCGGTCATAGCCAATGGTTCTATGGGCAGGCGGAATTGTTCGGAAGCAATATCGTGTCCTGCAGGAATCAAGGGCTCCGGTTCTGTGGTGGTAACTACAAAATCTACAAAATATTCTGTGCCGGCCTTGGGTTTCAATCCGTTGAGGTTGATGTTCAGTTCTTTGGAACCTTGCGGTTCGATATCTAATGATACTTTTCCGCCTTTGATTGTTTTTCCGTTTGCCTTTACGGTATAACTGATCATATACTTTTTCAAGTTGGTGAAGTAGAAACGGTTTTTTACCAGGAATTTGCCGGCAGCCGGGTCGATGGCTTCGAAACCTACATTCTGATGTGCATATTTCACTTCTGTCATGGCCGGATGCGGAGTGCGGTCCGGAGCTACGATTCCATTGCATAGGAAGTTTCCGTCGCTGGGTGCATTGGTTCCGTAATCACCTCCGTAGGCCCAGTAGGTACGTCCATTTTCGTCTGTTTCCAGAATACCTTGGTCTACCCAGTCCCAAATGTAACCGCCTTGCAGGTTCGGGTACTTGTAGATTGCTCTCCATTGTGCTGCCAGATTACCATTGGAATTGCCCATAGCGTGTGAATATTCGGATGGTGCGATGGGACGGTCGCTGCCTTTCTTGCCTATTTCTTCCAGCCAGGCGGCACTGGGGTATTGGGGTACATACATATCTGTGTTCCATTCCCAAAGGGCGCGTTCATAATTTACAGGACGGTTCATGCCTTTTACTTCGCGTTCTTTCAGCCATAAATAGGTCTGATAGAAATTATAACCGTTTCCGGCTTCGTTTCCTAATGACCAGATGGCTACAGAGGGATGGTTTTTGTTACGCTCGTACATATTAATGGTACGGTCCATGTGCGGCTTCAGCCATTCGGGATGGTTGCCCAATGTTCCGCCCCGGCTTAAGTTATAATACATACCGTGGCTTTCTATGTTGGCTTCATCATATACATAGATGCCATATTCATCACACAATTCATAGAACTTGCGGTCTTGCGGATAGTGGCAGAGGCGCACGCTGTTGATGTTGTTCTGTTTCATCAGGGTGAAGTCCTTGCGCATCAGCTCTTCGGGAACATAATGTCCTGTTTCGGGATTATGTTCGTGTATGTTTACACCTTTCAGCTTGATGGGTTGGCCGTTGACGAACAAGCAAACGTATGGTTTGCCGTTTTCGGCTATCTGATCGGTTGGTTTGATCTCGAAACGGCGGAAACCTACCGTATAAGGAATGATTTCGCTTGTTTTTTCTCCGTCTTTCAGAGATATCAGTAACCGATACAGGTTAGGGTGTTCTGATGTCCAGGTCTTGACGTTGCTGAGGGCGGCTTCAAAAGAGATGCTCTTCTGCCCGTCTGCTGTAACAGGACAGGGGGTGTTACCTTCTGCAACCACTTTCTTTGCGGCATCCAGCAATTCGTATGCTACGGTTACCTCTTTGTTGGCTGCTGTATGGTTGGTTACGTCCACATTCAGTTTGAAGATACCATTCTTATAAGTGTCGTCCAGTGTAGACACCACATTGAAATCTTTGATGTGGGTTTTGGGCTGTGAGAACAGGAATACATCACGTTCAATACCGCTCATGCGCCAGAAGTCCTGGCATTCCAGATAAGAACCGGTACTCCAGCGGAATATTTTGATGACCAGCGAGTTTTTGCCGGGTTTCAGGTAGTTGTTGATTAAGAATTCTGCCGGATTCTTGGAGTCTTCGCTGTATCCCACTTCCTGTCCGTTGACATACACGTATACACCGGATTTTGCTCCTTCCAAACGGAGGAATATGTCGCGTCCATCCCAATCGGCGGGAATTTCGATATCACGCTGATACACACCGACCGGATTGGTTTCGGGTAACTGCGGCGGTTGTGGATTTCTGGGTTTGAATTCGTATCCATGATTGGTGTAGATGGCCACTCCGTAGCCCTGTACTTCCCAGTTGCCGGGTACTTTAATCTCCTTCCAGGCTATGTTGGCATCCGGTTGCTCAATGTTGGCAGGCAGATCTTTGTATGCATCTGCATAATAAAAGTTCCATGTACCGTTTAGTAGTTTGTAATAAGGGCTGTTCTCATACTCGCCGGTCAGTGCCTGGTTCCGGTTGTCGTAAGTCATGAAAGCTGTGCGTGGATATTCCTTGTTGACGGCTACGGTCTGAATATCTTTCCAATAAGGTAGTTTTGTATCTTCCGCATGAAGAACTTGTGTTGAATATGCGCATACAGCAGCGCTGATCAGGAATTTAAATAAGGTTGTCATTTTAGGTTTCATAGGTTCAAATAGAAAAATGAAGAAGAAAGGGCGCTAGTACCGGCGCCCCTTTCCTTAAGTCCTTTTATGTAAAATAGCAATTATTTAATTGCGTCTGCCAGTTCAGCACCTGGTTTGAACTTGGTTACTTTTTTAGCAGGAATAGTAATCGTTGCTTTTGTGGATGGGTTGATACCTGTTCTTGCACTTCTTTCAGCAACAGAGAATGTTCCGAATCCGATTAATGATACTTTGTCCCCTTCTTGGAGGGCCTTTGTTACAGTTGAAACGAAAGCTTCAACTGCTTTTTTTGCGTCGACTTTGCTCAAGCCGGCTTCAGCGGCGACTGCGCTGATAAGATCTGCCTTATTCATAACGAAAATGATTAATTATTAAATGTAACACAAAAGTTTTACCAAAATCAGTGACAAATATATGCTTTCAAAATTAGAAATCAAACAGATAGCCTAAAAAAGATGCTCCAAAAATCAAAAAAACGTAAGAGAACTCTTGTTTTCTGTTATATAACAGAATAAAATTGTAAATTTGCGCGCAATCAATGTTTTATTAGACGAAGAATATTTATGAACAGTATACCTACAGTAACCAAGAATTTATTGATAATAAATGTGTTGTGTTTCTTTGGAGGCGTGGTAGCCATGAAGTATGGAATTAACCTAAACGACCTGCTGGGACTACACTTTTTTATGGCATCTGATTTTAATCCTGCCCAGTTGATTACTTATATGTTTATGCATGGCGGTTTCCAGCATATCTTTTTTAACATGTTTGCTTTGTGGATGTTTGGCCGTACGCTTGAACAGGTCTGGGGACCGAAACGTTTCTTATCCTATTATATGGTATGTGGTATAGGTGCGGGACTGGTGCAGGAGCTGGTGCAATATATACAATATGTGACTGAATTATCGCAGTATGACAGTGTGAATACGGGGATTGCCGTGATCCCGATGGCGGAGTACTTGAATCTGATGACTACAGTTGGCGCTTCGGGAGCGATATATGGCATTTTGTTGGCATTCGGTATGCTGTTCCCCAATAGTCAGATGTTTGTATTCCCTATCCCATTTCCTGTCAAGGCTAAATATTTTGTGATGGGATATGCTGCTTTGGAGATATTTTTGGGCTTGGGTGCTTCGACCGATGGCGTTGCCCACTTTGCACACTTGGGAGGTATGATTTTTGGCTTTATATTGATAATGTATTGGAGAAAAAAGAATAACAATGGGCAGTTTTATTACTGATTTGAAAAATAGTTTCAACAAAGGGAACATATATATCCAGTTTATATATATTAATGTAGGGGTATTCATTGTAACTTCCTTATTGGGAATTTTATGGATGCTGTTCAACCGGAATGGAGCATTTGTGCTTCAATATTTGGAACTGCCGGCCTGGACGTTGCAGTTTGTCAAGCAGCCTTGGTCTTTGCTGACTTATATGTTCATGCACGCAGGTATTTTGCATTTGCTGTTTAATATGCTGTGGCTTTATTGGTTCGGGCAGATGTTTCTGTCTCTTTTCTCGGCAAAGCATTTCCGCGGGCTCTATCTGTTGGGAGGTATTTGTGGCGGTTTGTTGTATATGATCGCTTACAATGTTTTCCCTTATTTCAGTGATTCTTTGTATTATTCTTATTTGTTGGGAGCATCAGCTTCCGTACTTGCTATCGTTGTGGCCACTGCGGTACGTGCACCGGAATATAGAGTAAACTTTATGTTTATTGGGACTGTTAGGTTGAAGTATGTGGCTCTGTTTATGGTTGTGACCGATTTGCTGTTTATGACATCGGGCAATGCCGGTGGCCATATCGCTCATTTAGGAGGTGCTTTGGCCGGATGGTGGTTTGCTTCCGGATTGTCCCGCGGACATGATGCTACGTCATGGATAAACCGATGCTTGGATTGCTTCTCGGAAGGTCTTTCGTTTCGTCGTCAATCGAAAAGACCGAAGATGAAAGTTCATTATGGTGATAAGGCAAAAGATTACGATTATAATGCCCGTAAAAAACAGCAAAGCGAGGAGATAGACCGTATATTGGATAAATTAAAGAAATCCGGTTATAACAGTCTGACTACCGAAGAGAAGAAAAGCTTGTTTGATGCGAGCAAAAAGTGATATATGAAATATATTGGTCGTTTTTTGGGATGGATACTACTGGGCATAAACTTGTGTATGGTGGTATTGTTACTGGTATGTGCTTACAGCCCTTATATTGATCCTGTGGCTCATCCTGTATGGTCATGTGCCGGTTTGGCTTTTCCCGCTTTTTTGATTGTTAATCTTTTGTTTCTGGTCTTTTGGTTGGTGATTTATCGTAAATATGCGTTGCTTTCATTTTTAGGCCTGGTATGTTCCATTGGTGCTATCCGTACTTATTTCCCAGTCAATGTATTTGTATCTGATGTACCGGAAGGGGCAATCAAATTCTTATCCTACAATACGATGGCCTTTGAAAAGAACCGTGCGAACACCAAGGATAATCCGAACCCTGTGCTGGAATATTTAAGAAACAGCAATGCGGATATAATCTGCCTGCAGGAATATATTGTAGGCGGACGGTTAACCAAGAAAGAGGTGGATTATGCTTTAAGAGATTATCCTTATAAAAATTATCATAAGATATCGGGGGCCAACGGTTTGGGTTGTTATTCCCGTTTTCCTATTTTGTCGGCACATCCGGTGAAATATGCCAGCCTTAACAATGGTTCCATTGCTTATAAAATCAAAGTGAATGGTGATACCTTGCTGGTTGTTAATAATCATCTGGAATCCAATAAGCTGACTGAGAAGGATAAAGAAGTCTATCGCGAAATGATGAAGGATCCTGATAAGCAAAAGGTATCGCAAGGGTCTCGTTTGCTGATCGGAAAACTGGCGGAAGCATCGGCTATACGTGCCGTTCAGGCTGATTCCATAGCTCGTTTGGTGGCCGGTTACAAAGGGGGAGGCATAATTGTATGCGGTGACTTCAATGATTCTCCTATATCATACACTCACAGGGTGGTAGGGGAAGGGCTGAATGATGCTTTTGTGGAGTCGGGAAACGGCTTTGGCATATCTTATAATCAAAATCATTTTTATTTCAGAATAGACAATATTTTATTGAGCAAGAATTTAAAATCTTACCGTTGTACGGTGGATAATACGATAAAGAGTTCGGATCATTACCCCATTTGGTGTTATGTGGCGGAGAAGTGATTTTACATACCTTTAATTGACAGATTATGAAAAGACTATTATTTACGTTAGCGACGTGTTGTGTAATGTGTGCATGTGAACAGAAAACAGAAATGAATCCGTTCTTTACGGAATTCCAGACCGAGTACGGTGCTCCCGATTTTACTAAGATCAGACTGGAGCATTATGAACCTGCTTTCTTGAAAGGAATAGAGGAGCAGAATGCGGAAATTAAGGCAATAGTTGATAATCCCGAGGAACCTACTTTTGAAAATACCATTGTGGCGCTGGATAAAAGTGGCGGGATTCTGGCGAGAGTAAGTGGGGTGTTTTTTGCATTGACCGAAGCGGATACAAATGATTCGTTGACGGCCTTGAATGAAAAGATGGCTCCTGTACTTTCAGAACATAGTGATAATATTTATTTGAATCAGGATTTGTATAAACGGGTGGCTGATGTGCATCAACAGGAACAGGAAGGTAAGATAACTCTTACGACTGAGCAACACCGGCTGTTGGACAAGTATTATAAAGCTTTTGTCCGTTCGGGTGCCGGACTGGATGCCGGAAAACAATCCCGTTTGAGGGAGATCAATAAAGAATTGTCGACTTTGGGGATTGCTTTCGACAATCATATCTTAAATGAGAATAACGCTTATCAGTTGGTTATCGAGAATGAGGCTGATTTGGCCGGGTTACCCGAATGGGTGAAAGCGGGGGCCGCAGAGGAAGCGAAAGCTGCTGGAAAAGAAGGGAAATGGCTATTCACTTTGCAAAACTCCAGTCGCTTGCCTTTTTTGCAATATGCTGAAAACCGTGAGCTAAGAAAAAATATTTATGAAGCTTATATCAACCGGGGGAATCATGATGATGCGAATGACAATAAAGAGATATTGGGAAAGATCATGGCATTGCGTTTGGAACAGGCAAAATTATTAGGATTCGATTGTTATTCCAATTTTGTACTGGATGAGAACATGGCTAAGAATTCGCAGACAGTCATGGATTTCTTGAACAACCTGTGGGGATACTCACTGGAAAATGCAAAGAAAGAGGCCGCCGAGTTGCAGAAAATAATGGATAAGGAAGGTAAGGGAGAGAAGCTGGCTGCATGGGACTGGTGGTATTATGCCGAAAAATTGCGTCAGGAAAAGTATGATTTGAATGAAGATGAAATCAAGCCCTATTTCAGTTTGGAAGATGTGCGTAGCGGATTGTATACCGTGGCCAACAAACTGTATGGCATTACATTGACTGAACTGAATGATGTGCCCGTATATGAGCCGGATGTGAAAGTGTATGAAGTAAAGGATGCCGATGGCTCATTTTTGGGATTGTTCTATGCGGATTACTTTCCACGCGCAGGTAAGCGTGGTGGCGCATGGATGAGTAATTTTCGTGAACAGGCCGGTGAAGTACGTCCTTTAATTTATAATGTGGCAAGTTTTACTAAACCTGCAGGAAATATGCCTTCTTTACTGACTTTGGATGAGGTGGAAACCATGTTTCATGAGTTTGGACATGCATTGCACGGTATGCTGACCAAGTGTAACTACAAAGGAGTGTCCGGTACCAGTGTGGCGCAGGATTTTGTAGAACTTCCTTCACAGATTATGGAACACTGGGCTGTAGAACCTGAAGTGCTGAAACTCTATGCCAAGCATTATGAAACAAGAGAAGTGATTCCGGATGAGCTGATTACGAAAATCCAAAATCAGGGTACTTTTAATCAAGGTTTTATGACTACGGAATTATTGGCAGCCGCTTTGCTTGATATGGAACTGCATAACCTGACTGATACAGACAATCTGAATGTCGTTGCTTTTGAAAAAGAAACGATGGACAAGCTGGGGCTGATTCCTGAAATAGCTCCTCGGTATCGCGCCACTTATTTTAGTCATATTATAGGTGGATATGCTGCTGGGTATTACAGCTATCTATGGGCAGAAGTTCTTGACACGGATGCTTTTGAAGCGTTTAAAGAACATGGAGTGTTCGATAAAAATACCGCAGACTCTTTCCGTAAAAATATTCTAGAGAAAGGTGGAACGGAAGATCCTATGACCCTTTACAGAGGTTTTCGTGGGGCTGATCCCAGCTTGGAACCCTTGCTTAAAAACAGGGGTTTGAAATAAAATAGACTGTGAGATAGAATAATTTAGGCTGCAAAAAATGCTTTTGCAGCCTTTTTTCTCTTTTGGAATCTAAATATTTGTGTTTGATACCGTGGGAATGTGAAAAAAAAACTATATTTGCAACCTTGTATAAACTAAGAATTAATCAAA
>OKVA01000506.1_pt1 | contig 13447 bp, 15 predicted proteins | sample 1606741 | NCBI WGS metagenome assembly OKVA01 (sample SAMEA3882528, study PRJEB24775) | human gut metagenome | biome: human-associated habitat; feature: intestine environment; material: feces | place: Netherlands | collected 2009/2010 | reverse complement strand
CATCCAGGATGAGATATACAATGCAGTGAAAGACATCTCGGACAGTAAAGGATATTCTTTGATTTTGGACCGTGCGTCCGATACCGGTATCATTTTTGCATCTCCGAAGATAGATATAAGCAATGAAGTCCTGACGAAATTAGGATATTCCAACTAACATTCGTACATTTGCAAGCAATTAAAAAAATAATAATATAAAAAATAGAGATATAAGATGAAAAAAGTAATTTTAATGGCATTGTTGCTCGTACCGATGAGCATCTTTGCACAGAAGTTTGGCCATTTCGATTCAAGTGCCATTATCCAACTCATGCCGGAGTACACCACGGCTCAGACCGAAATCCAGCAGCTTCAGGCTCAGTATGAGAACGACCTGAAACGCATGCAGGACGAGCTGAAAAAGAAGTCGGAAGAGTACGACAAAGAGAAAGCGAACCTGTTGGATAACGTAAGACAGCGTCGCGAAACGGAATTGCAAGATTTGTATAACCGTATCCAACAGAGCTATCAGGACAATCAAAAGTCCTTGCAGGAAACTTCACAGCAGAAGATGCAGGCTATTTCCGACAAGATGCTCGGCGTTATCAAGCAGATAGGAACAGAGGGCGGTTATGTCTATATCATGGACGTTTCAGCCGGTATTCCTTATATCAGCACGACGTTGAGTACGGATGTGACGGCAGACATCAAGCAAAAGTTGGGCTTGAAATAAGCGGAATATTCCCTGTTTTCATACAAAGGCTTCTCCGGCAGTACGAAATGCCAGCCGGAGGAGCCTTTTTATTTTCTATCGTGTTTTTCTGTTTTCCGAGAAAAAAAGACTGTTTTTTATCGGTATGAACATAAAAATGAATAACTTTGTTACGGTTAATAATATACGGTTCATGATACGAAAAATGAATAAGTTAGTCTTGTGTCTGTCTTTTTTGTTGTTGTCTTTCGCGGTCAAGGCGCAGACTACGCAGGGCAAATTCGGTTATCTGAGTTACAATGCCATATTTCAGGCTATGCCCGAATATGAGGTTTCCCGGCAAAAGCTGGCAGACTTGAAGTCTAAATATGATAAGGAAGCCCAGCGGAGTTTCGACCACTTTCACCGCATACTCGAACGTTTTCGATATTTCATAGGCCATGACCTCTCCGATACGCTCCAGATTACGGCGGAAACGCATCGAATCCTTCTGAATCGACTTGTCGCGGATTTCGGCGACAAACTTGTTGAGAACGGTGTTCTGACTGTTGAGAATGTGCAACATAAGGTTGTATTTATTTAACTTTTGTTTCAGGTCAATAGAGGAAGTTGTTGAATGGATAGCGGCCCGAATGGATTTCACGGACCATGCCGTACAGATCCGAACGCAGCTTCTCGATATTGATCTTCTCGACCGCCGAAATAAAGATGCAGGGCGTATTGGCCCGGGCGATCCAGCTCTGTTTCAGGTCTTCGAGCGAACGATTTTCACGCGTGGAAGGCGTCAGGTCGTCAGGCTCCTTCTCCACATAAGTATAAGCGTCCACCTTGTTGAAAACCAGATAAACCGGTTTATCCCCGGCACCGATATCCTGTAACGTCTGCTTCACCACGGCGATCTGGTCCTCGAACTGCGGATGCGAAATATCGACCACGTGCAGCAACAGGTCGGCTTCACGCACCTCGTCGAGGGTCGATTTGAACGACTCGATCAGTTCGGTCGGCAATTTGCGGATGAAACCCACGGTATCCGACAGCAGGAAAGGCAGGTTGTCGAAAACCACCTTTCGCACCGTCGTATCGAGCGTGGCGAAGAGTTTGTTTTCGGCGAACACCTCGCTTTTCGAAATCAGGTTCATCAGGGTCGATTTGCCGACGTTGGTATAACCCACCAACGCCACACGCACCATCGAACCCCGGTTCGATCGCTGGACAGCCATCTGACGGTCGATCTTTTGCAGATCCTCCTTGAGTTTGCTGATCCGGTTGCGGATGATTCGACGGTCGGTTTCGATCTCGCGCTCGCCGGCACCGCCGCGCGTTCCCGTACCGCCCCGCTGCCGCTCCAGGTGCGTCCACATACCCGACAGACGCGGGAGCATATACTGGTAATTGGCCAACTGCACCTGGGTCTTGGCATAGGCCGTCTGTGCCCGCGACATGAAAATATCGAGAATCAGACGCGTGCGGTCGAGAATCCGGCAGGGCATGGCCGCCTCGATGTTACGCGTCTGCGACGGAGAGAGTTCGTCGTCGAAAATCGCCACGTCGATCTCCTCTTCCTTGCAATAGGCAGCGATCTCCTCCAATTTCCCCGGACCGACATAAATACGGGCCGACGGCTGTGGAAGGCGCTGCGTAAAACGACGGACACCTACGATACCGGCCGTTTCAGCCAAAAATTCCAATTCGGCGAGGTACTCTTCCGCCTGACGCGGATCCTGTTGATCCCGGATGACCGCGACCAGTACGGCCCGTTCGAACCCGGCCCCGGAAGCGGGTTGATCGTTCTTCGCTACAATCTCTTTATTCTTATTCTGTTCCAATCTGCCATACGATTTCTGCACGACTATGCGCCTTCGGAAAGACACATCTTCCTGCACGGTGAAAATAAGGGTATCCCGGCTTCACGCAGGATACCCTTATCAAATGTTTCAAACAAACCTTAATCCGAAATACGGAAATCGATCGGAATGACGAACTTCTGACGAACCGACTTGTTACGCTGCTTGGCGGCGGTCCATTTCGGAGAAGATTTGATAATACGTACCGCCTCGTCCGACAAGGTACTGTCGGGGGTTCTCAACACCTCGATATTGGATACGGAACCGTCCGTATTCACCACGAACGAGATGGTTACCTTACCCTGGATGCCGTTTTCCTGAGCGATCGCGGGGTATTTCACACGCTGCTGCACCCAGTTGCGGAAAGTACCTTCGTCGCCGCCCATGAAAGACGCTTTCTCCTCCACGATGATGAAAATCTCCTCTTCGAAGACCTCCTCGGTCTGGACGGGAGCCACTTCGATCGCCTGGTTCATATCAAACTCCGCAAAATCGATCTCCGTTTCGATCTTGGTATCGTTGGTTACGACTTCCAGCATGTCGCTCACGACGGCCATATCGACTTTCTTGGGAGCTTCGGGCGGCTTCTGGTCCTCGCGGGTAACCTCGACAATTTCCACTTCGACGGGAGCATAGCCAAGATCGACTTTCTCGATACGATGTTCCTTCGGAGTCACGGCGAATGCACCAATAACAAGTACCAACGCCACGACCAAACCGATTTCAAGGAAAAGACCCCGTTTGTTCTCCAGGTCGGCTTTCGGTGATTTCTTAATTTCCATTATTGTTCCTGTTTATTGTTATCCTTTCAAGTGACCCGAAGGCACACTAACTACCGACAAATATAGGGATAAAAAATCAAAAACAGCGCTTTCGGTCTGAAAAATCTTTATTTTTGACTAATTTTGTTCCCGAAAACTCCCTCACGACCGCTTTCCATGCCCCGACACGAATATCTTTACGGACAAACCCTGCCCCAATTGGAAGTTCTCTGCAACCGGTTGGAGATGCCCCGTTTCGCGGCGAAACAGATCGCACGCTGGCTTTACGACAAGCACGCGACAACGATCGAGGCGATGAGCGATCTATCCGCCCGGCACCGGGCCCTGCTCGCCGAAACGTACGAAGTCGGACTCACCGCTCCCGAAAAAGTCAGCATTTCGACCGACGGCACGAAAAAATACCTCTATCGTACCTCGCAGAACCATTTCATCGAATCGGCCTACATCCCCGACGGTGACCGGGCGACGCTCTGCATCTCGTCGCAGGCGGGCTGCCGTATGGGCTGCCATTTCTGCGCAACCGGACGACAGGGGCTCCAGCACTCCCTTTCGACGAACGAAATCCTCAACCAGATCGGGTCGCTGCCCGAACGGGAACGGCTCACCAACGTCGTTTTCATGGGCATGGGCGAACCGCTCGACAACCTGGACAGTCTGCTGCCGGCGCTCGAAGTCCTCACTTCGGCGTGGGGATTCGGCTGGTCGCCCACACGAATCACGGTTTCGACCGCCGGTGTAGCCTCCCGACTCGAACGATTTCTGGAGGCGACCCAGGTGCATCTGGCCGTGAGCCTGCACAACCCCTTTCCGCACGAACGGGCCGAAATCATGCCCGTAGAGAAGGCATGGCCGATCCGCGAAGTCGTGGAAATCCTGCGCCGATACGATTTCACGCACCAGCGGCGGGTATCGTTCGAATACATCGTCATGAGCGGCCTGAACGACTCTCCGCGTCACATCCGCGAGCTATGCCGCCTGCTGGACGGCATCAAGTGCAGGATCAACCTGATCCGTTTCCATAAAATTCCCGGATCGCCTTATTTCTCCCCCGACGACCGGGCCATGATCGCGTTCCGTGATGCTCTGACCGCCAAAGGCATACACACGACCATCCGCACCTCTCGCGGCGAAGATATCCAAGCGGCCTGCGGCCTGTTGAGTACGGCGCAGAACGAGGCGGCACAATTTTAGCAGCACCCGTTTCGTTATTCTTAATAAAATACGAAAATGAAAAAGATTCTTTTTACCCTTTTACTCGTGCTGGGCATCAGCGCCGCAGCCGACGCGCAGGTACGGTTTCTGGACTCTTCGACCGATGCGGTCCGCAAAGAGGCCATCGCTCAAGACAAATTGGTTTTCATCGATTTATACGCCACCTGGTGCGGCCCCTGCAAGGCGATGGAGCGCGACGTCTTCTCGAAAAAGGAGGTGGGCGACTTTATGGACGAATATTTCGTCGCGGCCAAGTACGACATCGACAAACCGACCGGGAAAGCCCTGGCAGGCAAACACGGCATACGGTCGATCCCGACCTACCTCGTATTCAATACCGAGGGCGACCTGCTGGGCAAGATAACAGGATCCATGCCGGCCGAAGAGTTTACCGCCGCCCTTCGGAAGATCATCGCCGAAACCGGGAAGAAATAGCGACCGGCGGATGTAATAAAGAACGGAAACGATTCCTGTATGAGGATCGTTTCCGTTCTCCTTTTCCTTCGTGCTCTGAATACGACTTGACATCAGATTATTCTGTTTCATGTCCCGAAATTTTGCTTGCAACGGACGTTGCGCCGCTGTTCCCGGCGACAGGTACAGTCAAGTTTCCTCGGAGATAATTTCCCCATACAGACAACCCCCGGCAGCAATTAATATTACCTGAAGTTACCTGTTCCCGCCGGTCCGATTGATCGGGCTACAGTATAAGGTCGGCTATAGTCCCGTTTTCGGCGGATAGTCGATCGAAGTCGATTTTGTACGTCCGTCGGTGGTGGTCATCGTGAGCGTCAATCGGTGATGTTGCTCCGACGCAGGCTCGGCAAGCGGTTCGATTTCGATCGGCCGCAAATTCTTCCGGCCGTCCCACGGATTCTTCGGATTGAAAGGGATCATCTGCAAATGTTCCGGCCCGATCCGATCCATCCTCTCGCGGCAAAGAAGCGGGGCCCCGTATTCATCCCTCTGTTTCCAACTCCGCACCGATACCCGGAACAGGTCGTCGAGCGGTTTGCCGGCCGGATGCTCCTCATCCCAGTCGGCATCGCTCGTGATATGCATCGAAGTGAAATTATCGGCAAGGGCAATCTGATCGCCGAAATACAGACCGGGAGGCGTGCCGCCCTCGTACGCACCGATTTCATCCCCGTTTCTTTTTGCGATTTCGAGATATTTCGCCTTGTTTTCGGGAGTCCAGAACTCTTGCCGGCCAAGATTGTATTTCTCCATATCCGGATTATAATACTCTTCGGTGTCGGCCCAGTCTATGTAAAGCGTATTCGATTTGCCGTCCGTCGCAGCGGTCCGGGGAATATAGTCCAGCTTCATATCTCCTTCCACGTAACGGGCTATCAAATAAGTAGGTCCGATGACAGGTCCTCCGATCGGCTCTTCCTTTTCCGAACATCCGCATAAAAACGGCAGCAACAATAGCAATAAACTCTTTTTCATGGCTCTTCTATCTTGTTAAATCGTACGTGACTGCACGCAGGTTATTCTTTCGCATTGACCTGCGGCCGGCAAGTGAGCGAGGCGGTCTTGACCTCCCCCTCGACGGTGGTCCATTCGACAGTGAGCGTGTGAATGGGATCAATGGTCGGGGTCTTTGTGAAATAGATAATCACATAGTCACGTATCATCTGCATATCGTCGGCTTTCAAATCCTCGACGAGCATCTGTACATTGTTGCCGCCCCCTGTTTCGTATCCGCTACGGATATAATCGGCGTAGGACCAAAATTCGGCCCACAGGATATCGTCCAGCAATGTCCCCGCCGGATGCTCTTCATCCCAGTCGGCATTGCTGGTAATATGCATTGTCTGAAAATTATCGGCAAAAGCAGAGGGGTACTCCCAAAACTCGAGCCAGCGGTTATAACCGACGTCCCCGTTGCGAATCGCCAGGCGTTCGAACTCCTGAGGGTCGCTTTCGGGGGAAATCCACTCGCAATCGGTCAATTCTATCCAAAAATTGCGTATGGGGGTTTGCGGGTCTGCCGGGATTTGCGGGGGGGGGCGGTCCGGACTTCGGGACAGCAATACCAAATCCCCCTGACAATAGTTTTGGATGTAGTTCTCGCAAAACCTCAACTCCGGACCTTCATGTTTGTTGCAGGAGTTCAGTGTCAGGAGTGAGAACAACAATAATATCAAGTTTTTTCGTGTCATAATCATACGTTTTTTAAGGACAATTGGTGTAAGTGACTATCAATTCCATATCGTAATACTTGTCGCTGGACGAACTCGTGTCCTCACCGTCATAACCGGCCTCCGGTCCGTTGCGCAGATCGAAAGCTCCGTAGTAATAATACCCGTTGGCTGTCCCTCCCCATCCGAAATTGCAATGGATCAAACGTTTGTCTAGAGCGTCTTTCTTGCGAAACAGGACTGGAGCGGCAAGAATTTTAGCCCGTATTGAAGTTCGACCTTATATTATGCTGTTCCTGTCGGCTATTTATTGCAACGCAGGATCGACCTCCGGCGTGCAGGTGACCGAGGCAGTCTTGACATCGCCCTCGACGGTCGTCCAGCGAAGTGTCAATGTATGCTCTTTTTCGAGCGTCGGGGCGCTGGTGAAAACAATCACGGGATATAATGTATCAGTGGAAAAATCGTTGACTTCACAACAGTAAATCATTTCCATATCCGCAGGCGTCAGCTCCGACATTAACTTTTTAATTACAGACAAATACTTCCTTTTGGATAGAAACGTATTGTCGTTTTTCCCGGGATATCCTTCGTGAATAAAATTGGCATAGGAATAAAGTCGCACAAGTAGAATATCATCCAGCAGACTACCGGCAGGATGCTCTTCGTCCCAATCGGCATTACTCACAACATGCAGCTCTCGGAAGTTATTAGCAAAAGCAGGGGTGCGAAGACAGAGATGGTCCGGAACCCATTGATTGAATGACGTATCATCGTTGCGTGTTGCTAATCGCAGAAACTCTTCCGGATCGGAGAACGAATCACACATGTTATTGTGTGAGTAATTCGGAGTTATGACAAATCCTGTTTGTAAATTTTGTGGCGGAACGGTAGGTTGTGTTCCAAAATACCCGGTTTGGAGCATTGGTAATTCTAAACCTCCGCTGTAATAAACTTCGATAAAGCATTGTCGAAATGAAGGGGCAGAAGATGTTTCGTGTTCGTTACATCCGCAGCACAACGGGATTATCAATAACAGGCAGATTATTTTTCCAATATTCATAATACTAACGTATAAGTAAATATACTTAAATCTTTGTAATATCTAGAAGCTGGAGTACCGGCATCCGAATCTTCCGGCATAACCGGACCTTTGCTCAAATCGAATATTCCATCGTAATAATATCCGTCTGCAACTCCTTCCCACCCGAAATTGCAATGGACAAGAGTTTGTCCGAAAGGTCCTCTTTGAGAAACAGTACCATTACGGTAATATGTTTTTATGTATCTTGTACGATAGAGCCATCCATCCAAATTCCAAAAATGTGCCTTTTTTTCGCCATTCTCTATATGAACTCCCCTCATAATGGTTGCTTTTTGTTGGTCATGTAACATATTTCGCACACAACTGTTCTTATATGTTTCGTAAGTGACATTTTTGGAGGGCATACGGATTAAAAAACCTTGTAAATCATAAGCATATGCCATGCTCTCTTCCAAGCCATATTCAGTGTCAATATCTATTCCCACAGCAGCGATTAGCATAGCCACTGCGTAACCTTCAGGACTTGGCATTCCATTTATTCCTGAAGATACAAGTTTTGGACTCAATATGGTTCGTCTTATCAAAGTCCAATCGATCGCAGTTTTTCCTATTGATTTCGGAGCGTATCCATAATTCCAATAATTCGATACCATTACTTGTGCGGCAGCAATGGCTCCGCAACCAGCAACAGGAGATTGTCCATGGACCAAAGGACAACAAACATTATACGGTGCCCCCTGCCCCCATTTTACCGGAATCAGCGGTCCTATCCTTTCTTGAACAACGAACGGAGTGTATTCCTCTCTTAAAACATTGCCTCCTAAATCCCCCGTGTGACGTCCGTCGTCGCTCATAGGTGCGACTCCTCCATCAGCATCTATATCGGCATTTTCGATTCCAATGATCGCGGCCTGTGCAACCATTTGCAGGGGGAATACCAATTCACCGTCCGCTTCGGCCTGCTCGGGAGTAACCGTTACGGCATACCGGAACTCTTCGGTCGTGAGGCTTCCTTCATCGACGACCGCATAGACCGGCTCCAACCGGTCGTCGGCCCCCAGAATGGCATAGCCCGCCTCGTTCTCGAAATTGACGATGTAGAGCAGATCCTCCACGTCGGCCGTGGCTTCGCTGCGGGTGACAGCGCCATCTTCCGCGGGAGTATCGATCTCTTCGAGGACGGATTGCAACTCTTCGAGAGCCTGTTCGACAGGGACCGCATGCGGCTTTTCAGCAGTCGGAGGGTTTTCACCGAAAGGCCCCGGCTCCGCGCCCGGATCGGCCGTACAGCCAGCCACAGTCAGAACCCGAAAAATAGCGAAAAAAGTCCGAAATGTTTCATAACGGATTAATTTCAGGGTTTTCGGTCGAACCCTGTTCCGAGAGTTCTGAAAATTCCCGGAACAGGGCCGGAAGAAGTTTTCCTCCTGATCCGAAATTAAACATTTCTTTGTTGATTACCAAATAAAATACAATTTTATTTGCAATCAAATAAAACAAACCGCATTCGGGCTTCGTCGCGCACGTCGCGGTGGAAGATGCCCTTGACAGTCGCCGCCGTATCTTCCCGGCCCCGTTATTTCGCACTGCCGTAATGCCAGGTGACCGCCTGCCGGATGTCGGGATGGAGCGATTTGCCGACGGGACAGGTTTCGGCCGCGCCTTGCAGGATTTTCTTGTCTTTGTCGCTGTAATCGCCCGGCAGGTAGAAATCGAGCCGGATCTCGGCGATGCGGCGCGGTTCGGCGGCCATGACTTTCTGGATCTCCACACGCGTTCCCTTCAGGTCGATTTCGAGCCGACGAGCGGCTATCCCCATCAGGGTCAGCATACAACTTCCCAGAGCTGCAGCAACCATGTCCGTCGGAGAGATGTATTCGCCTTTGCCGTTGTTGTCGGTCGGAGCGTCAGTGATAACCCGGTTACCGGACTGGACGTGCGTGATTTCGGTCCGCAGATCGCCCAGATACAAAGTTTGAATCGTAGCCATTTCCTAAAATTTTTAAGTGAATGTTTCCTGATAAAGATAGTGAAATGTGAGGGCAATCGTGCGGACTTGCACCCAAAAGATTGCCAAACCGAATCCTATCTTCTGCAAAGATAGGGAAAGCCGAGAGAAAAATGGAAACTTGGGCCCAGTTTTCCGAGGCGCATCCTATCTAAGACTATGTCAAAGATGGGGAAAAGTGAGTGACAAGCCAAACTTGATCAGCATTTCTCCTCCTTGCGCGGCGAAATCCACGAGAGCCTTCTGCATCCGCTCCGATCGTCGGTCGGTCGAGCCAGCCCGAGCCGCATCTTGTAAAACCATCGTTTTTCGGAAAGTCCGGAAGACAGGTCCGCCATACCTGAAATTCCGTTCCGCCCGTTCCGCGTCCTCTCCGATCCGGGCAGCGACGGACAGCGGCACGCCCGGACCGGATATTTGCCCGGACCGGGAGACCGAAAGCGAAATAAATTTCGTACATTTGTCCTCCATAAGGACTTATGCTCGAAAAACTCGCAAAACAGACCGCCATATACGGCATCAGTACGATCGTCGTACGATTCCTGAACTACCTGCTGACACCCTATTTCACCCGGGTGTTCGACCCGGGCATTTACGGGATCACCGTGGACGTATATGCCCTGATTCCATTCGCTCTCGTGATCCTGACGATGGGAATGGAGTCGGGATACTTCCGTTTTGCAGCCAAAGCCGACGAAGCGGGCGGCGACGTGACGGCCGCCAAACGGCGATTGTTCGCTACCACATGGGGCATCACTTCCCTGGCAGCCCTGCTTTTTTTCGGGCTGGTAACCCTCTTCCGCACGACGGTTTCCGAGTGGATGGGAGCGGATTACGCCGCAAACCCCGACTTCGTAGTATGGGTCGCGGCGATCATTTTCCTCGACGTTTGCACGGCGATTCCCTTTGCACGCCTGCGGGAACAGGGACGGGCCCTGACCTATGTCGGGTTCAAGGCCTTCAGCGTCGTAATTACGGTAGTTTTGGCAGTGGCCTTCGGTCTTGCCGGCTTTTACGAAACATCGTTCGGCGTAGGCTGGGTCTTCGTGGGCAACCTGATCGCCAGCCTGCTCACCCTATTGGCAATTCTCACCACGACGAACCGCACTCTGCCCCGTATCGACGGCAAGTTGCTGCGGCGGGTGCTCGTCTATTCACTGCCGCTGATGGTCAGCGGCATCGCAGGCACGGCCAACGAATTCATATACCCCCAGATGATCAAGTACCTCGTACCGGAAGGTGCGATGGGCGAAGTGGGTATTTACGGAGCGATCGTCAAAATCGGTATGGTGCTCATGCTTTTCGTGCAGATGTACCGGTTGGCCGCCGAACCCTTCTTCCTGGCCGATTATAAAAAATCGGACTTTTTGCAGATGAATGCCGCAGCACTTAAATACTACGTGCTGGTGTCGATGTTCATATTCCTGGGAATCGCTTTTTTCCGGGATCTTTTCGGACTCATCGTCGGCAAGGATTTCCGCGAAGGAATCGGCATTTTACCGGTGGTGTTGGGTGCGAACGTCCTCAACGGCGTATGGCTCAATCTGTCGTTCTGGTACAAACGGGAGGAGCGAACCTCGCTGGCTATCGTGGTTACCTTTGTGGGCCTGATATTTACGATCGGATGCAGCCTCTCATTTATTCCCCGCTGGGGATACTACGGAGCAGCCTGGGCTCGTTTAGTCAGCGAAGCGGCGATGGTTGCGGTAAGTTTTTGGCTCAACCGCCGTTTTTATCCCATGCCTTACCAGACCGGACGGATTTTGGGATATGTGGCGTTGGCGCTGGTTCTATACGGCGTGAGTGTCGTCGTGGATGACCATGTCGCTCCGGCTGTACCCAGATATGCTTGCTACGCGGCCTTGTTGCTGCTCTACTTTTACTATGCCGTGCGGCGGGAGAAGATCGACCTTCGGGCACTGGTCCGTTCCGCAATGCACCGGGGGCACAAATAGCAACGAAAGATGAGTGAAAAATTGATTATATTGCTGCTCAGCGGCACGCTGCTCATGACCGGAGTCATGGCCCTTTCGTGGGAACCCGGCCGCGATCGCACGCTGACGCTGGGACTGGTTCTGGTGGCGATGCTATGCATCGCGGTCCGGCAGCGGCTCCGGCGGGTGCAGCGGAACAGAAAGTAAAATGCGGTTTTCGGAGGTCATCGGTCAGCGGGAGCTGAAACGTCATCTGGTGCGCGGGGTCGATACCGGAAGGGTGAGCCATGCCCAGCTCTTCACGGGACGTCCCGGAGCCGGGGCTCTTCCGCTGGCATTGGCTTATGTACAGTACCTCAACTGTACGAACCGCCGCGACGGTGATTCGTGCGGCGAATGTCCCAACTGCCGGCAGATCGCCGGTCTGGCGCACCCCGACCTGCACTTCGTCTTCCCGGTCAATAAACAGGGTAAAAAATCGGGAGAAGCGGTTTTGAGCGACGACTTCATGCCGCTCTGGCGGCAGGTCGTCAGCGAGCGAAACGGTTATTTCTCGCCGCAGGAGTGGTACGACCGCCTCGACCTGGGCCGGACACTCAAAGGGGCGATTTCGGCCCGCGAAGCCGACGGTATCATCCGCAAGCTCTCGTTCAAGAGCTTTGCCGCCGAGTACAAGTGCGTGATCGTATGGCTTCCGGAAACGATGAACGAAGAGGCGGCCAACAAGATTCTGAAAATTCTCGAAGAGCCGTGGGAAAAGACGCTCTTCGTGCTGGTGAGCGAGCGTCCCGACTTGTTGCTGCCCACGATTCTGTCACGAACGCAGGAGGTGGTCGTACCCCGGCTGACCGATGAAGAGGTTCGTGCGGAGCTCGAACGCCGTGGGGAGCGCGATCCGGAGAAAATTCGTACCTTTACCCGGCTGGCTGCGGGCGACCTGATCGAACTGGAGCATCTGCTGCGCGGCGAAGGGGACGAACTCCGCAAAGACGATTTCGAATTTTTCTGTTCGCTCATGCGGTTGAGCTACAACGACAAGCACCTCGAACTGATGGCCTGGGCCGAAGAGGTGGCCCAACTTTCGCGGGAGCAGCAGCGGGCTTTCCTGACCGATGCGGTGCGTCTTTTGCGGGAGAGCTACCTGCTGCATGCGGGACTGGGCGAAATCTCCTGCCTGTGGGGTGAGGAGGCGAAGTTCTGCCGCAATTTCGCGCCGTTCATCGGAAACCAGAACATCGAATCGCTGGTCGCGGAGGCCGAATCGGCGATGGCCCAGATCCGGCAAAACGGGAACCCGACCATCGTGTTCACCCATTTCGCATTGAGCGTGAGTAAGATGATTAAAAAATTGTAATTATGGCAAGAGCGATCATACTGACCGGAGGAAACGTGGGCGACGTAAAGACCCGCCTGCAAAACGCACAGCGGCTGATCAACCAGCACGCCGGACCCGTCATGCGCTGTTCGCACCGTTACAAGAGCCGAGCATGGGGTTTCGATGCCGAAGAGGAGTTTTCCAACCAGGTCCTCGAGGTGGATACCGACCTGATGCCCGAACAGTTGCTCGACGCTTTACAGGCGATCGAGCGGGAACTGGGGCGCGACCGCGAGGCAGAACAGTCGCTCAAACAAAGGACCGGAGCCCGATATACGTCGCGCCCGATCGACATCGACATACTCTTCTACGACGACCGCGTGATTCGCACCGAGCGGCTGACCGTTCCCCATCCGTTGATCCAGGAGCGCGAATTCGTGCTCGTCCCCCTGTGCGAATGGATGCGCGA
>OKVA01000488.1_pt1 | contig 13761 bp, 10 predicted proteins | sample 1606741 | NCBI WGS metagenome assembly OKVA01 (sample SAMEA3882528, study PRJEB24775) | human gut metagenome | biome: human-associated habitat; feature: intestine environment; material: feces | place: Netherlands | collected 2009/2010 | reverse complement strand
TAGTTTTGCTTTTTTCGTAGGCATCTTTCATGCCCTGCTTCCCCGCCTCAAGGGCGGCCTGCTTTTGCTCGTCACTTAACTTACTCATGGTTTTGCTCTGTGAAGTATTTAAAAAACGCCACGGCGGCAGGGCCGGTAATGATGAACTCCGGGTATTGATACGGGGTGAAAATCCGGCGTCCCCCTTGCTCATTAACCGCCTCAACATCCAGCACAACCTCATCCCGCTGCCCGATGGGGGTATACGGGTCATCCTCATTATAGACAGTCGCCGTTATCAGATGAGCCCACACCTGGACGGCCTGCCAATCCTCCCCCAGCCCCACCAGCGCAGCAACGACAGCGGCCATGGCCGGGGCATGCTCCGCTGGTATCTCGTCCTGCGTAAAGCGGGCCGGAGGTCTATAACCGCCCGCGTCCCGGTAAATGGGCGTCAGGGTGAATTCCTGCCAGTTACCAGGCTGCGGAAACTGAATCTGTATCTCTGCATTATTCATGATTAGAGAGGTATATTAATATCTTCAAAATCAGCCGTTTCCTCGGTTTCAATGGCATTGACGGCCATGGCTTCCAGCGCGTAATAAACCGGATTGACGTTGCCGGGCTGATAGTTGGTGCGCTCCGCGGCTCCGGCAAAAACGCTGACAGATCCCCCGGAAATTCCCGGAATGTCTGTTACGAGCGTGGAAAATCCCGTGCCCGTTTCAAAGGTGGTGACGCCGCGCACCGTGGCAATCTTCCAGAGTTGTTGACTGCTTCCCCCGCCTGTCAGCAAAAACAATGCACCATAGGCGTCCCCATAATCCCCGGCATTGTAAGACCGCGGCGCATATTGATGATAAATAACCTTGTTGACAATATAGGGGATTGGCTCGTTATTGGTTGAGGGAATAAAGCCGGTTGTGGTCTTTACCTTCCACGTCCGCGTGGTTTCGGCTGCGTAGATTTCCCGGACGCGGACGACATACCCGCCGCGAACCGTATCGCGCACGTTGTCAAACGTAATATCCAGCATTTCCCCGGTATTGTAGGCCAGATCATTTCCGGGGATGATGCTGTAAGAATCCAGCGTCAAATCTTTCCGTACTGTCTTTGCCCCCCGCCCTAAGCCCACAGTCACTTTCCCCGTGGACGTTAATTGCCACGGAATGGCAAACCCCGCAAAACTGGAATAGTTCCATTGCCCCGCCGGCCCGACGAACGGACAAACAATCGTGCTGTGCGTATTGGCGGGAACGTTCGTCCGGGCGTATTGGCCGGGAATAAGAACGGTAGTTTGAGCCGTCCCCGTGGCTGTAATACTGTCGGTGTTGAGGAAAAAATGGAGGGCAAAAATATCCGTCACACCGGACATCCCCGCGGCATACAGACGATTAACCGCCGCCGTGTCCATTGGCGCCCCCACGGCAAGCGGGATGTTGATGCCGCCATTGGCGTTTATAGCCCCGTCAAACGTGCCTCCCGCCGCGGTGATATTGCCGTCCAACGTCATGTTGCCTGCATCATCTACTTGAGGTATGGCCGCCAGAGCATTAGCCGCCGCCGTCGCGGAATTGGCCGCGGCGGTGGCAGATGTTGAGGCATTATCAGCAGACGTATTGATACGCCGTTCCGCTTGGTCAATGTCATCTTTGGCGGTTTCGGCGCGCTGGACAAGGGATTCAATCGTCTCTTTCGCTTCCGTCTGTGCTGTCTGGACGGCTTGAACAGCGGTACTTTGCGCGCTGGCTATATTCTGCTGCGCGGTCTGTGAGGCACGACCTACGGCAAGCACGGCCGCCGCTTGCTTGTCCTGTATGGCAGTCACAGCCTCATTCCTGGCTTCAATAATCTGCTGCTTCCCGTCGCTGACCGTTTCCGGCCAGGTGGCGGCCAATGACTCCACAGCCGTTTTTGCATCATTGGCACTCTTAGCGTCACGGGCTGCGTTAGTTGCGGATGTGTCGGCAGCGGTCGCGGAATCGGCGGCAGCCACTTTGGAGGCCCAGGCAGACCCTGCATAGCCTTCCGCCTCTTCGGCCCGTCCTGCAGCGGTGGCTGCCGCGTCTGTTGCCGTCTTGGCTGCCTGGCTCGCCGTTTCCGCATCCGCATGAGCATCCTTGGAAGACTGGAGCGCATGATAGGCAAAAGCCTGTGCAGCAGTAGTAGCCATCCACTCCATACGGAGACGCATTGTCGCTTCCCCGGGCATAGCGACAAGCAGAGTCCGGTTCTTCATTGGCGTACCGCCTGCCAACTGTGCGACACGAGAAACACCGAGTACGGAAATATACCCGGAAAACAAAATTCTTTGGGAACCATCATCTGCCTGAACCAGGACATTGTAAGACCATCTTCCTTCAGGCAGGGCGGGGAATGAAAAAATCACCTCATTAGAAGACTCCCCCTTCTCAATGGAAATCTCTACCACCTCCTGATTGGCGGACACAATGCTCCCTGAAAAAAACACGCCGTCCAGAGAAACGGCTTCCCCTGCCATATCCCGAAACAGGGCAGGGAAGGAAAACGGAGTATTCTCCATGCAGGAAAAATGTTCCGTGACGCCCAGGAAATCTAACATGCCTCCCTCTTAGCACACATTTTTGCCGCACGAATACAACCGTAACTTGAACAAGCAAAAAAATCCGCTCCCTGTTTCGGCAGGGAGCGGAACAAACAACAACGAATACCCTGGAAAGATAATTAAGCTCCATCCGTCGCCTTCTCCTTACAAAGAATCTGCACGAAAGATTTTTCGTCTTTCCTGGAAGCCCCATACATGCAAGCGGCATCTGCTCGAACAACAGAAAGGTTCTGATACTTGTCCGGTCGCACGATAGAAAACTTCATCTGATCCCACGGAGAAAGAACCAGGCGGCTCTTGACCCACATCGGACAAATACGATTGCCGTCCTCATCAAACGGAAGCATATTCGTGACCAGGAATCGGACATTCAGCATTGGATTCACCTTGCCATGTTCCAGCACGGAAAAACCGTAATTCTTATTCTTCTGCTCCTCCCACATGATCATCTGCGCCTTCATCGTTGAGGAAATCGCCAGACAAAGAGTGTCGCCGGAAGCCTCGTCCCATGCGTAATTCTCTTCCAGCATGCGCTTGGCTTCAACAATCTGGTCCAGCAGGAACCCGGCAGGATTCTTCGTCCCATCCATCTTGAAATCAGCAGGAACAACCAGACTTGGATCAAGATTGGTCAACGTGGCGCCTGAATTGCCCGTGTAATTAGGTGCAAGCATTCCCCCGCAAACACTATCCGAAGTTGTACGGATGCGGAACTTTCCGGGATTATCCGTATCGGGAACCACCCCAAGCAAAACCTGATCAAGCAGCCTCTTGCCGGCCTTCTTCATTTCCGCGATAAAATCGCTGATACTGAGTTCAAGGTCGTTCAATAGGATGTTGTCAATATCATCCTTGTGAAGAGAGTCCGCATAACGTTGAGGTTTAATTACACGCTTCCCCATGGAAAGCTCGTGCGGGCTGGCCTCTACGAATCTGTTGCCGATCTCCTTGAACTCCGTCTTGCCCACATAGGGAATCTCCATATCTTTCCCGCGACCGGGGAGAACGGAACAATACGGCTCAAGAATAGACGTAACCTGTTGAATCTCACGCTCGAAAATTGTCGAATACTTCGTGCGGAGCATATCTGCAATAGAAAGATTAAACTCCATGCCCCTGTCATTGCACGGAACGTGATCGGAGACATACAACCACGACTTGAACAAAAACGCCCACGACTTGAACAAAACAATCAAAAGCGCAGCCTGGAAGCCTGTTCCTTGCTGTGCTCGTCGCGCAAATGACCATACACCCGCATGGCGAGAGCGCCCCCGTCCTGGTGCCCCAGCCACTTGGCCACGGTCGGAATATCTACTCCCTGCTCAATACACGTCGTGGCGAAAAAATGGCGCAAATCATGCACCCGGACATGGGGCAACCCCAGGCGGACACAGGCATTTGTAAGAGCTTTCCTTGGGTTTTCAATAACGAACACAGGAGATGTTGCGGTCAAGTTATTGTTTGTTTTTTTCATCCGCTCAATCACATCCCGTAGAGCTGGGTTAATATACAATATCCGTCTTTTGACTGCATGTTTAATTGCCGGGACGGATATGGAGTCTTTTCCAATATCGCCCCATACCAAGCGTCGGGCTTCTTCAATCCGCAGACCAGAGTAGGCCAAAAAAGCCACCATATCTGCTGCAGGGGAATCAAGGCTCTTTTCCCGGTACTTTCGCAGTAAAGGAGCACGCCTGATTTCTTCTACAATACGAACAAATTCTTCTTTTCCCGGGATGAAAAATTCCGTCGGTTTCAGACTCAATCTCTCCAGTTTTGCGGTAGGGTCTGAAACTACGTACCCGGAATCCCTGAGCATAGCAAATATTTTTCGAACTGCACCAAGAGCTCCATTGGCCGTTCTTGGCGAACAACTCTGTGCTTTTTTGGTCCACCATAACCGGCACATATTGGCCGTGATGGCTTCCGCTGCCACATCTTGTTCAACCAGCTTGCGAGCATGCTCCGCGAAAAGCAGAGCAGATTCAAGGGCCCTAGGTTTAAGATTGGGCCTCATCTTTTGCTGGGCAATGTAGGTATCTACCGCTACATACCAAGAGATGTTTCCGATAGTCGGGGTATTTGTCCCCATCTCCTGCAAAAAGGCAGCCATTTTGGCAATAGCCTCATTTATATCCTTTGTTTTAAGTGAACGTCTTATCGTTTTTCGGCCACCTTGTCTGGAATCCACACGAGCATAGTAAATGCCAGAATTCTTTTCCCGGTACAAGTGGGCGTAATCGGTAGGCTCGAAGTATTGACGCATACCCATCTCTTGCCATTCCTGTGACCCCAACACAACATTTTTTCATTTTGACGTGTGGCCTGACGTGTGGCTAATCTAAAAACAGGGGAAAACAAAAACCGCTGTAAGCGTTTCATCTTACAGCGGTTAAAAATGGTCGGGTTGACAGGATTCGAACCTGCGACCCCCTGCACCCCATGCAGGTGCGCTACCAGACTGCGCTACAACCCGATGAACTCGGACCGACCAGGGCCGTGTCTTGTGACGGCGAGGTGTATATAGGAAAACTTTAGTGTTGGCAAGAGTCTTTTTTCATAGCATACCTTTTTTGTCATGAAGCAAGTTCAAGTTGCAGTCGTCGGGGCCAGTGGCTACACCGGGCAGGAATTGTTGCGCATCCTGCTGAACCATCGCGGGGTGAAGCTGGTGTGCGCTACTTCCCGCCAGTATGCCGGGCAGCCGTTGTGGGAGGTTTTTCCCCGTTTCCGTCAGGTTCCGGGTTCCGGCCTGAAGTTTACGGATTCCGATGTGGAGGCGATTGCCGCCACTGGGGCGGAGGTCGCTTTTCTGGCCCTGCCTCATGGCGTGGCTGCTTCCTATGCCCGCGGCCTGGTGGACAGGGGCGTGCGCGTGATTGACCTGAGCGCGGATTTTCGCCTGGACAGCCCGGATGTGTACGAAGAGTATTACGGGAACCCCCACCCGGATACGGCCCTGATGCAGGAAGCCGTGTACGGTTTGCCGGAGTGGCGCCGGGAGGAGATTGCCCGGGCGCGCATTGTGGCTTCCCCCGGCTGCTATCCCACCAGCATTCTTCTGCCTCTCATTCCCCTGTTCAGGGCGGGCATGCTGGAGCCGGAGGACGTGGTGGTCTGTTCCGGCAGCGGCGTGAGCGGAGCAGGGCGCAAGGCATCCATTCCGCTGCTGTTCTGCGAGTGCAATGAGAGTTTTCATGCCTACGGAGTACCGAAACACCGCCATTTGAGCGAAATTGAGCAGGAGCTTTCCCTTGCCGCCGGGGAAACGGTGGTGATGTCCTTCACCCCCCATTTGATTCCCGTTAATACGGGTATTTGCTCCACGATTACGGCCAAAGTGAAAAAAGGGGCGGACCCCGAGTCCGTCGGCCGCCTGCTGGAAGAAGCCTATGCCGCGGCCCCGTTCGTCCGCCTTCTGGGGCGTAACCAGCCTGCGGATACCAAGAATGTAACACGGACGAACTGCGTGGATATTGGCTGGGCTTATGATCCCCGCACGAACCGCGTGATTCTGATGAGCGCAGAGGATAATGTGGTGAAAGGCGCGGGTGGGCAGGCCGTTCAGTCCTTCAATATCATGTGCGGATTTGATGAAACGGAAGGCTTGTGGGTTCTGTAGCTTTTTGATACGCTGAAAGGCACTTTCAAGACGATGAATGATTCATCCTATATTCCGGTTGACGGGGGCGTTTGCGCGCCCCAGGGCTTTTTGGGGAGCGCCGTAAGCTGCGGCATCAAGAAGCCTACGGCCACGCGTCTGGACCTGGCCCTGATTTATTCCACGGAACCCTGCGTTTCCGCAGGAACGTTTACGACCAACCGCGTGCAGGCCGCCTGCGTGAAGGTGAGCCGGGAGCATCTCCGGAAAGGAAATATCCGCGCCATCGTGGCGAACAGCGGGAACGCGAACGCCTGCACCGGAACCCGGGGGGTGGAGGACGCCAGGGGCGAATGCCGCAGCGTTGCAGAGCTTCTGGGGCTGGAGCCTGCAGAAGTGGCCGTATGTTCCACCGGCGTGATTGGCCTGCCAATGCCTATGATGCGCATTTACCCGAAGTTTCCGGAATTGGCGGAGGGGCTTTCCCGCGACAAGGGGCATGAGGTGGCCCAGGCCGTGATGACCAGTGACACGAAGGAGAAAATTATTGCCATTGAGTTTGTAGTGCAGGGCAAACCCGTGCGCATCGGCGCCTGCTGCAAGGGGGCGGGCATGATCAATCCCTGCATGGCGACCATGCTGTGCTTTATCACGACGGATGCGGGAATTTCCCGCGATGTGCTGGAGCTGTGCGTGCAGTCCGGAGTGAAGAGTTCTTTTAACTGCATCACCATTGACGGAGACATGAGCACGAATGACACGGTTCTGGTGATGGCGAATGGGGCATCCGGCGTGAAGCTGGAAACTCCGGAAGATATTTACGCATTCCAGCAGGCTTTGGCCCATGTGATGCTGGAACTGGCCAAGCACATCGTGCAGGACGGAGAGAGGGTGACCAAGTTCGTCACCGTGCATGTGACGGGAGGCCGCACGGAGGATGAAGCGAAAAAAGCGGCGGAAGCCGTAGCCAAGTCTTCCCTGGTAAAGAGTTCCTGGAACGGGAATGATCCCAACTGGGGGCGTATTATTCATGCCGTGGGCTACTGCGGAGCAAAGGTGGACGAAGAGAAGATAGACATTGACATCGCCGGTCTGGCCGCCTGCCGCGGCGGCGTGCAGGCGGATACTCCGTCCGACGATTTGCGGCAGGCCGTGCAGGTTCCCGCGTTCCAGGTGGATATCAATTTGAATCGGGGCGAGTTTTCCCATACGGTGTATACCACGGATTTGTCTCCGGAATATGTGGATTTCAACCGTTCCGAGTATGCATACTGGAACCAGGCGAAAGCGGACGGCCTGACCTGTTAACCGTTTCTGTCATGGCGCGTGGCAAATGCCGCCAGGGAAAGGCGGGGGGAATGGCCCCCGCCGCCGGGATGCTGATGGAGGTGCGGCGCCTTCTGGATGAAGGCGCCTTCCGCGCTTCCCGTGCCCAGCGTTTCTGTACCGGTGCGGCGGATTGCTGCCGGTTCCGCCTGACCGGGGAGACGCCGCATGTAACGCTGGGGGAGGCATGGGTGGCCTGGAAGGCGTGGCGTGCTTCCGGACGCACCCGGTTGGAGCTGCCTCCGGACGGGAGCTGCCCTTTCTTGAGCGGGCAGGGAAGATGCATGATTTATGAAGGCAGGCCGTTGGCGTGCCGCACTCATTTCTGCGTACCGGCCGGGGGCGCCTTGCCCCGCCGGGAGGTTATTGACCTGATCCATGCGCTGGAAGATATTGACGCAGCGCTGGGCGGCGATGGCGCAGCCCGGCTGCCGGAGGCCGTGGAACGGCTGTCCCGAAAAGGCCCGGCGGATGGAAGGAAGAGGCGGCGATGATGATCCGGGGGTGACGGCAGTCAGGCGTCTATTTCCAAGCGGAAGCACATTTTTTCAGGCCATGGGAACATGTTTTCCCTTCGTGTGTCCATGGCTGGACCTGGTTAGAGGATAGAAGTAAGCAGGAGAATGCCTGTTCAGGCCTCCGAGTCCGTTTGTTTCTCTTTTTCCTGTTTGGAGGCCAGATGGCGCAGGGCGCTGGCGGCCTTTTTGTTGCCGTGCCGGACGGCTTTCTGATACCATTCTTCCGCCTGTTTATCGTCCTGCTCAATGCCGTAGCCGTGGGCGTAGCAGTTGCCCACATTGAACATGGCTGTGGCGTTGCCCTGTTCCGCCGCCTTAAGGTACCATTTCAGGGCTTCTTCCCGGTTGACGGGCGTTCCTTTTCCGTTCAGATGGCACCACCCCAGGTTGAGCTGGGCTGTTGTATGCCCCTGTTCTGCGGCTTTGGTGTACCAGTGGACGGCTTTGGCCATGTCCACTTCCATGCCCCGGCCGTTGCCGTAGCACCATCCCAGCGTGTATTGGGCCGTAATCTGGCCCTGAAGGGCTGATTTGTGATACCATACCAGCGCTTTGTCCAGATCCGGCTCCACGCCGAAACCGTTTTCATAGCACCATCCCAGATTGTACTGGGCCGTAGCATGGTTCTGCATGGCGGCTTCTTCGTACCAGTAAGCGGCTTTCCGCGGGTTTTTGGGGGTTCCGCTTCCGTTGCCATAGCACCAGGCCAGGTTATACTGGGCGCGGGGGTCTCCCTGTTCCGCGGCCTGCTTGTACCAGTATACGGCCTGTTCCCAGTTTTTCCGGCTGGGGCTGTTGGCATAAATCCAGCCGAGGTTGAGCTGGGCTACCGCGTGGCCCTGTTCCGCCGCTTTTTTGTACCAGCCGATGGCCTGGTGTTCGTCTTTTTCCACTCCCAGGCCATTGACATAGCAGAACCCAAGGTCAAATTGCGCGGTGGGGTGCCCCTGTTCGGCGGCTTTCCGGTACCAGTAAAAGGCCTTGTCGTTGTCCTGAGGGGCGCCGATGCCGTTGGAATAAGCCCATCCCAGGTTGAGCTGGGCTGTAACGTGGCCCAGTTCCGCCGCCTGCTGGTAGCAGTAGAAGGCTTCCTGCTGGTTTTCCGCCACCCCGCGACCCTGTTCGTAGTTGATTGCCAGCTGGAACAGCGCCTGGGCGTCTCCTTTCAGAGCTATTTGCTGAAGGGTTTCTACGTCGACGGAATAGGTGGAGACGGTGTTTTCCTGCTCGCCGTGGTTGTGGGAAGCGTCATTCATTTCACAGGTAACCGCACTGGGGAACACTGGGACAATTTTTGCTCTCCTGAACTTGTGCGCTCGCCGATTCTGCACATTTCCCCCATAAGAATCAAGACCCGTTTTTATTGGGGCCGGAGTTCGGAAAGCTTTACCGTCCAGCGTGCCTGCGGCGGGACAGGGCGAGGAATGAACCGCCAAGGAAGAGGATTCCGGCGCCGGGTTCCGGGATTCTCAGATCCCCCAGCGGAGCGGTGAAGCTCTGTATTTCCCCCAGGCGGATGCCCGTCAGTCCCGCTTCTTCGTAATTATAACTGTACACGTCGTTTTCTCCATCCATGCTGGTCAGATAAATGTCGCAGTGGGAAAGGCCGTATTCATCCGTATAGTCGTTCACGACTACTTTCTGGCGGAACATTCCCACCGCATAGTCGTCCGAGTCCGTCAGGTAGATAACCAGATTGTCGTCTTCGTCCGTGTCGTAGCCCCACATGGTGATGGCGTGGCCTCTCCCTTCTTCGCCGACGGTCAGAGTGGTTCCCCAGTTGTTGTTGATGCTGTTTGTCAGCTTCTGGTAAACGCCGCTTCTGGTGTCTCCGTCCCAGAAGCTGTATGCGGAAAATAAGGGGTTGTCAACAGCTCCTCCGCTTGAAGACTGCGGGACTGTCAGTCCCAGCTCTTTCCAGTATCCTCCGGAAGCCGTCGTCGTAGAAAGGCTCGGATAGGCGGTGGTATCCAGCATTCCGCCGTTGATCCACCAGTTGTAGGCTTGTTCCACGGAGCCTCCGCTGTTTGTCCAGCTCGTGGAGATGGTCTGGTAAATAGCCAGCTGGGCGACCTGCGGCATGACATCGTAAGTGGCGGATTTCCCGTTGGGCGTGGCGGATTTCAGGTCGCTTCTGGTATCCTGCCACCATTGGAGAACGTTGGAGGCCGCCGCCGCCCAGCAGATATTCTGATCATAAGGAAGGTACAGCCATTCATTGGGCCGTGCGGAAACCGGAGGATTTAGCGGATTGGTGGGGTGGGGCTTGGTCCCCCATGTCCATTTGGTTTTTTTATTGCAATCATACCATCCGCCGGATTCGGAGACGTTTTCAAGGAATACGGGCGCGGCATGAAGCGCTCCGGGAAAGAGCAGTGCCGCCAGAGCCGGAGAGAGGGAGCGGAGAGTCATAGGAAAAAAGGAATATGTGTAATTCCTTTTTTGTTAAAAAAGCCCGGGAGGGTCGTCAAGATAATAAATAGGGGAAGGAGGCGAATAAACCCCGGAGAGACAGATTTTTTTCCGAAGACGCCGGGAACGGGATGTCCGGGGGACAGGACAGATGAATGATTTTCAGGGGCTGCCGTTGTTAACGGGGGACGAGCCAGGGAGAAGTGGGCGCTTCCGGATTGGACGCTACATCTGCGGGGGCGCCCTCGGCCACGATATTGCCGCCGTGCCTGCCGGCTCCGGGGCCCATGTCCACCAGGTAGTCCGCGGCATTGAGCAGGTCCTTGTGGTGTTCCACGCAGAGGATGGTGTGTCCGGCATCCCTCAGGCGGAAAAGGGCTGCCAGGAGAAGGGCCACTTCATTGAAGTGGAGGCCGCTGGTGGGTTCGTCCAGAATGAACAGGGCCCGTTTTCCGTCTTCCTCCAGTTTCCAGGCCGGGGCTTTGGCCAGTTCCGTAGCTATTTTTATGCGCTGGGATTCTCCGCCGGAAAGGGTGTCCGCCCTGCGGTTGAGACTGAGGTATCCCAGCCCTACGTCCTGCATGCTTTTCAGGATGGCGGCGGCTCTGGGCAGGGAGGAAAAGAATTCCGCCGCTTCGTCCACGGTCAGGGCCAGCGCCTGGGCAATGGATTTCCCTTTCCAGGTGACTTCCAGCGTTTCCCTGTTGTAGCACTGTCCCTGGCAGGCGTCGCAGGGCATTGCCACGTTTCCCAGAAAGTTCATGTCCACTTCAATCATGCCCGTTCCCTGGCAACGTTCACAGCGGCCTCCGCGAATGTTGGGGGAAAAGCGCGCCGCCGTATATCCCCTCTGCTTGGAAAGGGGGAGCTGTGCGTAAAGGGGGCGCAGCACCTGGAGCAGGCCGGTAGCGGTGGCCGGTGTGGAGCGCGGCGTTTTGCCGATGGGCGACTGGTCGATGACGACGAGACGGTTGAAGTGTTCCGTTCCCTGCACGCGGCGCGGAATACCCTTTTTCCCGGAGAGGTCTTGCCTGACTGCGGGGATGAGGCAGTCCCGGACAAGGGTGGATTTTCCTGAACCGGAAGGGCCGGAGATGCAGGTTAGTGTGCCGACCGGGATATTCAGAGTGACGTTGTTGAGGTTGTGCTTGTCCGCACCGGTCAGTACCAGACGCCCCGCAGGAGCCGTCTTGCGTCCGGAGGCGGGCATATTTCGCTTGCCTGAAAGCCATTCTCCGGTGGGGCTTTCGGCATTTTCCAGTATCTCCGCAAGGGAGCCCTGTGCCAGAATACGGCCTCCGTTGGTTCCGGAGCCGGGGCCCATGTCCACCAGGTGATCCGCCGCGGTTAGAATTTGTTCATCATGCTCTACGACCAGTACTGTGTTGCCCTGGTTCCGGAGCGTCCGGAGAGCGCGGAGCAGGCGGTCCGTATCGGCGGGGTGCAGTCCGGCCGTGGGTTCGTCCAGGATGTAAAGGACTCCGGAAAGGCCGCCTCCCAGCTGGGAAGCCAGGCGCGCCCTCTGCAGTTCGCCTCCGGAGAGGGTGTTTGCCTGGCGGTCCAGGGACAGGTAGGAGAGTCCCAGCTCATTCAGGAAGCGCACGCGTTTGTTGATTTCCTCCATGAGCGGGGTCAATGCCGCCGCCAGGGAGGAGGGCGTTTTCAGTCGTTCCAGTTCTCCTGCCATATCTTCCAGAGGAAGAGCCGTCAGTTCCGCGAGATTGTAGGCCCGGTCCGGCGCAGGCATGGTGACGGCCAGGGCCAGAGGGGAAAGACGCTGGCCTCCGCAGGCGCGGCACGGACCGTTTTCCTGTTCATTCAGGCCGGTTCCCCGGCAGGAGGGGCATGCCCCCAGCGGGGAGTTGAAGGAAAAATGGCGGGGCGTAAGCTGGGGCAGAAGGAAGCCTGTTTCCGGATTGCGGTAGCGGGTGTGGAAGGCCCGGATTGAGGCTTCCTCTCCTGGTATGGTGATGATGGCCCGAACCTCGTCCGGATTGATACGGAGAGCCGTTTGCAGGGAATCCGCAATGCGCGAGGCCGTATTTTCCCCTCTGACGATGAGGCGGTCAATGACCAGGGCCGCGTCCGGAGGCGGGGGGACGGGGGAACTTATTTCTTCAATATCCCGCATTTCTCCGTTCCAGTAAACCCGGAGGAAGCCCTGCCGCTGGAAGTCGCCCAGCGTCGCTGCGGGATCCTGGGCCAGCAGGTTTTCCGCCGGAGCGGCCAGAATCAGGCGCGTGTGTTCCGGCAGGGAAACGAGTTCCTCCGTAATCCGGTCCGGGCTCTTGCGTTCCAGTTCCTTTCCTGTCTCCGGGTCATGGGGCGTGCCGGCAGCCGCGTAAAGGATGCGCAGGTAGTCCAGAATTTCCGTGATGCTCCCCAGCAGGGTGCGGGAACTCTGCTGCCTGGCGGATTGCTCCAGGCACAGGGCCGGGGGCAGCCCGGTAATGCTGTCCACTTCCGGTTTTTCCGGTTGATCCATGCCCTGCCTGGAGCGTGCCGACAGGCAGTCCAGAAAACGCCTGCGGGATTCGGAAAAAAGCGTATCAAACGCCAGGGAAGATTTTCCGGAGCCGGAAGGGCCGCAGAATACGATGAGCTTGTTGGACGGAAGATCCAGATCCAGGTTCCGGAGGTTGTGCTGGCGCGCGCCGCGGATGGAGATGGGAAGATTCATGTCACGTAAGGCGGGTAAAGGCTCCCTGGTGCGTGCCGCCTTCCTCAATGATGAGGCGGCGCGCCGTGATATCTCCCAGGAATTTGGCGTGCCGGTGGATGGTGACGGTTTCATCCGCCGTAAGCGTTCCTTCCAGAGACCCCTGTATCCAGATGTTTTCCACGCGGATGGTTCCTGTGACCAGCACCGTCGTCTTTTTTTCCACCACCATCCTGCGGGCGGAGATGGAGCCGGAGATGTGCTGGTCCGTTTTGATTTTGCAGACGCCGCGGCACAGGAAGTCGCCGGAAGCCCTGCCGTATAAGACCAGGTCACGGCATTCGATGTTCAGCCCCTTCAGGTCTGCATTGGCCTGCACGGTAACGCTTCCGCAGGTCTGCACCTTGGTCCGGTGCGTTCTGCTGTGTAAAATGACGTCGTCCAGTTTGATATACGCGGAGCAATGGCCGCACCTGGCGGAAACTGCCGTGGCGGGGACGGAGGTGCTTTTGCGGCAGGAGAAACATTCCACCTCCCGGGCAGGCGCCGGGCTGCTTTCCGCAGTTGGGGGGAGTGTCCAGGGCGGTGCCGGGGAGGGGTGGCTGATTTTCCCGGAGGGCGCGGTGCTGATCCGGGGGATGGGATGGAAGGTGAGGTTCATGGAACAAAGAGGGCGGCAAAA
>OKVA01000486.1_pt1 | contig 13787 bp, 6 predicted proteins | sample 1606741 | NCBI WGS metagenome assembly OKVA01 (sample SAMEA3882528, study PRJEB24775) | human gut metagenome | biome: human-associated habitat; feature: intestine environment; material: feces | place: Netherlands | collected 2009/2010 | reverse complement strand
CCAGCTGGGCCGCATGACCGTTGTGGAAGGGGTCGTATTCGGCAATAATGCCTGTGAAATCCATAACAATTGGCTCCTGATTCTTTGGCGATAGATTGTTAAAAAAGTACTTTGGCGTTCTGTGCAAAAATTGTGCTATCTTGCAGAACTTGCGCTTGAAAATTTATTTATACCATTATATAATAAAATCAGCATTTAGGAAAGGGCAATCTACCCTGCCAATTTAAGGAGGATATTCCATGAAAATTCTGGTTATCAACTGCGGTTCTTCCAGCCTGAAGTACCAGCTGATCGATATGGAGGGCGAGAAAGTCCTCTGCAAGGGTCTGTGCGAGCGCATCGGCATGGAAAGCAGCATGTCCTTCGTCTTCTTCACGAAATAGTCGGCAGAGAATGTCAATGCACTGTTGAAGAAACGCAAGTCAATACCCAAGTCGGTCTGTTCGGAGGTCTCCCATTTCAAATCAGCATTGGCATAGCCACGGGGCAGCATGCCCGTATATACCTTTCCATTTATGACTGCATTCTTACCCTGACTCATCATACTTGTATAGGCAAAGGAGCCAATACGTTCGTTACCATTCTGTCCCCAGCTTAGACGTATCTTGGCAAAATCCAACCAGGAAGGTCTGTTCTCCATGAACTTCTCACGAGTCAACACCCAACCCAAAGAAACCGAAGGGAATGTAGCATATTGGTGCTCGCGACTGAAGTTTGACGAACCGTCCCGTCTCACTACCGCTTCGAACAAATACTTTTCATCATAATTATAATTGATACGTCCGAATACGGATGCAATGCGGTGGTCTTCTGCCCCACCCCATACTTTGGACTGCTCTTCGGGCGCTGTGGCCGTGTCTATATATCCCTTGTCTATATCCACCACCAGCAGATTATAATCTTCCGCTTCCAAATTGGAGTAATGGTAGGAAGACATACTTGTACCGAACAGTGCACCTATATTATGACGGCCGAAAGACTTTGTATACGACAGTACATTTTCCCACTGCCAATAGGAAGACTCCCTTTTCTTATCCTCTACCTTGGAAGTGGCATTCTTACTGGTAGCATTCAGCTCGTAGACTGGAGTTACATTCTTAATGGAATTGAACACCCATTCCGCACCATAGGTAGTCTTGAACTTCAAGCCTGGCAACAAGTCGACATCAAGGTTAAAGTTCGCACCGAAATTCTGAGGCATAGTCCTCTGGTTATGACTGACCTGCATGGCTGCCAGCGGATTGGTTATTTCACGCATCTCGATGATATTGTATGCCAGGCCGTTGGGAGCAATGACATGATTTGGATAAGTTACGGCATATTGCTCCAGTATAGCAGGGTCGGTCTGATAAACCGGCTCGGTAGGAGGCAACATATTCATGGAAGTAATCAAGCCTGCTGCTTCACTATTGCCAATAGTATTACCAGTCTGGATTGACTTGGAATAGCTTGCAATTGCACCAAAACTAATCTTATTCAACCAATTTCGTGATTTCGTGTCCAGTAATACATTATTGTAATTCAAGCGTACATTGTAGCGTTCATAATCAGCATGTCCTTTAGCATAAATACCTTCTTGCTTTACATAACCGAAAGAAGCATAATAGGTAGAGTTGTCCGTACCGCCACTCAACGAAACCTTGTGGTTCATAATAGGAGCATTCTTGTTCTGCAGTTCCTTTTGCCAGTCGGTATTGACGCTGGAAACAGTCGGGAAATAAGGGTCCTTACCTGCATTGGCAGCCATTTCATTCATCAACATCTGATAATCCGCACTACCCAGCAAATCCACCTTCTTGGAAGGATTCTGAATACCATACGTAAATTCATAGTTCAAAGTAGCCTTTCCTTTAGTACCCTTCTTCGTAGTAATCAGTACAACACCATTAGCACCACGGGCTCCGTAAATAGCGGCGGAAGCTGCGTCTTTCAACACTTCAATAGACTCAATATCAGAAGGATTCAAATGACTGATACCACTTTCAGACGGCATGCCGTCTACTATATAAAGCGGATCGGAGTTGTTGACCGTACCAGTACCCCGAATACGAATCTTTGATTCCGCACCGGGCTGACCTGAATTAGAGATAATCTGTACACCGGAAACTTTACCTTTCAAGGCATTCTGAATATTTGTAGGATTACCTTTATCCAACTCTTCACTGGTAACACGGCTCACAGCAGACGAAAGTACACTCTTCTTTTGTACACCATAGCCTACTACAACTACCTCGTCCAGCAACTCAGAAGAATCAGTAAAACGGACTTTCAGATTTGTATCTGCAGCAGTCAGTTTATACTCAATAGGCTCATAACCAATAAAAGTGAAGACCAACACATCACCCACAGAAGCTTTCAGACTGAAATTCCCATCAATATCCGTCACAGTACCCACAGCCGGATTACTTTTCATACTGACATTAGCACCCGGAACCGTTTCTCCGGAAGGGTCATAAACGACACCCTGCACATTAATTTGTTGTGCGAAGAGCTGCAAAGTGCAACTGAGAATGCAAAGCAGCAAAAGGACTCTTTTTCTTTTCATGATAATAGTATTAGTTTATAAAATAGGAAGTTATTCATATTGTATTGATACAAATTCCAATACTTCGATAAGCGAAATTACGTACTAAACAAGAAATGGAAGTTGAATATTTCTCATAAGGAGTTCATTTACTAACACATCCATAAAAAACGTTTTATTTTAAACTTAAAGTGATAAAGTTTAAACCCATAAAAAAACGGATACGTTTCTGTACGTACCCGTTTTCTTCTAAATCCATTGATTATAAAAAGTATTACCTTTCTAAAGTCCAGTTAATGGCATTTCTGAACATGGTCGTAAACCCTTCCGTTTCGTACAATTTGCTGCTATGCCCTATCTGGAAATAAACATTGCGTGCCTTTTTGCTTTCATTGACCCAAACCACCGGATGATCGCCCATCTTGATGTCCGATGCAGGCGTGTAGCTCGATTCGTCTACATTGGCCAGTACATGTACATTGGGGCGCGGGCTCTTGTCATAAGTATACCACTCGTCATCGGGCACCACGAAAGAGGCCGGAACATCTTTCATTACCGGATGCTGTTTATCTTCCACAATCAGCGTACCGTTGGCCAGCGGAGCTATGTAGTTCTTGAAACGTACACCACCCATGAAATCAGAGAACCATTGCCACATGGGATAACCGTCAAACTCGCCCAGCAAAGTAGCATGATGGAAACCTATCCAGCCGCCACGGCCTTCTTCTATATACTTGACGAACGCATCTTCCGCTTCCTTCGGCCAAGTATAAGGCGGGAAATCCAATTGAATAACCAGGCTGAACTGCGACAAGTAAGCCTCCGTTATGTTCCTGGCATTGTTTATCTCGGTAATACTGAAATTCCCCTTTACACCTTCGGCCGCCAACCACCTCAAACCGGCATCCGTAAATCCTCCGTGCTGTCCGCCACGTTCCGTCAACACCAGTACCTTCGCCTTGTGCGGCTTGCCCAATAGGTTTTCTGCTACCGTACGGCGCAAATCACCCTGTTTATTGTCTCCGCTATAATCCCAATACATGCCTCCCAGCAAATCTTTATCCAGAATATACTGACACTTGATGGCAAGTGAACGGGGATTCTCAAAACCAAATACCAACGTATCATTCTTATCGGCCAGATAAGGCACTTGAGCCACCTCATCCCACTTTTCAGTATATTGGGTATCCGTATTCCCTACCTTATTATAGTCTTGGAAGCTGGGATAACCGTCACCTCCACGACCATAGAAGGGCATACCCATCACCAGCTTGGAAGGCGGTACGCCCGCTTTCAAGTGTGCAGTAACGGCACCGTCCGAAGTAATGTCACCGCTATGTCCTGACGGATAAAGCGCCGAATGGTGCTTGGGAGCAGAAGCCATGTCATAAGCCATGATATTCACAAAATCGACGGAAGGCAAGATAGCCTTGAAGTCAATGTAACGGGCAGAAGCTACGGTGGCAAGTGTCAGTTCCTTTTCATTGCCGATGGCAGCTCTGATATCCTGCATCAGAAGTGTAAAATTCTCCGTATCGTCCGGTGACGAGGATATATTTGCCATAGAGCTGGTGGGATATTCCCAATCGATGTCAATGCCATCCAAAGCGAACTCCTTCACCACACGGTCACAGTCCGCGGCAAAAGCACGGCGATATTCATCATTGGCAGCCATCTCACTGAAACGTCCGCTTCCCCAGCCGCCGATGGAAAGCAGCACTTTCAGCTCCGGCTTCTGTTTCCTCAAATCAACAATCTGTCTCAAACGTTCCTCATTATCAATCTTGACACCGTTAAAGCTCTCGTTTACATGACCGAACGCATAGTTGATATGCGTCATGTACTGCGGGTCGGGCATCACCTCACTCCACGAAGTGACATAAGCAACCACAACCTTTGATTCGCGGGAAGCCGCAATGGCCTCTTCTCCCGACTTAACGCTACCGCATGAAACCAATACGCCCAAAGCAGCAGCCATCATCATTTTAATTTTTTTCATAAGTACTATCTTTAATTACAAATTATCGCAGGTCTGACGGACCCGTGAACCTATCAATGCATAATACAGCATAAACGTTTCTCCAAAAAGAACGATGAACCATGACCATCTCCAGCCTCCAAGAACATCGGCAAGCACTCCTTGCAACAAGGGCAATATGGCACCGCCTACCACTCCAATCATGAACACACCCGAAGCCACCGAAGTGTATTTTCCCAAATGGGCAACGGACAAAGTAAAGATAGCTCCCCACATGATGGAATGGAACAGACCTACTGCCGTGAGCAGCCACGGATTATTCAGAAGAATGGCCAGTAGGGCGAGTAATCCTGCCGATACCGTAGTAACCGTCAACTGCACGCGGGGAGAAATCCTGCTCAGGCTGCTCCCCACCAGGCGGCCCACAAGCATACCACCCCAATAGAGCGTAGCCATCAGTGCCGGAGAAGCATAATCCATCTCGATGGCGTACAGATTGATATTGGCCCCGATACAGACTTCCACTCCTACATAAAAGAAGATAGCCACCACGCCCAATGTCAGATGACGGAAGGACCATACACTTTTTTCCAGCTTTTCTCCCTTCTCTACCCTGGTTCCTTGGATATCGGGCAAAGACAATTTCATCAACAACAATACAATCAAAGAAATAACAGCCATCAATGCCAGGAACGGAACCATCAGCTGGTCAATCTGAATGTCCTCCATAGACAGACCGCCGAACACGACACCGGTCACGAAATAAGGAGCAAGCGTAGTTCCCACAGAATTGGCAGAACCGCCTATAGCCAAACGCTGAATGGACTGGGTACCCTTGACATGGCAAGCCGTCAGATAAGGATTTATAACCACTTGCAGAATGGTAGCCGAAGCCCCTACCACGAAAGAACCCAGTAAGAAAATCAAGAACCCTCCAGGGATAACATTATTTCCTGCATGCCAATTCGCTTCAGGAAAGTGTACTGTGAAATAGGAAGAGGCAAAGAACAAACCAAGCCCCACAATCATCACCAGCAATCCACGCATCAATGTTCCTTTATATCCGTATTTACTAATCCACGACGAGCCTACCCCTCCACAAACCGGATAAGCAAGGAACCAGGAGAAAGTAATCAAAGTAGCAAAAGTATTTTTCAACCCGCCCACTTCCGAAAGAAAAGTTTCTTTCAGAGGACCCTGAAACTGAGTATTGGCAGTCGTAAGGAAACCTACAATAAAGAACAAGAACACCATCGTGATGAATGGCCCCATATAGTTTATTTGTTTTTCTTGTTGTGTCATAGTATTTTGATTATTAATTCAAATAATTAGTTATCAGCCGCCTGCAAGGCGACTTAGCAGTTAAGCATGCTTGCCGCCGCCTCATCCAGCAGAAATTCACAGTTGGGATGAAGCTGAAGGATGGAAGCAGGAACATCTGTTGTCACAGGCCCTTCAAGCATCCGCTTGACAATATCCGCTTTATTAGTCCCTTTGGCAACCAGTACAATCCGGCGTGCCTGCATAATGTTCTTTATTCCCAAAGTAGCCCCTCCCAACTCTTTATCGGGAGGAGTACCCGTTTCTCTACGGATGCGTTCTTCCAGTTCCACATTCATCCGGGTCACCCATGCTTCACCGCCAAAGGGAGATTCCGGCTGGTTGAATCCCAGATGTCCGTTCTCACCCAACCCTAAAATCAGCAAATCAATGCCGCCACGGTTCGCAATTTCCTGCTGGAAATCCCTGCATGACTGTTCAAAATCACCAGAAATGGTAGGCAGCATCAAAAAATTCTCTTCCTTGATGCCCAATGTATCCATCAACTCCGTTTTCAGCATCGTGTAGCATGCTCCGGCATATTCGCGCGGCACATTCGTTACCTCATCCAATCCGAAGAAAGTAACGGTATCCACCTTAAACGGATATTTAGTATAGATTTCTCCCACCAACCGATGAAGATTGCCGGTAGTACGTCCCGTCGAAAGTCCTATCACACTCTCCGGTTCATTCAACATCTGCCCGATGATGCGCCATGCAGCCGTGCAGTCAAACTCCTTTTCATTCTTTGTTATTGTTATTTTCATATTCTTAATCATTAATTCCTAATCACATATTCATCGCCACCGCGCCGGCCCCCAGAAGCCCGATAAATCCGGGATTCAGTTTCGTAATGACAACCCCGTTGCTGACAAAACGCATGGTCGTAGGATGAAGTTTCTCCAGAATCTTCTCGTGCATATATCCGTCGGCCACAATGCCTCCACCCAACACCACCGTGTCCGGGTCAATCACACGTACCAGATTCATGATAAGATTGGCAAGCGCCTCAGCTGCATTCTCCACCAGCACCGTACAGAGAGGGTCACCTTTCTGACTAAGTGCAAACACCTCACTCACAATCACCCGTTCCCCTTTTTCAGCCGGAATATGCAGGCCGGTCTCATACTGGTTGCGGAGCAGACGGGCACAATTGTCAAAACCTATGCCGGCAGCAATCGCCTCCACACAGTCCATCCGTCCACAACCGCATTTAATGCCTATGTTCACACCTACACGCACGTGTCCCACTTCGCCGGCATTGAAATGACTGCCACGGATTTGTCTCCCATTTATCACCGTACCCACGGCAATGCCTGTACCTACATTTACGTATATAAAGTTTTTGGAAATTTGTCCGAATCCCCAGACGCGTTCGGCTCTTGTAGCGCTCTTCACATCATTGTCTATATGGCAAGGCATGCCATATATATCCGACAGTTCCTTTGCCAACTCAATCCGCTGTGTCCTGCTCGGGTCAATCTGCAGCCAGACACCTTCGTTGGGATCTACACGCCCTATCAGCCCAACACCCATCGCTACCGGTTTCTGGTCATACCAGCCCACGGTACGGATATAATCATCGAGCGACGACTTGATGATTTCCAGCGCAGCCTGCTGATTAAAGTAACCGGAGTCATATTTCTTATACCTCAAAATGTTGCCACGGCTATCCATTTCGCCAATCAGCAACTTCGTGCCTCCTAAATCAAGACCTAAATACGTTTCCATTTTTTATATGCGTTTTTTAATATTGTTTACTGTCCACAATATTACGCACTATCAGGGAGACAAGGGTTTATTCTCTGACAAAAAAGGTTTAATACTTGTCAGCGGTGGTTCAAAAGCAGTCTTCATGGCTCTAAATTTTGCTGGGACTGGTACCAAACTGCTTTTTGAAGCATGTACTGAAATATTTCGGGTCAGAAAATCCGACCATATTCGCCACTTCCCCTATCGAATATTTCCGGGAAACCAGCAGCTCTTTTGCCTTGTTCAAACGGACAATGCGGATGAAGTCATTCGGTCCCTGCCCGGTCAGCGTCTTTATCTTATTGTAGACAGAAGTGCGGCTCATGCCCAGCATCCGGCAGAAGTCATTGATGGAGAATTCCGAATCGGACAACTCCTCCTCAATCACTTTCATAACCTTGTCCAGGAACTCCTTGTCCAACTGGCTGGTATAGTCTGTCTCTTCGGGCTGCGCATCCATCGCCAACACGGTTTCGCGCAAATGCTGCCTATTCTGAAGAATATTCCTGATACGCACTTTCAGCACAGACAAGTCGAAAGGCTTGATGATGTAGTCATTGGCACCGGCCTCCAGTCCGAAGATGATATTTTCCCTCTCACTCAGTGCGGTCAGTAATATAATAGGTATATGGCTTGTATCTACCGATGACTTCAGAATCCGGCACAATTCATCACCTTCCAGTACCGGCATCACAATGTCCGAGATAATGATATCAGGATTGATTTCCCTTGCCGTCTCCAATGCCTTTCCGCCGTCGGGCACGGCAACTACCTTATATTCGGAAGACAAGCTGTCCACCAGATACTCCCTCATATCCGCATCGTCCTCCGCCAGAAGAAGGACATTCTTCCCGGCACGTTCCGTTTCTTCATGCACAGCCCCGGTAGCGGCCTGAGCTTCTTCCCGGCCGTCAGCCTTCGCTTCCACCGCCACGCTCGCCTTTATCCTCTGCGGGAAAGTTACCGTAAACGTAGTTCCCTGCCCTTCCACGCTACTGAAAGAGATGGTGCCGTGATGCTGTTTCACAATGCGGCGCGTAATCATCAGACCGATACCCGAACCGGTTTCCTCAAAGTTCATGGCATTCTGGGCTCTATAATATTCGTGAAAAATATTGCCCTGCTCCTCTTTCGGAATGCCGATACCCGTATCCTTCACTTCAATAGTCCACTTCTTTCTTGCAGTCTTCACCAGTATGTGAATGACTCCCTTCTCTGTATACTTCAAGGCATTGGAGAGCAGATTGTCTATGATATGATCCATCTTCTCCCGGTCAATCCAAACCTTGGGCATATCCGGCTCCACCTCCAACTCTATCCCGACGCTCTTCTGCATGGCGGCTAAATGAAACTCCGCCATCTTTTCCTCCAGATAAGCCTTAATGTCGTATGGAGAAACCTTCAGACACTCCTCGGCATGCAGTTCCGTTTTCTGCAACTCAAGCAGTTGAGTAATCATTCCCATCAGTTTTTCCACATTCTTCATTGCCACCGCAACGGTTTTCTTACCCTGCTCCGGAAGTCCCTCCTGCGCTTCGAGCTCGCTCAGCGGAGCCTTTATTAAAGTAACCGGTGTACGGATATCATGGGCTATACTGATAAAGGAACGTATCTTGTCCCTTATACGCCCCTCGTTCACCTTATGCCTCCTATACTGCACAAACATGCAGACAAAGACAAACAACAAGATGAAATAGAGGAGCAGCGCCCACCACGAAACCCAGTAAGGGTTATGAATGACAATGTCCAGACTTCTTTCTCCCACCTGCTGCCCGGTGTACTTATCAAATGCCCGCAAGCGGAATACATACTTACCGGACGAGAGATTCATATAGCTCACGTTCCGCACTGAATTGGAGTGTTCCCACTCCTCATTGTGATTTTCGAGCCTATACTCATACCTGATACGATGCGGGACTGCAAAGTTGATGGCAGAGAAGGAAATAGAGAAGGAGTTTTGATTATACTTCAAATCTATTTTCCGGGTATCATTGATATTCGTTTGCAAAAGAGAGCCTTTCATTCCCGCTTTGACCGATTCATAAAGCAGTTTAAAGTCTGTCAGAATCAGCTCAACGGGTGCATGAGTCCCCAAGTCCAAAGACGGGAGAAAGGAAAGAACCCCTTCTGCGGTGCCGAAAGCAAGACATCCATTCTTCAACTTAAGGGCAGCATTCGGGTTGTAATATCCCCAGCTGACATCCAAAAAATCATTGGCACTGATGATAATATCCCGGGAGCAGTCCAAGCAATACAATTCCTTCTCCGTACTGAACCAGATACGCCCTTCGTTATCCTCCAGCAGGCTGTTGATGGAATTGGAAACCAGATTGTCATCTACGGTATATGCATGCGCCTCTTTCCCATCCGGACCAACACGTATAAGGCCTTCCCCGTCTGTCGCCAGCCAAATATCACCGGATGAGGACTGCATCAGGCAACGGACAGGATAATGCAGAGAGATGTCTCCAAACGTCTGATGCCACTGCGTGTCTCCCGACTTCTTATCAAAGACGGCCAACCCGCTGCAACCGGCAATCAGTAATGAGCCCCCCTTACCCGGCTTTATGTCACCTATGCAATCAATCGGGTAATATGTATAAGTATCCGTCCGTATATCGTAACGGGTAAACTCTCCTTCAATACCACCGAACCAGACATAATCCCCTTCCGCATAAATGGCATAAACATAGTCGGTGGCCATTCCCTTCTCCGGATGTGCATTTCTTTTCTCTTTCTTCTGTACCCGTCCGGTCTGTTTATGAATACAATAGACACCGATACCATAGCCACCTACCCAGATGTTTCCCCCGGAGTCTTCGGCAAGTGCCAATACCACTTTGCCACTATATTCCGTACCGTCCAGATAGTGGGTCCATTTGCGTGACCGAGGTTGATAGAGGCTGACGCCGTTGTTTGTACCATACCAATAATCTCCCTCCGAGTCCTGAAACATCACATTTACATGGTCCGACTTCAGGGAATTATCATTATTGCGTTCGTGCCTGATTCTATAGACATCCGGCATCTCCGGATCCAGATAGCTGATGCCATTCGTAGAAGTGCCAATCCATACAACTCCGGATTCATCCACACAAATATCGGATACCGTATTACCACTCAAGCTTTTGTCATCATCCCCGTTATTCATATAATGGTTCAAAAGTTCTCCGGTAGCGACATCCATGCAAAAAACACCTGCACCGTCGGCTCCCACCAGCAGCAAATTATCCTTTGTCCTTGCAAACGAACGGATAGGCACATGAGGAATCCGGTCATTCAAGGAATGTATTTGCCCTTCGGGACCGTCAAGCACAAATACGCCGTTTGAAAAGGTACCGATGAACAGCTTCGCTCCGAAGACATAGAGCGATTCCACATGCATCTCTGTATGCAGGTCAACCGGCCTCGTCTCAAAAGACGAAGAACCTGCCGCTCCTGCCTTCGTCAGCCGGAAGACACCCTTGTCGGTGCCTGCAAAAAACACTTCATCTTCCATTTGGACCATGCAACGGACAGATTGCCCCTTCAATCCGGCAAAAGACAGTCCTGCACTTTCTTCCCAAGAATAAAGCCCCTTCGACATACACAACCACAAACGGTTTTCGTCATCAAACAGCATATTATACAATACCGGAGAAGGCAGGTAATCGGCCAAGTCCACACGCAATTGGAAAGAGTCCGTCAGTTTGTTGTATGCATAGATTTTTCCATTCTTCAATGCAACCCAGACAATACCCTCCTTATCACACATCATGGTAGTGGAAGACTGGATATTGTCCCTGGAATCAACCATTCCGTCCAACTTGTAATGCTTGATTTCATTCCCGTCATAACGATCTATCCCGACATGAGTATACACCCAGACAAATCCGGCCGAATCCTTGTTTATCTGGAATACTTGCCGACTGCCCAATCCCTCCTTGATACCCAAGGTGCGGAATGAACCAGCAAACAAGTCAGCGGACAAAAAAACGAACACCCATAACAGCAGAAATGTACATGCAACGGATTTATATGGAAACGGATATGGAGCAGACATAGGTCATATATTGTTTTTCGGATGCAATATTACGCATAAATATAAAAAAAACGGTCGAAAAACTATCCGAATAGGTTCGATTTCTATTACTTTTGCCTTCCGAAACCAACAAATCATGAGAAGCCATGCTCAGTAAGTTCAAATTAAACCAGCTCTATTTCAAGGACACACAGTTTGCCAACCTCATGACACGGCGCATTTTCAACGTCCTTCTGATAGCCAATCCTTACGATGCTTTCATGCTGGAAGATGACGGCCGCATCGACGAAAAGATATTCAATGAATACACTTCGCTCTCCTTGCGCTACCCTCCCCGTTTCACGCAGGTTTCCACTTGCGAGGAGGCGCTGACACAGCTGTCCTCCATCTCTTTCGACCTCATCATCTGCATGCCGGGCACGGGAGACAACGACAGCTTCGACGTGGCACGATACATCAAAAACCTGTATGAACAGATTCCGATGGTGATACTTACCCCTTTCAGCCACGGCATCACCAAGCGTATTGCCAATGAAGACCTCAGTCCCTTTGAGTATGTGTTCTGCTGGCTGGGAAACACCGACTTGCTGGTTTCCATCATCAAGCTGATAGAGGACAAGATGAACCTGGAGCACGACGTCAACGAAGTGGGTGTGCAGCTCATCCTGCTGGTGGAAGACGGCATCCGCTTTTACTCCTCCATCCTGCCCAATCTGTATAAATTCGTATTGAAGCAGAGCCAGGAATTCTCTACTGAAGCACTGAATGCCCACCAGCGCACACTGCGCATGAGGGGACGTCCCAAAATTGTACTGGCACGTACCTATGAAGAAGCCTTTGGCATCTACCAAAAATATAAGAATAATATATTAGGTGTCATCACCGACGTACGCTTCCCCCGCGTAGAACGGGGCGAGAAGGACGGACTGGCCGGTATCAAGCTCTGTGCCGCCATCCGCAAGGAAGACCCGTTTGTACCCCTTATCATACAGTCCAGCGAATCGGACAACGCAGCGTATGCAGCCAAATACGATGCCGCCTTCATCGACAAGAATTCCAAAAAGATGGATGTGGACCTGCGCCGTATTGTATCAGACAATTTCGGCTTCGGCGACTTTATCTTCCGCAACCCGGACACGCTGGAAGAGATTGCCCGCGTAAAGAATCTCAAAGAGCTGCAGAACATTCTTTTTGCTGTTCCGGCAGAATCATTCCTTTACCACATCAGCCGCAACCACGTCAGCCGCTGGCTCTACTCACGTGCCATGTTTCCCGTGGCAGAGTTCCTGCGGCCCATCACCTGGAATAGCTTGCAAGACGTGGATGCCCACCGTAAAATTATCTTCGAGGCTATCGTGAAATACCGCAAGATGAAAAACCAGGGAGTAGTGGCAGTCTTCAGGCGCGACCGCTTTGACCGATACTCCAACTTTGCCCGTATTGGCGACGGTTCGCTGGGAGGCAAGGGGCGCGGACTGGCTTTCATCGACAACCTGGTGAAGCATCACCCCGAGTTCGAAGAGTTTGAGAATGCCCGTGTCGCCATCCCCAAGACCATCGTGCTCTGTACCGATGTGTTCGACGAGTTTATGGATACCAACAATCTGTATCAGATAGCCTTGTCCGATGCCGACGATGACGTCATCCTGCGCTACTTCCTCAAAGCAAAGCTGCCCGACCGCCTGGTGGAGGACTTCTTCACCTTCTTCGACGTGGTGAAGTCGCCCCTTGCCATCCGTTCGTCCTCGTTGTTGGAAGACTCGCACTACCAACCCTTCGCCGGCATCTACTCGACCTACATGATCCCCTACGTCGACAACGAGGACCAGATGCTGCGCCTGCTGCTCAAGGCGGTCAAAAGCGTCTACGCCTCGGTCTATTTCGCGGCGTCGAGGGCCTACATCCAGTCGTCGCAGAACCTCATCTCGGAGGAGAAGATGGCCGTGATCATCCAGGAAGTGTGCGGCACGGAGCAGGACGGGCTGTACTTCCCCACCTGTTCGGGCGTGGCCCGCTCGATCAACTACTACCCCATCGGCGACGAACGCCCGGAGGACGGCGTCTGCAACATCGCCATGGGCCTGGGCAAACTGGTCGTGGACGGCGGACGCACGCTGCGCTTCTCGCCCCGCTACCCGCAGAAGGTGCTGCAAACCTCCACGCCCGAACTGGCGCTGCGCGATACGCAGAAC
>OKVA01000480.1_pt1 | contig 13871 bp, 15 predicted proteins | sample 1606741 | NCBI WGS metagenome assembly OKVA01 (sample SAMEA3882528, study PRJEB24775) | human gut metagenome | biome: human-associated habitat; feature: intestine environment; material: feces | place: Netherlands | collected 2009/2010 | reverse complement strand
AATACCACCTCTTAGTTTAAAAGGACCAATCTTAACAATAAGAAAATTCAATAAAAAATTAGAAACAATAGATGATTTACTTCGCCGTGGTAGTTTAACCGTAAATATGGCTAGATTCCTCGAGGTAGCAGTAGAAGCAAAACTAAATATTATAATATCTGGAGGTACAGGCACAGGAAAAACAACTCTCCTTAACATCTTATCAGGATTTCTAGGAGAAGATGAAAGAATAATAACCATAGAAGATGCAGCTGAATTAAAATTACATCAAAATCATGTTATATCATTAGAAACTAGATTAATTAATTATGAAGGTGAAGGTGAAGTAACAATTCGAGATCTAGTAAGAAACTCATTAAGAATGAGACCAGATAGAATAATAGTGGGAGAAGTAAGAGGTAAAGAAGCATTTGATATGATGCAAGCTATGAATACTGGGCATGAAGGTTCGTTGACAACCCTCCATGCCAACAATCCGATTGATGCCTTAAATAGATTAGAAACAATGATTCTAATGAATGAAATGGAAATACCAGTATCAGCAGTTCGTGGTTATATAGAGAATGCCATTGATATTATAGTGCAAATAGACAGATTATCAGATGGTAAAAGAAAAATAACTTCCATAAGTGAATTAGAAGGAATTAAGGATGGCGAAATAATAGTAAAAGATATCTTTACATACAAACAAAAAGGATTATCGCCTGAAGGAAATGTAGTAGGAGAATTTGGCTTATATAAAAGAAAACCAAAAGTATATGACAAGATTCTAAGAAAGGGCTTTACTAAAATAAAAGATATATTCGAATAAAAGAAAGGTGATAATTATGAATATAGATAAAATAATACAATTCTTAATAGTGATAATTATATTTATAATTATCATCATACTATTAAGACAAGCAGTAGCAGAAAAAAAAGAAAAAAGAATAGCCTACTATTCATTAGAGCCACTAAAAGACGCAAGCATACCATTAATTGATAAAATAAAAAATAAATATTTAATATTTGTTCAAAAAAATAGACAAATATTATTAAAAATAGACTATTTCAAAAAGAAATCAAAAAAATACGAAAAATATATAAAATATCGTCATCGTGACAAAATATCAGCAATAGATTTTATAACTAATAAAATAATAATAATGATATTATTTGTATTATTAGCCGTCATTTCAGGTATATTTACAACAGGAATAAACATTTTAGCTATAGTAATAGATATAATAGTAGGTTACTATTTATTAGATATAATTTTGAAGATATACTATAAAAGACAAACAAAATTAATAGAAAATGAATTATTAAGAGCAATAATAGTAATGAATAATGCATTTAAATCAGGGAAAAGTACCTTACAAGCTTTAAATATAGCGGCTAAAGAATTACCAGAGCCAATAAGCGATGAATTTAAAAAAATGTATCTTGATATGAAATATGGCTTATCAGTAGACACAGTATTTGAACGATTTGCCAAAAGAGTAGACTTAGAAGAAGCAGTATTTTTATCATCATCACTTACTATTTTAAATAAAACAGGTGGGAATATCGTTGAAGTATTTTCATCCATAGAAAGAACATTATTTGATAAAAAGAAATTAAATGAAGAATTAAAAAACATCTCTGCAAGTCCTAAGATGGTAACTAGAGTACTATTAGTAATACCAATCATATTTATATTAATAATATATATATTAAACCCATCATATTTTGCACCATTATTTTCATCAACTTTAGGATATATGATTATAATAACAATAGTATTAATGTTTATAATTTATGTAATATTACTAAATAAGATAACAAAAATAGATGTATAAGAAGGGAAACCAATTATGAAAAATAAAGAAATATCTAAAAAGATATATAACCAAAGAGTTATAAACAAGATAAATAATAAAATAAAATTATTAGGAATATCTTCAAAATTAACAACAGAAAAATTTCTAATAATAAGACTTATTACTACTATAATAATATTTCTTTTTATCCTAATAAATTATAAATATGGATACATACTTTCTATAATAGTTTCAATTATATATTATTTCTTATTAGAAAAAATAGTATTAGATAGCAAAATAAAGAAAAGAAGAAAAAAGCTAGATATTGAAGCAATTTACTTTTTTGAAGTATTAACATTGTCTTTACAAACAGGAAGAAATCTATCTGAAGCAATATTGGTAACAACAAGTAGCATTGAAGATGAGTTATCACTCGAATTCAAAGAAACACTTAGAGAAACCAAGTATGGAAAGAGTTTAACAGAAAGTTTAACTGACATGCAAAACAGGATACCTTCTGATAGTATCAATAATATAATTTTAGCTTTAACTCAAGCAAATATATATGGAAGTAGCATAATAAGTACTATGTATAATCAAGTAGATTACCTAAGAGAAAAAAGAAAAATGGAAGTCAAAGCCACCATTTCTAAAATACCTACCAAAATAAGCATAATATCAGTATTCTTCTTCATTCCATTAATATTATTAATAATATTAGGACCAGCAATATTAAGCTATATAAAATAATAAATATATAAATATACTTGACAAAGACAATAGAAAAAGAGTATTATAAATAAGTAATATGTAAGGAGGAAAGAATATGTCAGGACATAGTAAATGGTCAACAATAAAGAGAAAAAAAGGAGCAATAGATAGTGAAAGAAGTAAAGTTTTTCAAAAGTTAGCCAAAGAACTTTACGTAGCTGCTAAAAGTGGAGATCCTAATCCTGAAAATAATCCATCACTTAGAATGGTTGTTGAAAAGGCTAAATCAGAAAATATGCCAAAAGCAAATATAGAATCTGCTATTAACAAGGCTAAAAATCAAGGCGTTGGTGAAAATTATGAACAAATAAGATACGAAGGATATGGACCAGGTGGTATAGCAATAATGATAGATTGTCTTACAGATAATAAAAATAGAACCGCTGGATTCGTACGAAGTACATTGACAAAACGTGGTGGTAATTTAGGAACCGACGGCTCAGTAAGTTATTTATTTGAAAGAAAGGGCGTAATAGTACTAGATAAAGCCTATGATGAAGATAAGTTAATGGAAGATATTTTAGAATTAGATATATTAGACTTTATATCAGAAGAAGATAGCTTTGTAATATATACCGATCCAAGTAATTTTATAAAAATAAAAGAAGCTCTTGAAAAGAAAGGAATAGATAAATTCTTAATTAGTGAAGTAACATTTGTTCCTAATAATTATATATCATTAGATGAAGAAACAACTGAAAAAGTAACAAATTTAATTGATGCATTAACAGATTTAGATGATGTACAAGCTGTTTATCACAACTTAGAAATATAAAAAATAATATTGATAATAATTTTAAAATATGGTATTATAATAATGGAAGAATAATAGATAGGAGTGATATAAAATGAAATTTAAACACATGCTTTTTGTTTTAACTGTTACTACATCTATTATTTTTGCATGTATGTTAGGCAGCTCATATGCATATTATACGCTATCAAATGGAACCACAGTAACTGCAACAACTGGAGAATTTGATGCAAATATTTCAGTTGTATTTAGTGAAAGTGAATATATAAATTTAAAAACAGGAGTTCCTATAAATTCTACAGATGTAGATAAATATGCTAGTACTTCGAAGTTTACTTTAATACCAGATGCAACAAAACTACGAGGATATGATGTCGCTGTAAAAATATCTATATCAAATATAACAATAGATACAGCATTAAAAATAAGTGATTTTAAATATGATTTAAAATGTAATGATGGCAGCAGTACTACTACAATAAAATCAGGTACAGGAGCAGATTTTACTAGTACAGAATTAGAAATAGGCACCTTAAGCACTCAAAATAGTACTTTTAATGTATCAAAAACATATAATTGTGCTTTAAGATTATGGCTACAAGAAACAGGCAGTAATCAAAACGCTTTAATGAACAAATCTTTTTCTGGATTAATAAAAGTAAATTCTGTATATAGAAAATAAGAGAGGTAAATTATGAAGAATGAAGCAAAGATAATAGGAACAATATTAGGAATAGTATTATTTATCGCTCTAGTAGCAGGAGCAACCTATGCTTATTTATTGCTTAAAAATGAAACAGATTTAACAACAGGCACGGGTAAATTTAGTATTGATTATAAAATAGTTCAAAATATAACTGCTACTAATTTGTCACCATCAACTAACAAAAGTGGAGGTTTAATTGGTAAAGTACAAGCTAAATTAAGCAATAATAGTTTAGCGGGCAAATTTAATATATATATAACTCCTAAGACCATAGATGGATTAAATACGAATGAAGCTTTAAAATATGAGGTATATGTAGATAACAGCACTACCGCATACAAAACAGGCAGTTTCAAAAATATAACTGCAAATACAAAAGTTAAAGTAGTAGATGCCTACAGTTTATCAAGTACATCATCTTACACGACATTTACTATTTATATATGGTTAGATAATAATTTAGTAACTAACGAGATGTTTGGCAAAACTTTTAATGCAACAATTAGTGCTGATTCAACAGCAGAAGCAAATTTTTAGAAAGAAAGTAAACTAATAGTTTATTTACTTTCTTTTTTTAATTTTATATAGTATAATTATTATGGTGATAGTATGAACAGTATAGTAAGCATAAACAAAGAAGAAGATATATCTAAAATAACTAAAGAAACAAAATATATAAATATCCCAATAGATATAGTGGACAATAATATTAATAATTATTTTTTAATTAACGGAGTAGATTATTCATATTCAGAGAGTATAAACAGAAAACAAGGCTTTATTTATGCAGATTATAATATGTTTAAACAAGGTGAATTATTAATAGATAGTATTATAAAAGATATTCCTCAAAATTTATCAGATATAGAAAAAGTAAGATATATATATATTGCATTAGGTAAAGAATTAAATATAGATATAAATACACTATCATCAAAAAATGAAATATTATCATTGAATAACATTACCAATTTAAATAACATTTGGGGAGCTTTATCAAAAAAAAGCATAACAAGATCATCTATAGTTAAAATTTTATTATATATTTGCTCCAAAATAGGCATAAAGAGTGAAGTAGTAAGCACAGATATAAAAGGTAACATGGCTAATAAAATTTATATAAACAATACATATATAATAGTAAATTTATTTGAAGATATAGCTAATATAAAAGCAGGTTTTTCAACAGAACATTTTGATAAATATAATAACAACATAGAATTAGATAAGAAAATAAAATATATAAATGATAATTATACAGAATATTTTTTAGATAAAGAATTAAAATATATAAATTATAATGATGATAATTTATTATTACAAATACTGACTATAACTGAAAAAATAATCAACATCAATAACACAAAACCATATGAACTATCGATAATTTATAAAAAAATATTTAATAAATACTTTCCTAATCAAAAATTAAAAATAAATAATTTTTATTTAAGAAATAATTTAGAAAAAGAACACTTTTTAGTCTTTGATTATAACAATTTCTACTATAGTTATAATTATAATAAGCAAAAGTTCATCAAATTAGGATATGATTATTTAATTGAAAATATAAAAAACAAAAAAATAGGATTATATCAAAACGAAGAATTTAATATAACAAGAGAAAGGATGGTATTATGACTATAATAATAGTACTATTATTATTAATGTTAGCTTTATTATCAATATTAGAGGTTTCCTTTACTAGTTTAAACATTATTCGTATAAAAAGACTAGCAGATACAGGTAATAAATCTGCTAAAGTAGTATATAAGTTATATTCTAATTACTCTGAAACATTAACTACAATACTAGTAATAAATTGCATATGTGGCATACTAGTAAGCACTCTAACAACATATTATTTTTCTAATTTATATGGTGATAAAATAATACCTTTAGTAACAATAATTTTAACAATAATAATATTAGTTTTTACTGAAATAGCACCAAAAATAATAGGAAGAGAATATGCAGAAGATTATGCCCTAAAACTATGTAATCTATTAAAATGGATGGTAAAACTCCTATTACCATTAACTAAAGCAATAGGAAAATTTGAAAAAAAAGTAAAAAACAATCACAAAGTAACAGCTACTAAAGATGAATTAGTAGAAATAGTAAAAACAATAAAAGAAGAAGGTGTAATTGAAGAAAAAGAAAGTATTTTTATACAAAAAGCCGTCTTATTAAAAAAGTTAAGAGTAAATAATGTGATGGTTCCAAGTGAAGATGTGTCATTTTTATATGATACAGATTCATCTGAAAAAGTAAAAAATTGCATATTTAGAGATAAGCATGATCGTATACCAATTATAAATAGAGAATGTAAAGTCATGGGAATATTATATGAAGTAGATTTATTAGATGAAATATTAAATAATAGACCAATAAGTATAAAAAGAAATATGAAAGATCCAATTGTTGTTAGCAAATCAACTAATTTGGCTTCTTGTTTGGAAATTCTTGAAGCTGCTAGAGCACACATGGCAGTAGTAACCGATAAAGAAAACAAATTCTTAGGTATAATAACTATGGAAGATATAATAGCAGAGTTAATGAAGTCATAGACTTCTTTTTCATTTTATGATATACTTAACATGTGATGTGTATGATAGTAAAAATAGATAAATTATCTCATGAAATGAGAGGTATAGCAAAAATAGACAATAAAGTTACTTTTGTGGATAAAGTTATCCCCAATGAAGTAGTTAATATTAGAATAACAAAACAAAAAAAGAAAATAAATGAAGGAAAACTAGTAAGTATCATAGAAAAAAGTCCTAATAGAATAGAACCAAAATGTCAATATTATAATATTTGTGGTGGCTGTAATACAGAACACATTTCATATAATAAAAGTGTTATATATAAAAAAGAAATAGTTAAAAACATCTTTAATAAATATTGTAATATGAATATTGAACCATCCATTATCTATGATGCCAATAACACATATAATTATCGTAATAAAATAACTTTAAGAATTAAGAACGGAAAACTATCATTAGTGGGAGATACCCTTATTAATATAGATTACTGTTATTTAGTTAATAATAATATCAATGAAGTTATTAAGCTACTTAATAGTATTTGCTTAGATGGCGTTAATGAAGTTGTTATTCGAGGTACTGATGATATAATGGTTATTATCAAAGGTGATATTAATAGTTCTAGTATTATTAGTATTCTAGATGGTAAAGTTAATTCCATTTTTATTAACAATATAAAAGTATATGGAAATGATCACATTATAATTAATGTTGGTATTTATTCTTATGCAGTGTATGCAGACTCATTTTTTCAAGTTAATACTAATATGATTGATAAATTGTATAATAAAGTACTTGAATATGCAGGAACTGGCAATAAATTACTTGATCTATATTGTGGTTCTGGAACTATAGGTATTTATTTAGCTCATAACTTTAATACTGTTATAGGAATAGAACAAAATAAAGATGCTATTAAAGGAGCTAATTTAAATAAAAAAATTAATAATATTCATAACATTTCTTTTATATGTAAACAAGTAAGTGAAATTAATCAGATAGAAAGCAATGTAGTAGTAGTAGATCCCCCAAGAAGTGGTCTCGACAATACAATAATGAATAAAATTATGAATAGTAATATTGATAAATTAGTTTATGTATCATGTAATCCCATTACATTATCTAGAGACATCAATATATTAAAAAATAAATATAATTTAGTTGATATTACTTTATATGATATGTTTCCTAATACTAATCATGTTGAAAGTGTTTGCTTATTTAAGATTAAGTAAAATTATTATAAATTTAATATATATATGAATATATAAAGAGAGGTAAATAATGAATAATAAGTATAAAGAATACATAAAGTATACAATTTTAATATTATGCTCAGTAATATTTGCTATTTTTACATATAAAGTAGTAGCAGACAAAACAATATATATAGATAGCATAGTATATAACTATATAAGTAATAATATTATTAATAAAAACAGAACTGAAATAGTAAAAGTAATTACCAATATTACTTCTCCTATCATGGTAATTATTACAGCTTTAATATTAGTACTTGCAATAAAGGATAAGAAAATAAAAATATCTCTTGTAATTAATTTATTAGGAATTACTATTATTAATAATTTAATTAAAGTAATCATAGCTAGACCTAGACCTGAAATAAATAAATTAGTTACAGAAACAGGATATAGTTTTCCATCAGGGCACTCAATAACTAGTATGGTCTTCTATGGTTATTTAGTATATCTAACTTATAAATATATTAATAACAAGAAAATAAAAATACCTTTAATAATTTTTCTAATTTTACTAATACCTACAATAGGATTATCAAGGATATATTTAGGAGTTCATTATGCTAGCGATGTATTGTGTGGATTTTTACTAGGAACAATATATTTAATATTATTCATATCAATATCTAAAAAATACTTAGAAAGAAAATAGACATACTAATTAAGTATGTCTATATTAATATGTTTGTTTTCTTTTAGTTTTTTTAAATTATCTTCTATTATTGATTTAATACTTTCATTATATTTAGGATTATTTTCAATTCTAGAAATCAATAATTTAATTTTATCATAAAGCTCTTCATCTTTTTTATTTACATATTTTTCAGTATATAAATACAAAAGAAGTATAGCGGCTTCAATAGCATGAGAACTAGCAATATCTAAGTATTTAATAGCCTTATCTTCATCCTTAATAAGAACAGTATTACCAGTTAAATAATAGTATTTAGCTAAATTATAAAAGGCATAATAAGAAACTGTACTAATAGGAGCTTCAATAGCTTTATTATAATAATCAAAAGCTTTTTTCATATCTTTTTTAACATAAATACCATTACGATAAAATTCACCAATTTTATTTAAAGCCCAACTTTCATCAAGTAAAGAAGATTTTTCAAAAAACTCAAAAGCTTTTTTCATATCACCTTTAGCTTCATAAATAAGCCCTAAATTATTATAAGCATAAGGATAATCTTTACTAGAAGCTTTTTCAAAAAAATCAATAGCTGTATTAATATCTTTTTTAACAGGATATGTACCATTAAGATATAAAAGACCCATTAATTGCAGCAACATTTCCATATTCAATAGCGGTATTTAAATATTTAAAAGCTTCTTTAAGCTCATCGTTAGATTTAGAACCAACAAAACCATTAATATACAATTTAGCCATCATATAAAAACTACCAGGATGGTTTTTATATGAAGCACGTCTAAAATAATCAAAACTGATATCATATCTAGGATATCCCTTTATATAACCATAATATTCATCAGTTCCCATTTCGTATAGAGCATAAGTATTGTTTTCTTTAGCTAATTTGTTTAAAGAAAAATTATAATTAATACCATCAGTAAATTTTAAATTTAAATACTCTTCAAGCTCTAAGGAAGAAATATCAGTATTATTAAGTAAATTCTCAATAACATTTTTTTTAATATTTTCTTCATAAATAGGTTGTTTTTTTTCTAAAATTATAAAAAATAAAATATTAACAACAGTCTCATATAAATTATTATCATTAATCAATTTATTAAGAATATTAGATAAATTATTATTAACAGAAGAATCATTTTTACTAATATTATATAGTTTAAGACAAATATTTTTTAAATTATCATTACTATTTATAAATTGAATTGCGGCAATGTCATCGTTATTAAAATTATATATATTACCATCTATTATTGATAACAAATTAATAACAGTATTAACTAAAATATTTTTATTATTAGTATATTTCTTTTTGTATATCAAAAACTTTTGTTTATATTCATCATTAATAGAACGAATACCAGTACAATAATTATTAACTGTAGTATCTCCTACTAAATGAGTATCAAAAACAGTACAAAAAATTTCAACCTGTAAAGCAGAACTTTTATTTACCGTGTACTCTTTGACAATTCTAGTAAAGTTACCCCAAGATAAGTGATTGTCATTGTCATTAAGTTTAATATATTTTTTCATTATCCCTCACCACCATAATTATATCACTAAGTGTGGATTTTTGCAAATATCATAGCAAATGATGTGGATTTATATATCTTATAAAAAAGAATATTATATAATATAATTATATTGAAAGGAAGGAAGAATATGAAAAAAATATTAAAAAATTATAAATCTACTTTAATATTATTATTAGCCATTATTATTGGTGCAATAGTAGGAATAATATTTAAAGAAGATGCCAAAGTACTTAGTCCATTAGGAGATATCTTTATTAATCTATTATTAGTAGTTATTGTTCCACTAGTTTTCTTGACTATAACTACATCAATAGCAAAGATGAGTACTCCAAAGAGACTAGGAAAAATAATGATTACAACAATTGTAGCATTTTTAGTAACCTCTATTGTAGCGGTTATAGTTGGTTTTATAACAACATATAATATAGATTTAGTAAAACCAGAAGATACAGCAAAGATAACTAGTACTCTAGTAAATGAAGAAATGAAAAATGAAGATCTTTCAATATTAGAAAGAACAGCAGATGTATTAACAGTAAAAAGTTTCAACGACTTATTAACTACTGATAATTTAATTGCTTTATTAGTATTCTCAATCTTATTTGGATTAGCTTTAAATGGGACAAAAGAAAAAGGCGAACCGGTAAGAAAAATATTAGAATCACTAAATGAAGTTATAATGAAATTAGTAGGAATTATAATGTATTATGCACCAATAGGATTAGGTTGCTACTTTGCAGCTTTAGTAGGAACATTTGGTAGTTCAATAGCAGTCGGATATTTAAAGACATTTGTAGTATATGCCATCGTAGCAGTGTTATATTTTATAATTGTGTATACTATTTATGCTTATATAGCTGGAAAAAAAGAAGGAGTAAAAAGATTTTGGAAAAACATTATTCCTGCAATGGTAACATCTCTTGCCACATGCTCCTCAGCAGCATCAATTCCTACTAATAGTATGTGTGCTAAAAAGATGGGAGTTCCAGACGATATTGCTGAAACTGTAATACCATTAGGAACAAGTTTTCACAAAGATGGTTCAATAATTGGAAGCGTATTTAAAGTAATGTTCTTAGTATGCCTATTTGGAACAAGTATTTCAGGATTTGCTGGCATATCTAAAATACTATTAGTATCTTTAGTAGCAACATTATTAATAACAGCAGTTCCAATCGGTGGTGGAACAATTTCAGAAATGATGATTATCACTATGATGGGATATAATGCTGGCGTTTTACCAATATTAACTATAATTGCAACAATCATAGATGCCCCAGCAACAATGTTAAATGTAGTAGGAGATTCAGCAACATCTATGTTAGTAGCAAGAGTAGTAGATGGTAAAGAATGGATAAAAGAAAAAAAATCTAAAAAATAATATGAAAGTAGAGCAAAAACTCTGCTTTTTAATTTAAATAATTATAAAAGTGGTAAATTTTAAAATAAAAGTTGTATTTATATATAAGAGGAGGGAAATCAAATGAATTTAAAAAAATTACCACAAGAAGAAAAACCACGAGAAAGATTACTAAAATATGGAAAGAATAATGTATCGAATAATGAATTAATAGAAATAATATTAAAGTCTGGTACAAAAAGAGCAGGAATAAAAGAAATATCTCATAATATATTGTCTTCTGTTAATAATATTAGTGAATTAAAAAATATTGAAATTAACAAATTAGAAAAAGTAGAAGGTATGAGTAAAATAAAGGCTATTGAGTTAGTAGCGGCAATTGAGTTAGGCAGAAGAGTATATGAGGATTATAAATATAAAGAATTAGTAGAACTAACAAGTCCCAAAACAATAATCGAATATTTTAATACCGAATATAAAAATCAAAAACAAGAATTATTTTATGTTGTTTATTTAGACAATCAGAAAAAATATCTAGCTAAAAAATTATTATTTAAAGGAACAACCAATTACTCTTTAGTTCATCCACGAGAAATTTTTAAAGAAGCATATTTATTATCTGCAAGTTATATAATATGTCTCCATAATCATCCATCTGGCAATGCAATGCCTAGTAAAAATGATATAGATATAACAAAGCAAATAAGTCAAATAGGAAAAATACATGGAATTTTTTTATTAGATCATATCATAATAGGAGATAATAATTATTATAGTTTTTATGAAGATAACAATTTATGATAAATATATCTTTCAATTTATAAAAAAATATTATATAATAAGATAGATAGGAACGTGATATAATGTTTGGTAGAAAAAAGCAAAGCATTTCAAAAAAATATATACTAATACTAATAATAATATTAATAATTTTATTATTAATAATATTTTCTTTTACCTTAAAAGAAGATAGAAAACTAAGTAAAGCAGAATCACTATTAAAGGATGGCTTAATATATAGTGAAAAAATAATAACATATCCTTTTAACTATATAAAAGAAAATATTAAAGAATATAAAAAATTAAAAGATGTTAATAAAAATAATAATATATTAGAAACCTCGATTGATCGAATAGATTCAATAGAAGCTGAAAATATTGAGCTTCGTAGACAGTTAGAGACGTTAAAAGAAGAACTAAATATAAACTACACACTATCAGACTATGAATATTTAAATGCCACAGTAGTAAGTAGAAATGTAGGATATTGGCACAACAAAATAACTATAAATAAAGGTACATATAATGGAGTAGAAAAAGATATGGTTGTTATTAGTTCTAAAGGTTTAATAGGAAAGGTAATAAAAACTTCAACCTTTACTTCAGATGTAAGACTAATAACAACTAGTGATACTAGTAATAAAATATCTGTTCATATAAGTAATGGCGATAATAATTTATATGGATTAATTAATAGTTATGATTATAATAAAAACGTTTTAGAATTAGAAGGAATAAGTAATACCAAAGATGTAAACATTGGTGATTATGTTTATACATCTGGACTTGGAGGAGTGTTTCCTACAGGAATTTTAATAGGAATAGTAGAAGAAATAACTACTGATTCCTATGACTTAGCTAAAATAATAAAAGTAAAACCATCAGCAGACTTTAATGATATCAACTATGTAAGCATTTTAAAAAGAAAGAGTGATAGTAAGTGATAGTAAGTATTATCTATTTAGTTGTGTCTTTTATTTTAGAAAATGTTATGGCAAGTATTTTTCCTGCTACATTAGGAAATATCAGTTATTTTACTACAATTTATACAATAATAGCTATAGTAGTTATATACCCATACTTTGCCAATGAAAAAAAATATTATACATTAGTAATAATATTTGGAGCTCTGTTTGATATACTATATACATCAACATTATTATTAAATGTAGTTTTCTTTCTACTAATTGCATTAGTAATAAAAATTTTGAATACAAATATGTCAGATAATATATTTACAATCAATGTAATTAGCATAATAAGTATAATACTATATCATTTATTATCCTTTATAATATTAAATTTAGAAACAAGTCAAACGTATAGTTTAATTTTACTAGGAAACATAATAACTCATAGCATTATAATGACAATAGTATATACATCTATAAGTTATGTAATAATAAAATTAATATATAACAAATTAGATATGAAACAAGTAAAATAAAAATTTCTTATAAAAAGAAATTTGGCTCATTTTGCATAATATTATTTTCAGTACTACTTTGATTATTAAAATTATCAGTAGTACTTTTTATATTATTATTAATATTATTATTTGGTTTATGTTCATTATTAACATCAGTAGCATCTTTAAAAACAGAAGCAACTTTTAACATTGATTTCATATTATTCATCATAGGTCCTACCTCCTTAACAATAGGAATAGCTTCTCTAACAACACTTAATGTTTTAGATGTATTATTAAGAAG
>OKVA01000470.1_pt1 | contig 14028 bp, 10 predicted proteins | sample 1606741 | NCBI WGS metagenome assembly OKVA01 (sample SAMEA3882528, study PRJEB24775) | human gut metagenome | biome: human-associated habitat; feature: intestine environment; material: feces | place: Netherlands | collected 2009/2010 | reverse complement strand
ATCTCCATAAGCTTTGGAGTTATCTCCCAAGGCTATGGAGTTAACTCCAAAGGCTTGCGGAGATAAAACAAACAGGAAGAAAACCCTTAACCATAGGGCAGGAAAGGTTTAGAGATATGGATAAGATCTTTTAAGGATGAATCTGATTATAAAGTTACGCATATGTATCAAAAACTTTGCAGGAACATGAAAGAAACGTCCTCTGATCATCTCCCGCAATGGGTGTAATTCCCTTTGGCAGACTTATTTTGGTCTGTCATACAAACCATCCCTAAAAAATGACGAGTGTTCATACAGGGTATCACAAACAACCGCATGAAAAAAATCTCCACTAAGTTTCTACTGCTCCGAAACAAGACTGTTTCAAGACGATAAATAATTAAAAAGCAAAAAACGGACGTACATTCCAATAAGCTTTTTTATCATATCCTTGCAAACAGACTCTATCCCAATTAGGATATTCAGGATCATCAATGTGCCAAAGTAACATCCAGCATCTGTCTTTATCATATTGGGAACTGCAACTGAAGCCAAGTCTGTAGGTATCACTAAACTGCGGTAACGAATTACCTACTTTAGATAACTGTATAGTCAATTTATCCAGTGTTTCTTGTCCCCATCCTGTGTCGTTTAGGCCGTTACTGGTTTCATTTCGAAAATCTCTTGGAGATTTTCCACAAATATTCACCAGCATATCAAACCATTGTCCGATACTCGGTACGAACCATGGACTGCGATTAAGTCCATCAGGAATTTTGTTACTGTTTCTATATTTTCTTATTGATTCAAAAGCACTGTAACTACCCTGTACATTAGCAGTATAATTCTTCAACATTTGTTCTGTTTCAGAATAACCGTTCATATTCTTCTCAATTTCATCATCTTTTGTCATTGGAGTAATCCCTTCTTCGATTCGTTCCATTCCCCCCCAACGACCGGTCCCTAAATTTTCAAACCCCATTACATAAGCATGATTCCAACCGTTTTCATTGCATTTTACATCTGTCATTTTTTTAGAATCGCAAGTAATGACCATTCCAATAGCATTCTGATAATCATATATTTTCCCGTTTTCTTCCAGCATGCCGTCTCCGGGATGTATCTCTATTCGTTTTTCGGTTTCATTCTGAAAGACAAAATCTCCGGGATAAAGTTTTCTTTCTGTGCTTCCTTTGCCGGGTACAGGGCTGATTACTTTCAGAGTATAGCATTTCCCAGAAGCAAAAGTGATGGAACTGCCCGAATAGTTTATCTTTGTATTCGTATTATTTCTGCCGTCGGCGGTTACATAGCTTCCGGTAATTCTGGCATTTTTTTGTGATGGGACAATGGCGCAGAATTTTACAGAATCGATCTGATATGGAGTAATGCCATTCAAGTTCACATTGATAGCTGCTGAGTCTGTTCCTAAAATTCTTGATTCTTTGTGGTAAACAAAACCTGCATTTTCGGGTGCAAAACAACCTATGTATGCTTGTGGTTGCAGCACAAGCAATGTAAATTGGTGTTTAAACTGCAGGTTCAGGATTATTCCGGAAGAATTGCCGGTAGTAGGTACGCCAGTAGCAATCAGCAGGTCGCTCACAGTATGCTTTTCTTTTGTGGATTGGTCTTTCGAAGGTTGCAGTTTCTCATTCCTGGTCAACGAAGCAATAGCTTCATCTGTATCCTTTGAAACATCTAGTGTGATATTCTTCCTATATGGATAGTATGCGATGTAACTCGCTCCATCATACCAATAGAGTGTCTTGCTGTTTTCAACCGGATTCCAACTATCATTTGACACGTTATAAACCAATGGGATATTGTTAATGTCATCCACTATTGTGCCATCTTTTATGGAGAATATACCAATAGAATCACCGTCTACAAATTCTGTTTTAAGATGTTCATCTGTCACAGAAGCACGTGTGGAAGGCTTTTCGGAACCGGGAACGTTTTCAAACCCGGTTGCTGTTGCTCGAACAGTGAGAGGAGTTCCATTGTAGCAGTCCGTTCTTTTTCCATTATTTGTTTCATTTTCGTCGGTGCATGCACTACAAATCAAGAGGATGCTCCAAAAGATTATGCCGGTGAAAGATTTCATTTTTCTTTGTTATTATCTTGTTTAAAATTAGCACCTTAGTACAAGGCTGATTTTTATTTGTCCCATTAATTCGTTATTTGTTTCTCTTCTGTTCCATTTACCGTTTCAGAATCCGTGCCTCCTTCCCATGATGCGATATCATTTTCTGACATCACGGAAATAGTTTTTCTTGAGATACCGATGGTATAACTTACAGAAGCTCCCGGATTCCAAGTGTCAGTAGAAGGTAAAGATTGATTTTCTATGCGGATAGCTTGAGTAATGGCATTATTATTTCCGTCTTTTGCCGCATATTGATAAGTGATGCTGAACTGACTTCCTTTTCCGGCAGGAAGCAGGAAAAAAGTAGCTAACAATTTCTTTTCTTCCGCAATAGTATTCGGTACAGGGAAATTGGTTATGTCAGCGGTAAAAGTTTCTTTCTTGTCAGGTGATGGAAATGCCCACAGCCAGCCTTTGTCGCTATCAGTCGTAGGAGTATAATAGGTCAGTATTCCGCTTTTTATTCCCGTAATGGAGAAAAAGGTTACGGACTTTTCCTCCGTATCATCATTACTTTTTACATAAACATTGATCTTGGTTAGTGTATGGCGCAGTTTAAAACTTACATTGCCATTGTTTTGATTCATAACCGGAGTTGCAGCGAGAAAATCTATCTGTTTGTTTTCGGCTGTGGGAACGGTATAACTCAACATCGGAAATCCATTTGAACTCTCTTTGTCTTGAACGAAAAAGTTGCTACTTGCTGTTTCATTTATATAAGGAGCATAAGCAAAGAAACTGATTTTATCTGTTGTTGAATTGTCCGGCCAGAACTTGACCGGACTATAAGACCATGTGCCGTCTGTTTGTTTACCAACAAGCTGGTTATACATGAAATTCGGTGTTGCGGCATCTTTATTGAAATTTCCGTGTGTGAAGTAGGCAAACACACCGATAGTTTCAAGATCACTTGTTGTGGTATACTCTTTAACAGATCTCATTACCGGAACGTTTCCTGAAAAGCTGATAGGGATATTTTCTTGGGGAAATTTGTTCGTACCCTCTTCCTGGGTACAAGCTCCCAATAACAAAGTTGCAGCAAGGAAAATGCCATACAATTGTTTCACCCTTATGCTTTCTGTTTTTCGATTCATGTTTCTTTTTCTATTTTATTGTACGTCCGTGCTTTTTTAACCGTAGTGACAGGGAAGAAACATTCAACCCTGTCCGGTCTGTTTTCTTTCCATAGCCAGTATGTATCATGTTTTGGCTGCAAAAGGAAATTATTTCTCTACATTAATATCAGAGTCGCTATCATCAGTCCAACCTTCCATATTATCCTCCACCGTAATCTTAATGGCATTCATCTTGATAGTCAATACGTAGGTATGTTTCGTTCCTTTCTTGAACGTATTTTTCGGTAGTGAAACTTCTTTGTTTGTTATGGTACTTGTCAGATTACTTGTGTCGGTCACTTTGGTTACGATGTCATAATTGATTTTCAGTTTTAAGTCACCTGCGTTGGTGGTACCGTTTTTGTTATTTACCGGAATAAAGTAAAGAGCTTCTGTATCTGAGAATAACGCGGTTGCATTCTGGTCATCACTTACATTGATAGAACTTTTATTATATCCCCATTGGTCGGTGGTTGTTTTATTTAAAAAATCACTCAGGTCTTGTTCTGTTGAAAAATAAGATGCGTCAGGAGATATGGCTTCCCAAGTGTCGTTATCGAATTTATAAACAGCCTTGTTGTAAAGTGTTGTACTTCCTGGATCTAACTTTAATCCCGTTACAAAAATTTTGGTATCAGTACCTAAGTTCACATCTGGCTTCACCTTGATATTGGCTATTTGGGTAAGTACGTGACTAAACTTGAACTGAACCGTCCCCTTATTACTTTCATTAGTTTGGTCTTGTATGGCAGTATGGCAGTCTGTTACCAAATCTATCATATCTTTCCAGTTATTAGAAGTCTTTACCTCAAAGGTGATTGTCGGAGCGCCTTTGGCATTCTGTCCTGATAAAGTTATTTTTTGGTCTGTTCCAACTTCCGGTTTGGATTCATAAGGCGCATAAGCAAAGAATGTTATTTTCTTATCATCTATTGGCCAAAAACGTAAATTAGTATATCCCCAACTATCAGAAGTCCATGTAGCATGTTCATTGTACATGAAATTAGGTGTTGTGTTTCCTTTTTCACTATTCCATCCCGCACTGCTTGTCTGATAGGCAAAAATACCGAAACCGGCATTTGCTTTCAATGTGGACGTTGTAGTTTCCGTTCCTCTGGTCTGTACTTCCGTATATACGTCCAACCCGATTGTCCGGTTCGTATCCGGATTCATTTCTGTCATTTCATTCTGTGAGCAACCAGCTATAGTCAGTGTTGCCATCACCATCAATAAACTTTTCACTTCCATTTTCTACTTTTTTTAAAATTAATATTATAACTACCCATATCTGTCATATATCTATATCGCTGTTCACTTCATCGTTCCATTTATCTACATCAGCGTCAAATCCTGAGCTACCTTCTGTTTTTACATTCGGCACGGTCTTTTCACATGCCATGTCAATAAAAACGCTCATAGTTCCGTCTTCTTCATCCAACCGTCTTATTGCCAAATCGTTAAAACTTTCTTCAAATATGGTCTTCCCGTCTACTAACTTTGCTTTCAGATGTAGGTTGTGTGGAATCTCTACATCGAAGCCGAACACACTAATAGTAGTGCTCAGCGTTCCTTCTGTTACCGAGCCGGAATCATAAATGGGATTGCTTAAGCGTAGCACTTGTGTTACTGTCTTTTCCGAATTTTGTTTCGAAACGAGAAATATGGATTCTGCAATGCCGTCTAATGTGCAGGTAGCTTTTCGTATGTTGTTCATTCCTTTGATACGGATTTTAACCGTTATTTTTTGAGTCAGTTTTTTGGGGGTGAAGCGTAAGTGACAACTATTTTCGTTCCTGGTGGAATTTCGGTTACTTTGTTGGGTAATGGCTGATGAATAGTTTTCCGGCATATCAGAAGTCACTTCAAAGCCTTCGATATAATCAGCGGCAAGTTCGTCAGGACTTTCCATAATAATTCTTTCAGAGGATGATTCGTTCCTTATTTCCATCTTCTTTACATAGGCTTCTAGCGTCTGGTAGTTTTCTTCTCCTCTGAAACAGAGGTTACCAAAATCATCGAATGAACGGTTGAAAAGGACGACGTTGTAACATCCTTCTTTCAAGCATAGGGTCTTGTATGTACGGTCACCCATCAGTGCTACAAAAGGAGTGCTGCCATCGGTAGGGTAGAATATGGCGGTAGCACCATAATCCTGCTCTTTTTCATTCAGTCCTGACTGACTCCAATCGGCACTGATTGTTATTGTTGCTTCGGGCGAATAAGTCAGTTCGCGTCGGTTACAGGCAACTAACAAGAAAACAAAAAGGTAAAGGATATATAATGTCGGGGATATTCTCATTTTGCACCTCCTTTCTTTGCCTTGTGTTTGAGTAGCCACACCAGTGTATGGTAATTCCTAGAAACGGATGTATAACGATAAGTGGCTATATTTATGGTTTGAAGTACGTTCAATAGGGATATTTGCAATAATGGGCGACTAAATTCATATGAGAAAAGGATTCTTGTTTCTTTGTTTGGTAAAAGGCGGATGAGTTGTACTTTTTCCAGCTTATTAAGTAAATCTTTCCATTCTTCGTTTTGAAGGAGGAATTTGACCGGTTGCAGAACTTTGCTAGAAGAAAGGTCATGCAGTACGGCGATGGCTATTTGTGCACGTGTATATACGGATAACATGATAAACTTACTTTGTTAAGTCATTACTTACCAAGTAATAGCTTATATTTTTCTCACAGGGTGAGGAAAAGCGTTTTCTTATTCTGTATTTAATAAGAAAAAACATTTCGTCGGATAGAAAAAGATGTAAGAAATATGATTCCGTTTTTGAGATGTCAAAAATGGAAAGAGGTGTCGTGTAATTTTGTAAATTAGTTAAAGTACTGACAGATGCAATATTGTGCTTGTGCTTATGTGTTTTTCTATAATTGAATAAAATATAGTGGATTAATACAGATTTATAAGCTTTTTCTTTGGATTTATGAGGAAATATTCCCTACTTTGTGAAAGTAATCATCCATTACTTGGTAAGTAATTCTTCTTTTATTTGAATGGCTGTCATATGATATTCCTCATGCCACTTCCTTTTCTCCATTATGTGCTACTACCGAGATTATCAGTTCGTCATTGGCTATATCTACCTTTTCGTTTTCAAATGGTTTCAAGTAAGTTTCTGTCACCTTAATGGAAGAGTGTCCCAATGCCTTGCAGATAATACCGATATTTACTCCTGCATGAAATGCTAATGTCGCCCATGTATGGCGCGCAGTATAAGTAAAATTTAGAAATGCAATAAAAAACAGAATGACGAGAATTAAACGTAAATCGTTTATAATTAAGCATTTTGCGAAAATTGCATAATAGACAGACCTGCAAAAGAAAACAAAATATTGCAGCGTTTCAGTTACCAGACTGTTAGCCGCCTGTTTCGGAAACAACGGCAGGTAACCAAGTTTTTACCGATAGGAACAAAGCGGATTTGTATTCACTGTTTATCAATGTTTTGCATGCCAAAGGACGCTTTTCAAAGGAGTATTTTTACAACCTAAAAAAGAGCGTTATGAAAGTGGAAAAATTCAAGGTGCTGCTCTACCTGAAAAAGAGCGAGCCGGACAAGACCGGCAAGGCCCCGATCATGGGACGGATCACCCTCAACCGCACGATGGCGCAGTTCAGCTGCAAGCTCTCCTGTACCCCCGGGCTATGGAACGCGCGTGAGAGCCGATTGAATGGCAAGAGCCGGGAAGCGGTGGAGACCAATGAAAAAATAGAGAGGCTGCTGCTTGCCGTACACTCGGCCTTCAATTCCCTCATGGAAAGGAAAAAGGATTTCGATGCCGCCGCGGTCAGGGACATGTTCCAGGGTAACGCGGGCATGCAGATGACCCTGCTCAAACTTCTCGACCGGCACAATGAGGAGATGAAGGCCCGTGTCGGCGTGGACCGTGCACCGACGACAATGTCGACCTACGTGTACACCCGGCGCACCCTTGCCGAATTCATCAAAACGGAATTCAAGGTCTCGGACCTCGCCTTCGGACAGCTCAACGAGCAGTTCATCCGTGACTATCAGGATTTCTGCCTGGAAAAGAAGAAACTGGCAATGGAGACGGTGCGCCATTACCTGTCCATCCTGAAAAAGATCTGCCGCATCGCCTACAAGGAGGGGCACTCGGAGAAATACCATTTCTGCCACTTCAAGCTGCCCAAGCAGAAGGAGACAACACCGAAAGCACTCAGCCGGGAGAATTTCGAGAAGCTACGCGATCTGGAGATACCGGAAAAACGCAGGTCACATGTCATCACCCGGGACCTCTTCCTCTTCGCCTGTTACACCGGCACCGCCTATGCCGATGCGGTAAGCATCACCCGGGAGAACCTCTTCCAGGATGACGAGGGCAGCCTCTGGCTGAAATACCGGCGGAAGAAGACCGACTACCTCGGACGCGTCAAGTTGCTGCCGGAAGCACTCGCGTTGATCGGGAAGTATCGTGACGATACCCGCATCACCCTCTTCCCGCCGCAGGACTACCATACGCTCAGGGCCAACATGAAATCCCTGCGCCTGATGGCGGGGCTGAGCCAGGACCTTGTCTACCACATGGGAAGGCATTCTTTCGCCTCATTGGTCACGCTCGAGGAGGGAGTGCCGATCGAGACCATCAGCAAAATGCTGGGACACTCCAACATAAAGACCACCCAGATATATGCCCGTGTAACTCCGAAGCGACTGTTCGAGGACATGGACAGGTTCGTCGAGGCAACCCGCGATTTGAAACTTATTCTTTAATCCTTAAACAATTAAACAATCATTATCATGCGCAGTACATTTAAGCTTTTATTCTACATCAACCGTAACAAGGTAAAATCGGACGGCACGACCGCCGTCCTCTGCCGGATCAGCATCGACGGAAAGAAATCGGCTGTCACGACAGGCATCTATTGCAAACCCGGAGACTGGGACAGCAAGAAGTGTGAAATCAAAACAGCCAGGGAGAACAACCGCCTTGCCGCCTTCCGCAGCCGGTTGGAAGAGGCGTACGGGAACCTGCTGAGGAACCAGGGAGTGGTCACGGCCGAGCTGCTCAAGACCACCGTATCCGGTGCCAATTCCGTGCCGGAATACCTCCTGCAGGCCGGAGAGGTGGAACGCGAACGGCTCAGGGTCCGCTCCAAGGAGATCAATTCCACCTCCACCTACCGCCAGTCGAAGACCACGCAGCTTAACCTCAGGCAGTTCATCGAATCCCGCGGGATGAAGGACATCGCCTTTTCGGACATCACCGAAGAGTTCGCCGAATCGTTCAAGGTCTTTCTCAAGAAGGAGCTGGGACACAGGAACGGACACGTGAACCACTGCCTGTGCTGGCTCAACCGGCTCATCTACATCGCCGTGGACCGGGAAGTATTGCGTGCCAACCCGATAGAGGACGTGGCATACGAGAGGAAAGAAGCACCTAAACTAAGGCATATCAGCCGCAGTGAACTGAAGCGGATGATGGAAACCCCGCTGCCCGACCCGATGATGGAGCTGGCGCGCAGGACGTTCATCTTCTCCTCGCTGACCGGTCTGGCCTACGCGGATACGAGGGCTCTCCATCCCCGTCACATCGGAACGACCTCGGAAGGAAGAAGGTATATCCGCATCCGCCGCGCCAAAACGGACGTGGAGGCGTTCATCCCGCTGCATCCCATAGCCGGACAGATACTGGATCTTTACAACACCACGGATGACGACAGGCCGGTATTCCCGCTGCCGGTCCGCGACGTCCTCTGGTATGAGGCACATGGAATGGGCGTGGCATTAGGCATGAAAGAGAACCTGTCCTACCACATGGCCCGGCATTCGTTCGGGACCCTGACACTGACCGCGGGCATTCCGATAGAGAGCATCGCCAGGATGATGGGCCATACGAACATCGACAGCACGCAGGTCTACGCCCAGGTCACCGACCGGAAGATATCCTCGGACATGGACCGGCTGATGGAAAGAAGAAAGCCTGCGGCCGGCAAGGAAGCCGCAGGCTAAATAAAAATTGCCGTCGGAATCGTAAATGCAATTCCGGCGGCAATCCTTAAACTTGAATACGATATTATACCAATGCTGCGTGATAGTTCTCCTCCAACAGCTTCTCGATGTCCGACTGCCTGTACAGGATCTTCCCGCCAAGCTGGATATAGGGAATCCGTCCTTGGTCCCTGTAATCCTGCAGGCACCTGCGGCTGATCTTCAACGTCCCGGAAAGCTCCCTGTCGGTCAGGAACCGTTCCCCGTTGAAGGGAGGACGGTTGTCACGGGCAAGACGTTCCACTTTTTTCTCCATGTCGTCCAGCAGGGCAAAGAACCTGCGGACACGTTCGTTCTCCTTGTCGATAATGCCTTCCATCTCTTCCGCTCTTTAAAGGTTTCCGTTCTTTCTTCCCTCTCTCACAGCCTTCTCCTTGCGTCTGATGCCGACGTAGGTCATCAGCCTCTCCACGTCTTCGGGCTTGTAATAGAACTTGCGCTGGAGGCGGGTGAACGCCAGCCGTCCGGTATCGCGGAGGGTCTGCAGGGTACGCGGCGAGATGTCAAGGCGCAGGCAGACATCCTGGCCGTCCAGTCACTCTCCGGGTTCCTTACAGCGGTTTCTCTCATACAATCTGTCCACATGTGCGGACAGGTTCTCGGCGCGTGCCAGCATCCTCTCAAGGACACCGGCCTCGATGTAGCATATTTCCATATTTTCAACTCGTTTAAATATCAGTGCGAATATAAGGGAAGAAACCATGAGAGGCAAGCGCGACCGGTACACTGGCAGGAATAGTCATGGATAGTCGGTTTTTGTCATATGGGAAGGAAAAAGAAAGCCGAAGCAGGTCTGGATCCACTACCCCCTTTGGGTATGTGAAAGGAACGTTGTGGTGAAAGAAAAAACTCCTTTTCACACATGGATGAGGCAATGCCGGAAGTCCGGCAATAAAAAATGTGGCTTCTCTATCCGGGTAAATGCCATGATTACAGACTTCTTCCTGTTCCTATACCATCAGGTCGGTTACCTTCAGGTTAACAACTTATCCAACCTGTGATAGATCCGGATGTGAAAAGATTACTTTGGCTGGCTATTACAATATAATAAGTAGAATCATGTCAAATCTACTGCTGCTATTGTTTGTTGATAATGGCTGGCAGTAGAACAAACTTTCGTTAAACCAATACGTTCATTCTTTATTATCAAGTTTTTAGACTACCTTTGTATTTTATTAACTCATTTACCAAACATTATGGGACTACTCAAACCGAATCAAGTTTTGAACAAAGCATATAGACAGGTTGCGATTGAAACAACAGATTTTGACTTATTCAAAAATGCCCTTCGCACATTGAGAGACAATATTGTGGATGGGCAAAGAGAACACACGCAAAAAGAACATTTACGTAATTTTCTGAGTGAAACGTTCTACAAGCCATACTACATGGCTCCCGAAGAAGATATTGATTTGGCTATCCGATTGGATAAAACTATCAAGTCCAATATAGGGTTATTGATTGAAGTAAAGAGTACCACCAACAAAGGTGAGATGATTTCTAATGACAATCTTAATCGTAAGGCTTTGCAGGAATTATTGCTATACTATCTTAAAGAACGTGTCAATAAGAAGAACAATGATATTAAATATCTCATCGCTACTAATATTCATGAATTCTTTATTTTTGATGCCCATGAGTTTGAACGCAAATTCTATCAGAACAAACAATTACGTCGTGAGTTTCAAGACTTTGTGGATGGACGCAAAACCAGTAACAAAACCGATTTCTTCTATACTGAAATTGCAACAACCTATATTGAGGAGGTGAAAGATAGCCTTGAATACACTTACTTCAACTTACAAGACTATCAACACCTGCTTGATAGAACAGACAGTAGCGCTTCACGCAAACTTATCGAACTTTATAAGATATTCAGCGATACACATCTTTTGAAGCTATCGTTCCAAAATGACAGCAATTCGCTCAACCGTGGATTCTACACTGAGCTGCTACACATTATTGGTATTGAGGAACGCAAAGAGAATAATAAAACCGTGATTGTACGCAAAGCTGTGGAACGGCGTGACGAGGCTTCATTACTAGAGAATACTATTAACCAACTGGATGCAGAAGATTGTTTGCGTCACATAAATGGTCGTTTGTATGGGAATGATTATGAGGAACGGTTATTCAATGTTGCAATGGAATTGTGTATTACTTGGATGAATCGTATCCTTTTCTTGAAACTGTTGGAGGCTCAGATGTTGAAATACCACAATGGAGATGCAATCTATAAATTTCTTTCAATAACTAAGATTCATGACTATGATGATCTCAACACACTCTTTTTCCAAGTGCTTGCACGTGACATGGGCAGCCGCACACACTCCATTATGCGTGATTTTGCTTACGTTCCCTATCTTAACAGTTCTCTTTTCGAGGTGACAGATTTGGAAAGTAAAACAATTAAGATAAACAGCCTTTCACAACGTACGGTACTTCCTGTCTTGGCGAGTAGCGTATTACGAAATAAAAAACGCAATCTACAAGTCAACGCATTACCCACCCTGCAATATTTGTTTGCTTTTCTCGACGCTTATAACTTTGCGAGCGAAGGCAGTGAAGAAGTGCAAGAAGAGGCTAAAACACTCATCAATGCTTCTGTTTTAGGGCTTATATTCGAGAAAATAAATGGTCACAAGGATGGTTCAGTATTCACTCCAGGCTTTATCACTATGTTCATGTGCCGTGAAGCAATCACCAAGACCGTGTTGCAAAAGTTTAATGGTTATTATGGCTGGAATTGTACCACCCGTATAGAACTATACAACCATATTGACAATATAGTCGAAGCTAATGAACTAATTAACAGTTTGCGACTGTGTGATCCAGCTGTTGGTTCGGGTCACTTTCTTGTGTCTGCTCTCAATGAACTGATACTCTTGAAATACGAATTAGGTATTTTGGTAGATGCTACCGGTAAGCGTATCCGCAAAGCGGACTATCAACTTGCCATTGAAAATGACGAGCTGATTGTTACCGATACCGAAGGTAATTTATTTGCTTACAACCCACTCAATGCGGAAAGTCGCCGCATGCAGGAAACTCTTTTCAAGGAGAAGCGTCAAATCATTGAGAACTGTTTATTTGGCGTTGATATTAACCCCAACTCTGTGAAGATTTGCCGCCTACGACTGTGGATTGAATTGTTGAAGAATGCTTACTATACGGCTGAAAGTAATTACACTTATTTAGAAACCTTACCAAATATCGACATTAACATCAAATGTGGAAATTCTTTGCTTCACCGATTCGCTTTGACAGACAGTATTCAGACCGTACTGCGAGAGTCTAGTATCAGCATCAGCCAATATAAGGAGGCTGTAGCTAAATATAAAAATGCCCAAAGTAAAAGCGAAAAGCAGGATTTGGAAACGTTTATAACAGAAATCAAGTCGAAACTGAAAACAGAGATCAACCGCCGGGATGCACGATTGGTTAGATTGAACAAACGCCGCTCTGAGTTGGCAAACTTACAAGCGCCTCAACTGTTTGAACCGACAAAAAAGGAAAAGAAAGCGTCGGACAAGCGCATTGCCGATTTAAAGAAAGAAATTGCGACTTTAGAAAATATATTTGAGGAAATACGCTCCAACAAAATTTATCTTGGTGCATTCGAATGGCGTATAGAGTTTCCAGAAGTACTCGATGCCGAAGGCAACTTCTTGGGATTTGACTGTATCATTGGCAATCCACCTTACATTCAGTTACAATCTATGGGTAAGAGTGCCGATGTATTAGAATGCATGGGTTACATAACTTATGCACGCACTGGTGATATTTACTGCCTCTTCTATGAGTTGGGTATGAACCTGCTTACTCCCAATGGTTTTCTTTGCTATATCACGTCTAATAAATGGATGCGTGCAGGGTATGGTGAAGCCTTGCGAGGTTATTTCGCAAGCAAGACCAATCCTATTATGTTGGTAGATTTTGCAGGTATAAAAATATTCGATGCAATAACGGTAGAAGCAAATATTCTTTTATCTCAAAAAGCAGCAAATATTTTTAACACACAAGCTTGTTTGGTACAAGATTCGAATGGCTTGAATAATTTGAGCGATTTCGTGCAGCAACAAGGCGTGAAGTGTAACTTTGCAGATTCTATCCCATGGGTGATATTGTCTCCCATTGAACAGAGCATCAAGCAGAAGATTGAGTCTGTGGGAATACCCTTGAAGGATTGGAACATCCAAATCAACTATGGGATAAAAACTGGTTTCAATGATGCTTTTATCATTTCTACCGAAAAGCGTGATGAGATACTAGCGAATTGTCAAACAGAAGATGAACGTGTTCGGACGGCTGAACTTATACGACCGATTCTTCGTGGCAGGGATATCAAGAGATATGAATATGAATGGGCGGACTTGTGGATTATAGCCACATTTCCTTCGCGGCATTATGATATAGAAAGTTATCCTGCGGTGAAAAATTATCTTCTGTCAATTGGCATAGAGCGTTTAGAACAAACAGGAGAAACTCATATTGTTAATGGCAAAAAAATAAAAGCCCGAAAGAAAACTAGTAACGAGTGGTTTGAAACACAAGATAGCATCAGTTATTGGGAGGATTTTTCTAAGCCAAAAATTGTATGGAAAATAATCGGAAACCAAATGGCTTTTGCATATGATGCCAACAATTATGTAATGAACAATGCCTGTTATATTATGACAGGCGATCATTTGGATTATCTGTTGGCAGTATTGAATTTTCCAATAACTGAAGTAACCTTCGTGTAATCATACGAGTCTGTGATT
>OKVA01000443.1_pt1 | contig 14634 bp, 14 predicted proteins | sample 1606741 | NCBI WGS metagenome assembly OKVA01 (sample SAMEA3882528, study PRJEB24775) | human gut metagenome | biome: human-associated habitat; feature: intestine environment; material: feces | place: Netherlands | collected 2009/2010 | reverse complement strand
GGTTGTCACCGACCAATTCATCAATAATAGCCTCAAACACGACATAGAAACTCTTTACTAACAGATACTCTTTTTTCTCAGTTGTGATATACACTTGTCTGGCTTCATCGAAAAACGCAAAGCAAAGCTGCCACAATTGAAGAGCTTTGTCTGAAAAATATTTGTACTTGATTTGTCTAAGCCGTGTCTTCCCAAAACCGTTGAGATATGTTTCAAACCGTTTTCCAGTAATAAGCTGGTATTGGCAGCTTATCTGTTTGGGGAATCCATAGGCATCTCCAATGTAATTCAAAATGGAGAAGAAGATGATGAGCAGTTCCTCGTCAAAGTTTATTTGGCGTTTTTTGTTTACAGGGTTCAAATAAATAGGTTGCCCGTTTTGGATGATGGCATTGGTCGTCCCGATGGTGCGCATCCAGTTTATTTTATTCAAACCACTGTGCATATTCTTTACGATGGTAAAGAAAAAACTTTGGTTGTCTTTATTGAATTGTATCAGCGAAAGAAGAATATCCAGATAAGTGTTACTCAGTCTGCGTCTGCCGTTGCCAACTTGTGCGATTTGTGAGTAGTAGACAATCTCCGTATCATTACGCCTATCGTTTTTATAAACCACAATGGCCCGGTAAATCCATACGGCAAACTTATATAAGAAATTGCGCTCAATCGAACTGAGAGGATTTTTTTCATCAAGATTCGCTATTTCTTCCGGCCTGTATTTACCGAATACCAACTCTTTGCCGTCCAGGCCTTTCAGCAAAACTTTTGGAAGAATAAACACGCAATCCGTTAGCAGGACATTGTAATAATATCCCACATAATGAATAGACACCTTGCCTTCCACGTTCTCCAACGCATCTATGCCGTAAAGAATGTCCTTTACATCAGCTACGTTATATTGATATTCTTCTATGAGTATGCGCATGGTTAACTCATTAAATAACAGATTCTGTTATTGTAACACCTAGATTGGCCGCATTAACAGCTTCTATAAACTCATTGATAGTATCACGCTGCTTGGAGGGATCGTGCATCCATCCGTTTTTATTCACCCAAAGCGATTTCCCATCGTTACATTTTATTTCATACGAATAAATCTCCTCTTTGTCGCTTATTATCCATGAATCGGCAGAATACTTCTTAAATGGTGTCCAGATATCAAGAACCTGCTGTGCAGACTGTTCCAGATGCAATCTTACATATTCTTCAATAGTCGTATAAGGAATGGCGTTTAACACTTTTATTTCCTTACCATTTATTTTAAAAATCGTTTTAGAATCAATATCTTCATTCGTATCTTTCTGTTGTCCAGAAGGTTCAAGGCCAAGATTCAGCAAGAACAATTTCACCTTTTCTTCAATCACCTTCGAGTCATTGCCCTCTGCTGTGTAAAATTTGTCAAATGTCAGTTTGTTCCCGTCTGCATCATTGAATGCTTGATCGCAGAAATCATAGTCTTTAAAGACATCGTTCCAAAGGTAGAATATCACTTTACCCACGAATGTTTCAGCGGAGATTACTCCGTCTTTAGCCTTACAGAAGAAATATCCGAGCTTCTTGTCTTCTGAGTTTGTAGTCCTGCCAATCAAGTCATTTATTCTTTCAACAAACTGCCACCAATCGTAATGAGTATCACCTATTTTTATCGTCCATCCCTTATTCGCATTGGAAATTGGAATGTACGTCCAATCCCAACGCCGCTTGAATGCGCTGTCAATCGGGAACAGACTTTGGTCGCTAGTGTTCATAGTTGCCCAAATGTAGAGATTGTTGGGTAACAACAGTAAATTGCCGTCTAGCACCTCCTTTACCACGTCACGATCTTCATACATGGCATTGATGCTATGCTTTTGCGGAATATCCAACCCCTTGAAAGCTTTTTGAAGTTGCTTCTTCATATCCGCGTCGGCCTTGATTGGATATTCTGAGAAACCATAGCCATTACGGTCAAGCAACTGAAATAGGTCTCCGAATATCTGTGCGCAGTTGCCACGGTTTATCTCCTCTATCACGAGAAACTCTTTCTTAGGCTCACCGTTTACCGAATCTGCATACTTTTTCCATGCGGAAATATAGGCTTGCAGGAAAGACTGGGCGACAAACTCGTATATTATTTTTGACTCTTTACGTTCGTTCCCATCTGCATCTTCCACAGGTACTGCTTTTGTTCCTATGACCGTCATGACAGTTTCTTCAATCGTAGTTGGTTTGTAAGCCCCTACGAAAGATGAATAATCTGTATCTGGATGAAACGTTGTACGGATTACGTCTTCATTTCTTGTCACTTCCTTTATTGTATGCGACTTACCTGTACCAGGTGCACCATAAAAGATTTGCTGGAAAGAATAGCTTTTTATATCTATAGTTACTTTTCCTAATTCTTTCTCACCTTGCTTTTGCAAAAGCATTTTAGACATTGCCGCCAATGTAGATGCATAGCCATATTCAAATTTATCTATATCACTTTGGCCCGTTAAGACTTTTCTCGCATCATCAGCTGTCGCATCTGGGTTAATCTTAAAATAAGCGACAAATTCATCAAGCAATTTCTTCGATATTGTTCGTATGCCAATTGCACCTTTGTTCATATTTCTCACTTGATAGCACAACCGGTCTGCATCAATAATTTCGATTTTGCCGTCAATGGACTTATCTCCGATTTTTAAATGTCGTTCCATGTTATTCATTGTTGGTTTTTAACTCTTCAAATCTTACCAAATCTGTTAATTCAACATCCAACAGCTTCGCTATTCTCATCAGACTTTCTAGATCAGGCTGGCTTGTGTTTGTACACCACTTGGAAACGGTAGACGGGGTGACATTCAGTTGCTCTGAAAGCCACTTGTTTGTTCGTTTCTTTTCAGCTAAGATTACCTTGATTCTATTTAAATCACCCATATAAACTAATTTTTGAGCACAAAAATAGTGATTTTAATTCACTTAATCGCGTGATGTAGATACTTATTATGTTTATTTATTACAATTCAGATTTCTAAGACGATAATTTTGAGGCATCATTTTCCTTCTCTCGTCTCTCTTTAACCTTATCCAATCCCGATTTTTCTTTGAAATGGATACTTTCTCTTGCTCTTTTCAGTAAGGGCTTCTTCAAGCATGCGGTTCTTGCGCTTTAGGACATTGTACTTTTCCATACAAACAATGGCAATACGGAGATAACCTACGGTTACGGTAAGTACCAGTACCGCATGAAATCGGAACTTGGACGGAAAATCCGGCAAAGCGTCAATATAGTCGCAGACGACAAGAGCAACTACGAGCATAAGCCAGCTCCGACATACATAGCCCAGACTTTAACTTTTTGGCTCGCAGGAGAAACGCCCATAAGCAAGGCTATTGCCAAAGCTGCGACCAATAAGATGGAGACCAAGATAAAGATTGTCATGTGGCACACCCTCCCTATTATGGTTTTACTATGATACGCCAATAGCCTGACTTGTCAGAACCTTCATGGACGAGAATGCCTCTCTCACGCAACTCTTTGATGTTCTTTTCAACTGCCCGCTTGGACACGCCAATTTTTACAGACATTGCTTCTGCTGTTATAGAAGGGTCGGAAATAACTAAGTCTATTATTTTTTGCCCTGTCCTGCTAACTCTTTTAGATGCTTCTTCTCCTTTTACACCGAACCTTTTCTCCGAACTTTTTTTGTTTACACCGAACTTTCTCTCCGAAGCTCCTCCGTTTACAGGGTACTTTTTGAGGGTACTATTTACCCTGTCGGCCACCTCTTCTACGGAGATTCTACCATTCTCACCCCAATTCAGATTATAGAATGTCGTAAAGAAAGAGGATGCTTCGGTTTTATAGAGAGGTTCTTTGCCGGGTAAGAAGTTGGGCAGCTTCTCCGTCAGCTCACGCATCTTGCGCAGACCAGAACCGCGCTTCTCCATGTAGTCGAGTTGGGTAAACATATCGGCAAAGACGGGGTTGTTGCGGCGGATAGACGGCACATTATATATGTCACGTCTTGAATTTGTGTGCCGTCAGACATCGCACCGGGCGATACCAATTCCACACGGTCATCATAGATGTCGATATGCACCTCACCGTCCAACACAATACAACTCGGGAAAACAAGAAAAAAAACGAATTTCCACATTGAGCATCAATCGCCACACTCTGGAACATTGGATACTTTGCGAAGTATCCAATAATAGTTGGGCAAATATCTTTGGATACTTTTTAAAGGCAATAAGACAATGTCTTTTCATCGCCCTCAAACTATGCGGGAGCGAGACTCAAAACAAGAACAGTCTACCCCCTCTTCCTCTTGGCGAAAGCGAGACACTCTTCCAGTACCTGGGCATGAAGAACCTTAAGAGCGCCCAAATAGAGGATGCCCGCCAAAAGGAAACGGGCCAACAACAAGAGCGGGAGAGAGTGTATGGGACGGGTGATCCAATAGGTGAAGGCCATGACGGCCAGGGACAACAGGCAGAAGGGAAGAAGGTCGCGCAGCACATCGAGCAGGCGCAGGCCTATGAGACGATGGGCAAACCAATGCCACGCCAAGAGCCAAAGGACGGTGAGCAGGGTGTAAACGGCCACCATCACCATGACGCCATAATGAGCCGTCAACAATACTGACACTATTTGGGAAGCAATCAACGCCAATGTGCACCACATGTAAATGTCGCTCCTGCCGCGGCTGATGACAAGGTTCTGGTACATGGTGTAGAAAGGCAGGAAAGCTCCGCCCACGCAGAGCACCCTGAGCAGGGGCACGCTGTCTATCCATTTATCGGTGATGGTGACCAGGATGAACTCATGGCTCACCATGGCCAAGCCGAACATGGCGGGAAAGGAAAGGAAGGCCGTGAAGCGGAGCATCTTGCGGAAGACATGCGCCTGCCGTCCCTGGTCATCGCGGATTTCCACGAGCACGGGCTGGGCTACCTGGGCCACCGTGCCCGAGATGAAGGAGCTGGCCATGGTGTCCCACTTGAAGGCCTGGGAGAAGTTGCCCACAGTCTTGGCGGGAAACAGGCGACCGAAGATGACGGTCAAAACGTTTTGGGAGAGCGTATTGACGATAGTGGTAATCAAAATCTTGTAGCTGAAGGCGAACATCTCGCGGACAGGCTTGAAGTCGACGCGCAAGGACGGTCGCCAAGAGATGAGGAAGAAGCGACCCACGCTGGTCAGCGTGACATAAGTAAGTTGCTGCCACGCCAAACTCCAATAGGCATGTCCGCGCAAGGCCAGCGTGATGCCTACTACTCCTGAGAGCAGCAATGAGCTCACCCGCAAGAGCGTGGTCTCCTTGACCACCATCCGCTTGAAAAGATAGGCGGTGGGAGCAGTGCCCAAAGCGGAAATTGGCAGGGTGAGAAACACCACCCGCGCCAAGTCCGTCAACTCCGATTGGTGAAAGAACGCGGCTATGAGCGGCGAGCAAAAGAACAATATCGCGTAAAGAGACAGGCTGACCAACGTGCTGAACCAGAAAACGGCATTATACTCATTGTCTGTGGGGGCGCGCTTATTGGCCAAGGCGGCGGTGAAGCCGCTCTCTTGCAGTGCGCTGGCTATGGCCGTGAAGATGGCGAGCATGCCCACCAGTCCGTAGTCGGCAGGGGAAAGCAGGCGCGCCAAGAAGATGCCCAGCACAATATTGAGCAACTGCATGGTGCCGTTGTTCATCATGCCCCAGAAAAGGCCCTTGGCGGTTTTCTCTTTCAGCGTCTCCATCTTCACGGAATTCAATCATTCTTGGCCAGCAACCGCTGGAATCGCCGCTGGCAACGCTTCTTGTAGTTGATGCCAAAGGCATGTTTGAGCAACTTGCGCCAATTGTAGGTCAGCACGAAAGGCAGGCGCACCTTCCAGAAAGAGGGATGAGACTCACGGTAAAGCTCGCGGGGCATGTGCACGAAATAAAGGTCGGCGATGGTCTCGAAAGCCGAGAAAGTGCGGTGGGGCAACTGGTAAAGCCACACCTCGGAATAGAACCTGTCACACGAGATAACCGCTGGATCGAAAGACGGCAGGCGGCGGGCGTAGTCGGAAGTGACCCACCAGAAGTTGCCAGAGAACATAGTGTACGCCTTGGGCGGCCACTGATAGCAGCCATAGGTGTCGTAGCCTGCCGAGAGGGCATTGACTGCCACCTGCCATTTCTCGAAGACAAAATACTCCAACATTTCCCGCCAAGCGTTAATCTTGCGCAGGAAGGAGCGGTAAAGTCGGTCGCCCGTCTCCACGCTCTGATAGCTGATGCCCTTGGAGTGGAAATAGTAGAGCAGGCAGTCTTCCCGCTTCGCCACCCGTCGCAGATGCTCCAGGGCGGGATACTCATAGCGGGAAGGGTCTTGGTGGATGGCCACCAGCTCCACTTTGTCACTGTCGGCCAGGCGCAGGAAAGCCTCCACGTCCTCCTCACCAGGGGCGATGATACTGACATACAACTTGCGAGTGGCCGCCAAGAGGCCGCTCTCGCGCAGCGTCTTCAACTGGGCGGAGGCCAACAGTTGCCACCCACGGGCGCAATAAACATGGTATACGCCATAAATGGGCCGAGTGTCTTGAGGAGCGTGTTCCCAAGAGGTGAGGTCGGTCTTTTGATAGACGTGGAAAAAGCTGTCCGCCAAGCGGCGCAAAGGGTTACTCATGGGCGATATCCTCCTTCAATGACAGGATAAGACGATGGTACATCTGCCGCAAGTCGTAGTGGGGTCGCCAGCCCAAAGCCTCTATCCGCTCCGTGGAAAGGCGCAGGTGAGTGGTGGGAGAATAGCCCATGCCCTCCCGGGGCTCCAGGCGGGGACGGCAAGAGGGGGCAAATTCACGGCAAACGAAGCGGGCCATGTCGGCCACGGAAATATAAGTGTCGGGGTTGGCCACATTGTAGGCCTCGCCATCCTTGCCCGCCAGGAGCAGGTAAAACAAGGCACTCACCGCGTCGGTGGTATAGCAATAGCAGCGGGAAAGCTCGCCCGTGGTGTGGAGGATGATATCCTCGCCCCTCAGGGCACAACGGGCGAACTGGGCGAAGACCCTGCCGTCGTCGGAAGAGACTCCAGCCCCAAACGTCTGCGCCAGACGGGCAATCTTGACAGGCACGCCATATTCCGCGGCGTAGGCATGGCAGAGGCATTCGGCGGCCCGCTTGCCCATGGGATAACTGGAGCGGGCATCGGTGACGGCCAGATAGCCCTGCCGCTCCTCGGTGAGCGGGATGCTGTCATCAGTTACTTCGCCATACACCTCCAGGGAGGAGACGTAGACCAAGGAGCGCAAGCGGGCCTGGCGGGCATAGCGCAATATGGCATCGGTGCCCCGCACGCCTGTCAAAAGCGTGTCCACTGGATGGGCAACAAAGTAGCGGGAAGCCGTGGGACTGGCGAAATGGAGCAATCCGTCCACAGGAACTGGGGGCTGGAAAGGCTTCTCGGCAGAGAAGTCATATATATAATAAGGTATATCCTGGGCCTCCGCGCCAAATACCTGGTGTAGTTTCTCCTCGCTCCTCACCACGGCCAGGACGCTTATCCGGGCATCGTGGAGCTGGTTGAGCGCCAGGAGGCAACGCACGGCGCAAGCTCCCAACAAGCCCGTGGCACCCGTAACGGCGACTGTCTGCCCCTGAAGAGATTGCCAAAGAGGGAATCGCTCGGCAAAGAGGCGGATATCTTCTCGCAATACGCTGTTCATGGTCATCGGGAAATAGGTTAGAGTCCGAAGATTTGCTGGTCTTCATGCACCTTCACCATGGCGCGGAACAGGAAGTAGTCCGTGGGCGTGGTAATCTTGATATTCTCCATGGGACCCATGATAGTGCCCAGACGGTAACCGTAGTGGCTCATCATCGTGCAGGAGTCTATGAAGTCGTGCCTGCCCTCGGCCAACGCCCGCTCGTGCGCCGTCAGGATGTCCTTCAGGTGGAAGCTCTGCGGGGCGCGGGCTATCAGGGAATCGGCGCGGCTGGGTATCTCCAGCGAACCGTCGGCTTGCCTCACGATGAAGGTCTCCGTGGCGGGAGCGCACGTAATGCAACTGCCACACTCCTCCACCTTGCGCAGATTGTCCGTGATGGTCTGCTCGGTGATGAGCGGGCGCACGCCGTCATGTATCAACACCGTGGCATCCTGCCCTTGGGCATAGTCGCTCGCGGCGCGCAAAGCGTTATAGATGGAGTCTTGTCCCGTCTTGCCGCCAGGCACGACGCTTACCACCTTGTTGATCTCAGACTTGCGCAACTGTTTCTCCAGGAAGGGAATCCAGTCCTCAATGCAGGCCACCACGATGGCATCTATTTCGGGATGGTTGTCGAAAAGTTCCAGGGTGTAGATGATGATGGGCTTCCCGTTGAGTTCCAGGAATTGCTTGGGCCTGGACTTTGTGTGCATTCGGAGACCGGAGCCTCCGGCGAAGATAGCGGCTATGTTCATGTAGGGTAAAAGGGGGTTAGTCTATGAATACCACGTCCACCTTGTGGCGGTCGCGTTTGTCCTTGGGCGGCAAGTCCATGTAGTTGCCATAGGCGATGCGGCAAAGCTCGTCGGGGTCGGCGGGTCCCTCAAACACATGGCCCTCAAAGGTCAAAGGCTTGTGGGGCACCATGGCTCGCTTGGGGTTTTGCTCGTAGAACCACGCTCCGTAGGAGTGAATGTAAAGGTTGGGGTCTCCGAAGAGCTTGCCTGTCAAGCGGAACAACGGGAAGACCAGGTAGTGGAGGGTTCGGTAAGCTACCTCGGCCAGCCAGGGACGCTTGCCCGCCCACCGCAGGTTGACATTCACCGAGAGCTTGCCGGCCAGGCGTTGCAGCCAGGGTATCATGTGTCCCTCGTAGGGAAAGATGTCTATATGGAGTCCCTGGAACCGCTGCGCCTCCACCATGCGGCGGTCTTTGCTGTCGAGGCTGTCGTGGCTCACGTGGCGGCTCTTCAAGTCCCGTAGGCAAGCCCACTCCTTATAGAAGCCCGGGTCAGTGCTGTGGTCTTGCAAGACATATTGGGGATGGGGATGGGTCTTCAGGTAATCGCAAAGGCGATGGAAGTCCCGGTACTCCACCACAAAGTCCACGTCGTCGTCCCAGGGAATGAAACCGCCATGGCGCAAGGCTCCCAACACGTTGCCACCGTCTAGCCTGCAGGGCACACCTATCTCCTTGGCCACGTCGCGCAGGTAGAGCGCCATGTCGAGCAAGCGAAGTTGGGCTTTCCGCAGGTTAGAACCTTCGGGATTATATTCCCTGCGCAGGTCTTCCTCTGTCTCGCCCGTGTTGTAAGTCTTAGGTTTCTCGGTGTTCATCATGTCGCGAAAATACCATTTTTATTTCATTCGCCCAAGCTTTCCTCTCTTTATCTCGGGAAATAATGGTAACTTCGCGGCAAAGGAAACCGCCATGACAGCCTACAGGAAAATCATACACATAGACATGGACGCTTTCTTCGCCAGCGTGGAGCAGCTTGACCATCCCGAGCTAAGAGGGAAACCCATCGCCGTAGGCGGAGACAGCGACCGGGGCGTAGTGGCCACGGCCAGCTATGAGGCCAGGAAGTGGGGCGTACGCTCCGCCATGTCCATGCTGGTAGCGAAGAAACGCTGTCCCGCGCTGATAGTCATCCCTGGCAGGCATGGTCGATACAAGGAGGTTTCCAACCAAATACACCGGATATTCCAAGACTACACCGACCTGATAGAACCTCTCTCCATCGACGAGGCCTTCCTGGACGTGACGAGCAACAAGGTGGGCATGGAGCTGGCCGTGGACATAGCCAAGGAAATCAAACGCCGCATCAAAGAGGAAACGGGGCTGACCGCCTCGGCGGGCGTATCCTACAACAAGTTCCTGGCCAAGATAGCGTCTGACTGCCGCAAGCCTGACGGACTCTGCACCATCCATCCCGACAAGGCGCAAGCGTTCATAGACCAGTTGGGCATAGAGGATTTTTGGGGCGTGGGACCCAAGACGGCCAAGCAAATGCACTACATGGGCATCTTCACGGGGGCGCAGTTGAGGGCTTGCCCCTTGCGCCACCTGGAGGAAGTGTTCGGCAAGGCGGGACGGTTGTTTTATGATTTCGCCCGCGGGATAGACAACCGCCCCGTGGAGGCGAGCCACGAGAGGAAGTCAGTGGGCTGTGAAAGGACGTTTGACGAAGACATCTCGCTGCCCAGCACGGTGCTCATAGCGCTCTATCACACGGTGTTGGAACTGGAAAGGCGCGTCGCCAAGGCGCAATTCGCCGGCCATACGCTCACGCTAAAAGTGAAATACGCCGACTTCACGCAAATCACCCGCAGCCTCACCCAACGGGAATGCCTGGTAAGCAAAAAAGAACTGCCGCGGCCAAGCGGTTGCTGCGCGTGGTGGACTATGACCTGAAGCATCCCATCCGCTTACTAGGGCTTTCGGTCTCCAATCCGCAAGGCGAAGGCCTGCGGGCCGAGTGGGTAGAGCAGTGGCTGGACTTCCGTGACGACTAGTCTTCCTCCTGTTCCAAGGCACGCCGCAGGGCGCTTAGCTTCATCTTCCTGTTCAGGGAGAAAGTGGAACTGTGGGCATCCACATAGTCTAGCAAGCGGAACGCCTTGCCCAGCAAGAGCTCTCGCAACGGCAAAGCCTTGTAGCCAGCTTCCGCGTCGAGCAGGAAAGCCAACATCTCCAACCTGTCCACTCGCTGCTCCTCATCCCATTGCTCCTCCGCATAGGCAAGCGTTTCCTCCCACGAGAGGTTGCGCAGCACCTCATAGGGGCCTACGTATTGGGCATAAAGCTCTTTCAGCTCTTGGTCTCGCTTGTCCTCTCCCACTTTCTTCTCCAGGAAAAGGCTGAGAGCGACGGCGAACTCTTGGATAATCCGCAGGAAATAGTCTCTTGACAGCATGGCGTATATAATATATAGGTATAGCGCGAAGATACGAAAAAAACGCGATATAATCCCTTTCCCCCACGCAAAAATCCCATTGGGGAGGAAAACAAGTTAAACCGCAAATGAAAACAAGTTATTTCGCGGAGCAAAACAAGTTAAATTGAAGAGCAAAACAAGTTGTTTTCCCCAGCAAAACAACTTGTTTTCCTCACGGTCGGAAAGCGCCCCTCCCGCAAGGGATATTTCATGCCTTTTTCATGACACTAGTCTCGATGCCCGATGATACTAGTCTCGACGCTCAACGAGACTAGTATCGTTATCCAGGCTCTCTTCCTCGTCCCCCTGATAGCGTTGGCGGGCGCGCTCCACGTAGTCCCAAAGCCGCTTGTAGAAAGGGTGGCGGGTGAGCGTCTTCACGTCGCCCAGGATGATGACCTTCATGCGCGCCCTGGTGATGGCCACGTTCATGCGGCGCAAGTCTTTCAGGAAACCGATGTCGCCAGCGGCGTTGCTCCGCACAAGGGAGATGAGCACGATATCTCTCTCCTGCCCCTGGAAGCCGTCCACGGTATTGATCGTGATGGCGCGGCGGAAAGGCTTCAGCTCGGGAGTGGCCTTGATGAGCGAGCGCAGATACTGCACCTGCGCCCTGTAAGGAGATATCACGCCCACGTCCACTTGCTCATCCAGGAAGCGTTGCTTGCCCACCTTCTCCAGGTAGTCCCTTAACGTGCTGATGGTGAGATTGGCCTCCGCCTTGTTGACACGGCCAAAACTCTCGCCCACGAACTGCTCATGGTAAACGGGGGAGTCATCTTCCTCTTCCAGCGGGGCTGTGTCTATCCACAGGAAAGGATTGTCATAGTCCAGTATGCCCCTGTGCTTCACTTGCGGTGCGCTCTTCACCTGCCCGCCGTAAAACCAGTCGCTGGAGAAGCGCATGATAGCCTCGTTCATGCGATATTGCACCTTGAGCAGGGTGACCACACTTGGTTGGGTGGCGGTAACGCGCTCCATGAGCGTCACGCCAAGCCCTGCCTTCAGGGCGGCAAGGCTCTTCACCGTGGGCGGCAACTGGCAATGGTCCCCCGCCAATATCACCCGTGAGACGCGGCGCAGCGGTATCCAGCAGGCGGCCTCCAAAGCCTGGGCGGCCTCATCAATGAAAAGCGTGTTGAAGCGTTGTCCGTCCAAGAGCTTGTTGGCGGAACCCACCAGCGTGCAGGCTATCACCCGAGCCTCGCCGAAGAGCTGGGCGTTGATGCGCAGTTCCAGTTCCGTGGCCCGTGATTTCAGCCTTTCCATCTTTTGGTGGAAGCTGTCGCTCCCTCGCTTGCGGTGTTGCCGCAACTCGCGGATGGCCTTGCGAATGGCCCAAAGCTGCGGGTAGTCGGGATGGGATTCAAAACGCCGCTCATAGGTGAAGCCCAGCATCTTGTCGTTGACACGGGTGGGATTGCCTATGCGCAAGACGTTGATGCCCCTGTCCACCAACTTTTCCGATATCCAGTCCACGGCCATATTGCTCTGCGCGCACACCATCACCTGGCTCTCGCGCATCAGTGTCTCGTTGATGGCCTCTACCAGCGTGGTGGTCTTGCCCGTGCCGGGAGGGCCATGCACGATGGCTACGTCCTTGGCCCGCAGCACCTCGTTGACGGCTTGCTCCTGCGTGGGGTTAAGCCAGGGGAAACGTATTGGCTCGAAAGCGTATCGCTGGGGCTGCCGGTCTCCATGGAATAGCTCGCGGAGATAGGCCAAACGGTCGTTCTTGGCGGCTATTACCCTGTCAAGGGCTTGGAACATGGCACGGTAACTCGTTTCGTCAAAGGAGAGCTGCACGCCTAAAGGTTGAGAGGAAGACTGAAGTTCCAACAGCGGAGCACTGTCGGGCACGGCCACCACCATGCGATTGCCATCCACATAGCTCACCGTAGCCGTGAAAGAAAAATAGCGCAACTTGCCGCCCAAGTCCTTGGCATCGGTGGCCGAAAGGAAGACCACGGGACGGCCGAACTCGAAATTATGGTCAATATCCTCTTCTTCCCCGCGAAACACTTCCACTACCAATTGGTTGAGCGAGTTGTAATAACTCTTTCCCACACGAATCGGAAACCAGGCATCGCCTCGCTTCACCTTCCTGCGCAGCCCCATGGTCTCGGTCTGCTTGCGGAAAGCCTCTTTCTCGGTATAATATTCCAGCTGCAGCAGCAGTTTCTGCCTGCGCAATTGCTCCAAAGCGGTCTCTTGTTGTCTCATAAGCCACCGCGAAGTTACAAAAGTTCTGCCTATCAGACCGCGAGATATGGGAAAATTCGCTATCTTCGCGCCATGCGAGAAACTGTATGGTTACAAAACGCCGCGATAGGATATCGTGAACATGGCGGCGAACGAAAGGTCGCCAACTCCCTGACAGCGAGTCTTCGGCGAGGAGAGCTCACCTGCCTGCTGGGCAGCAACGGCACAGGGAAGTCTACGCTGCTGCGCACCTTGGTGGGGCAACTGCCTCTATTGGAAGGAGATATCCTGTTGGCAAGTGACAAGGGAAAGGACAGCCTCTCGTCACTTAGCCCACGCCAGTTGGCCAAGTTGATAGGCGTGGTATTGACGGAACGTCCCGAAACAAGCCAACTCACGGTTCAAGAAGTGGTGGAGATGGGACGACAGCCCTACACGGGTTTTTGGGGCAGACTCTCCCAGGAAGACAAATGGTTGGCGGAAGAAGCCATGCGGCATGTGGGCATCCATGGGCTAAGAAACCGAAAGATAGACTCCCTGAGTGACGGCGAGCGGCAAAAAGCCATGATAGCCAAGGCGCTGGCCCAAGACACGCCCATCATCCTGCTGGACGAGCCAACCGCTTTCCTTGACTTCCCCAGCAAGGTGGAACTGCTGCAACTGCTCCGCCACTTAGCCCACGAGGAGGAAAAGACCATCATGCTCTCCACACATGACCTGGAACTGGCCTTGCGGCTAAGCGACAAACTGTGGCTTATGGACAAAAAACAGGGCCTGCAAATAGGAACTCCACGAGAGCTTGCCGATAATGGCGCGCTATCCCGATACATAGAGCGAGGAGAATTGCGTTTCGACACCCAGCGGCTCTCCATCTTGTTCCCAGGCTGAAACCTCTTTCAAATAACCAACTATTATTAACATATGCCCGCGAGGTTATGTCGAAGTAAATGCGTAACTTCGCGTTATTACTATAACAAGTGACACACATGGACTTCAAGGAACTTTGCGAAAAGCGCTTCTCGGCAAGAGCATACAGCGGCGAGCCTATACCCGCCGACAAAATAAGTTATATACAAGAATGCGTCAGGCTGGCGCCGTCAGCTTGCAACAAACAACCATGGCTCTTCCTGGCCGTAAAGTCGGAAGAGGCCAGGAAGAAGCTGCGCGCCTGCTATGACAGGGAGTGGTTTGCCGAGGCGCCTCTCTATATAGTGGCTTGTGACAGAAAGAGCCAAGCCTGGACAAGGCCGTCTGACGGAAAACACCATGGCGACGTAGACTTGAGTATCGCCATAGAGCACCTTTGCTTGGCGGCAGCCAACGTGGGGGTAGGCACTTGCTGGGTATGCAATTTTGATGTGCCGCTTTGTCGGGAAGTGCTTTGTCTGCCTGATTCCATGGAGCCGGTAGTGATGATTCCTATGGGTTATGCAAAAGAACAAGAAGTGCAAACTAAGAAACGCAAATCGCTTGATGAAATATTATTTTGATAGTAATAAGGCGATAACCTAAATAAAATATCAAATATTTAACGAGTTTTAGTAGTAGTTCTTTATG
>OKVA01000437.1_pt1 | contig 14813 bp, 9 predicted proteins | sample 1606741 | NCBI WGS metagenome assembly OKVA01 (sample SAMEA3882528, study PRJEB24775) | human gut metagenome | biome: human-associated habitat; feature: intestine environment; material: feces | place: Netherlands | collected 2009/2010 | reverse complement strand
ATTGCCGATGATCTTTCTGCCGGTTCGTTTTTCCAGCTCGTCGATCAGTTCTTTCGGAAATCCGTGGTCGGTGAACGTAACGAACGGCTTTGTCGTGTAAATTCCCATCATCTCCCAGTGGCCGGTCATGGTGTCTTTTCCGTTGCTCGCCTCGTTCAGTCTTCTGGCGTAACCCTTTGCCTCATCCTCTGTCACACCGCAGAGATTTCCCATGCCGAGGCGGCGCAGGTTCGGGATTTCAAGGCCTCCCTGACTCTCCCAGATGTGGCCGAAGGTATTGACACCGACATCCCCAAACTTCTCCGAATCCGCCATCGCCCCGATTCCGAGAGAATCCAGGACGATCAGAAAAATACGGTTATATTTTCTCATACTCTCTACTCCTTTCTTTTTAACTCAGCTCAAACATTCCATGATAGAGCTGATAATATTTTCCTTTCTGTGCCAGAAGTGCGTCGTGGTCGCCGCGCTCTACGATATTTCCCTGCTCCAGCACCATGATCGCATTGGCGTTTCGCACGGTGCTTAAGCGGTGGGCGATGACAAATACGGTTCTGCCCTCCATGAGCTGGTCCATTCCTTTTTCGATCAGCGCCTCGGTTCTGGTGTCAACGGAGGATGTTGCCTCGTCAAGAATCAGCACCGGCGGATCGGCAACGGCGGCACGGGCAATCGCGAGAAGCTGGCGCTGGCCCTGGCTTAGGTTTGCACCGTCACCTGTCAGTACAGTATTGTAGCCGTCAGGAAGCTGGCGGATAAACGTATCGGCGTTTGCCAGGCGGGCAGCTGCGTATACTTCATCATCTGTGGCATCAAGCTTGCCGTAGCGGATGTTTTCCATGACAGTAGCTGTGAAAAGGTGGGTATCCTGCAAAACAATGCCAAGAGAGTGGCGCAGATCAGCCTTTTTAATCTTGTTTATATTGATGCCGTCATATCTTATCTTGCCGTCTGCTATATCGTAGAAGCGGTTGATAAGGTTAGTGATGGTAGTCTTTCCGGCTCCGGTGGTGCCGACAAAGGCAATCTTCTGACCGGGTGTTGCAAAAAGATCCACATCGTGCAGTACAATTTTCTCAGGCACATATCCGAAATCCACATCGTCAAATACCACATCGCCCTCGAGTTTTTTGTAGTCCACAGAGCCGTCAGCCTGATGAGTATGCTTCCATGCCCATAAGCCGGTGCGTTCATGGGTTTCGGTAAGTTTTCCGTTTTCTTCCTTAGCATTTACCAGTGTGACATAGCCCTCGTCAGTCTCAGGCGCTTCATCGAGCAGTGAGAAGATACGGTCGCATCCGGCAAGTGCCATGATGATACTGTTGAACTGCTGGCTGACCTGCGAGATAGGCATGTTAAAGCTCTTGTTAAAGGTCAGAAAGCTCGCAAGCTTACCAAGGGTCAGACCGCCAAAGCCTGAAAGAGCCATAACACCGCCGGCAAGAGCGCAGAGCACGTAGCTTAGATTTCCAATCTGTGCGTTTACAGGACCGAGCATGTTGGAGTACATGTTGGCATTGTAGGCGCTTTCAAAGAGTTCATCGTTTATTTTGTCGAAGGCTTCAATATTTTCCTGCTCGTGGGTAAATACCTTGACCACCTTCTGGCCGTTGAGCATTTCCTCGATGAAGCCGTTAACCTTGCCGAGGTCGCGCTGCTGCGCAAGGAAATAGCGGCTGGAGAAGCCTGCAAATTTCTTTGTCACGACTGTTGTTACGATTACCATCACGATAGTTAGTATGGTGAGCGGAATATTTAATATGACCATTGAAACAAAAACGCTCACAACAGTGATAGCACTGTTAAGTATCTGCGGAAGACTCTGGCTGATGAGCTGGCGGAGTGTATCGATATCGTTTGTATAAATTGACATGATATCGCCGTGCGCATGTGAGTCAAAGTATCGGATTGGCAGATCCTGCATATGGGAAAAGAGCTCAACACGCAGGTTCTTAATGGTGCCCTGTGATACGTAGATCATTATTTTGCTGTATGCAAACGTACTGATGACGCCGATGCCGTAGAATACGGCGACCCTTCCCATTGCTGCAAGGAGTGGTCCGTAGTCGGGACTTCCTGTCTTAAGCAGTGGTACTATATAGTCATCAATCAAATTTTTAGTAAACATGGTTCCCTGCACATTTGCAAGTACACTGACAAAGATACATATCACAACAATTATGCAGGCCGGTAAATATTTCTTGAAAATAAATCCCATGAGGCGCGCAAAAAGCTTACCGGGATTTTTAATTTTGGGTTTTGGACCTCGTGGTCCTCTTGGTCCTGGCATCAGGCAGCACCTCCTTCATCAAAGTCTCCTCCGCCGTTTGTCTGGGAATCGTAAACATCGCGGTAGATTTCATTATTTTTAAGCAGATTTTCGTGAGTGTCAAAGCCGTCCACTTTTCCGTCATTCATCACGATGATACGGTCAGCATCCATGACTGATGAGATACGCTGTGCGATGATGAGCTTAGTGGTTCCCGGTATTGTTTTTGCGAGGGCAGCACGGATTTTTGAATCTGTTGCTGTATCTACAGCCGAGGTGCTGTCATCGAGTATGAGTATCCTTGGCTTTTTAAGCAGAGCTCTTGCGATACACAGACGCTGCTTCTGGCCACCGGATACGTTGGTTCCGCCCTGCTCTATGTAGGTGTTGTACTTGTCAGGGAAGGACTCGATAAAGTCATCGGCGCATGCCATTTTGCAGGCCTCAATACACTCATCTGTGGTAGCGTTTTTGTCACCCCAGCGCAGATTTTCGAGTATGGTGCCCGAGAAAAGCACGTTTTGCTGGAGCACGACAGCTACCTTGTTTCTGAGAGTGTCCATGTCGTATTCACGCACATCGTGGCCACCGACGATTACAGAGCCGGTGTCTGTGTCGTAGAGACGGCTTATCAGGTTTACAAGGGAAGATTTCGAGCTTCCGGTTCCTCCTATGATGCCGATGGTCTCACCGGATTTTATGTCTAGATTTATATCTGACAGAACCGGAGTTTCAGCGGTGTCTGAATATCTGAAGGTTACATGCTTAAAGCTTATGCTTCCGTCAGGCACATCGTAAAGCGGCTCCTTTGGATTGTGCAGTGTGCTCTGCTCATTTAATACCTCGCTGATTCGTCTTGCAGATGCGAGTGAGAGTGAAATCATTACAAACACCATCGAGAGCATCATGAGGTTCATCAGAATATTCATGCAATAGGTGAGAAGAGCCATCAGATCACCTGTAGTGAGAGTGCTGCTTACCACCATATGAGCTCCGAGCCAGCTTATTAACAGGATGCAGGCATACACTGTAAACTGCATGAGCGGAGAGTTGTATACCACAAGGCTTTCTGCCTTCACAAATACGTCGTAGATATTCTGTGCTGCCTTTGAAAAACGTTTCTTCTCATAATCCTCACGGACGTATGCCTTTACAACGCGGATAGCGGATACGTTTTCCTGTACGCTTTCATTCAGGTCATCATAGCGCTTGAAGGCTCTGTCGAAGTATTTCATGGCCGCCTTACTGATGAAAAGCAGTAAAGCTCCAAGCACAATGACAGCGATTAAGTATATTGTCGCAAGGCGAGGGCTGATGAAAAATGACATAGCCATCGCACATATTATGGATGCAGGGGCTCTCATAGCCATGCGAAGCAGCATCATGTAAGCATTCTGGATGTTGGTCACATCGGTTGTCATACGTGTGACAAGACTCGCGGATGAGAATCTGTCGATATTTGCAAAGGAAAAGGTCTGGATGTTGCGAAACATTGCAGCACGCAGATTCTTTCCAAAGCCCATGGCGGCCTTTGCACCATATTTTGCACCGAGACATCCTGTCAAAAGACCAAACAGTGCTGCGACAATCATCCACACACCAATGATATAGATATGCCTTGTGTCGCCCATATTGACACCGTTGTCGATGATTGATGCCATGAGAAGAGGGATTATGGTATCCACAGCCACCTCAAGCAGCATGAAAACAGGTGTCGCAATCGAAGCCCATTTGTATTCCTTTATTTGGGCACCTAGTGTTTTTAACATATGTTTTGTCCTTTCTTCTTATATTTTATATTTGATTAAAACGAACTTCACACATTTATGGTAATGTGGTTAACTAAAAAAATACTTGCATTTAATTAGTTAGTGTGCTAACTATATTATAGATATAATTTTTTTATTGTCAAGAAAAATCTATGAAAGGATTTCAGATATGAAGGAGTTTACACCGGATAAATACTTAGGACACAAGATAAACCGCATCAGCAGGAGCATAGACAGATATTTTGACAGAAAAAGGTGCAGTAAAACAGAATGTATACCGCGAAGCCAGGGTATGATGATTGGATATATAATGGATAATCAGGGCCAAAATATATTTCAAAAGGATATCGAAGCAAAGTTTCATCTGTCAGGAGCCACAGTGACAAATATGCTTAAAAGTCTTGAAAAAAACGGATATATCGTGCGCACACCTATGGAAAATGATGCAAGGCTTAAGAGGATTGAGCTGACGCAAAAAGCACTGGACCACGAAAACAGGGTGAGGGAAAATATAATGGTAATAGAGGAAGCCATGCACGAAGGCTTTTCTAAGGAGGAGTTTAACATGATGCTTGGCTTTTTGGACAGAGTGATTGACAATATGGAAAAGCTTAACAAGTAACAAAATAATTACAGAGTTGAAAAAGTAGCATAAATATTGTGGCTTTTTTTGTGCAATAAGTCAAAATGCTACAAAATATTGTTGAGCGTATTGACATAGCAACAATATCTTGTATAATTTAGATTGTCATCAAAAGACAGATGCACAGATTTGTATTAAATAATATGGCATTTTATATGTAGCTATATCGTAATTGTTTGGTGAAAAGCCCGCTTTACATTGCAGGGCAGTGACATGAATTAATGATTACATCTCATTTATAGCTGCATATTTTGTGCCATTACACATGATAAAATGTATATATATAGTATGTGCATTGAATGACAATACTATATATAGTACACTACATTATATGAAATATAGTATACAGAGAGGAGAAATTTACATGAAAATCATCAAGCGAAGCGGCAGTGAGGACATATTTGATGCAGCCAAAATTGTAGCTGCCATTAGAAAGGCAAACGATTCAGTGCTAGACTATGAGAAGCTTACTGCTGATCAGATTGAGGAAATTGCAAGCAACGTGGAGACTGCATGTGAGAACATGAAGCGCTCTCCAAGCGTTGAGGAGATACAGGATATGGTGGAGAACCAGCTCATGAACAAGCGTGCCTTTACCGTAGCCAGAAACTACATTACTTACAGATATAAGAGAGCCATCGTCCGTAAGTCAAACTCTACGGACCAGCAGATTCTTAGCCTTCTTGAGTGCAATAACGAGGAGGTAAAGCAGGAAAACTCCAACAAGAATCCTACTGTAAACAGCGTGCAGCGTGACTACATGGCAGGTGAGGTGAGCAAGGATATCACACGCCGTTTCCTGCTTCCTGAGGATATAGTGGAGGCTCATGAGAAGGGGCTTATCCATTTCCACGATGCAGATTATTTTGCACAGCATATGCACAACTGCTGTCTTGTAAACCTTGAGGACATGCTTCAGAACGGCACAGTAATCAGTGAGACTATGATTGACACACCAAAGAGCTTTTCAACAGCCTGCAACATTGCTACACAGGCTATCGCACAGATTGCCAGCTCACAGTATGGTGGACAGAGTATCTCGCTTGCACATCTGGCACCATTTGTACAGGTCAGTCGTGAGAAGTTCAGAAAGCAGGTGCAAAAGGAATTCGAGAGCGTAGGCCTTGATTTGGATGAAGAAAAAATCAACGAGGTAGCAGAGCTTCGTGTCAAGGAAGAAATCAACCGCGGTGTGCAGATGATTCAGTATCAGGTCATCACACTCATGACTACAAATGGACAGGCACCGTTTATCACAGTATTCATGTACCTGAATGAGGTATCCGATCCGCAGACAAAGGCAGATCTTGCCGCAATCATTGAGGAAATGCTGCACCAGAGAATAAAGGGCGTAAAGAACGAAAAGGGTGTATATATCACACCGGCATTCCCTAAGCTCATATATGTGCTTGAGGATGATAATATCACAGAGGATTCAAAGTACTGGAATCTCACAGTGCTCGCGGCACAGTGCTCTGCAAAGAGAATGGTGCCTGACTATATTTCAGAGAAGGTAATGAAGGAGCTTAAGGACGGAGATGTGTATACATGCATGGGTTGCCGTTCATTCCTCACAGTGGACAGATGCTCACAGACAGCAGGCAATGTGGCACATGCCAAGAACTTTGATCCAAACAAGCGTAAATACTATGGACGTTTCAACCAGGGTGTAGTCACATTAAATCTCGTTGATGTGGCATGCTCATCAGAAAAGGATGAGGAAAAATTTTGGAAGATACTTGATGAGAGACTTGAGCTGTGTCACAGAGCACTTATGTGCAGACATAAGAGGCTTCTTGGTACCAAATCCGATGTAGCACCGATTCTCTGGCAGAACGGAGCACTTGCACGTCTGAAAAAGGGAGAGGTTATAGACCCATTATTATTTAACGGATACTCAACAATCTCACTCGGCTATGCAGGACTTTGTGAGTGTGTACGCTATATGAAGGGAGTATCACACACAGAGCCAAAAGAGGGAACACCGTTTGCACTTAAGGTAATGCAACGCTTAAACGATGCATGTGAGCAGTGGAAAAAGGAGTCAAACATCGATTTCAGTATATATGGCACACCGCTTGAGTCTACCACCTATAAGTTCGCGAAGTGCTTACAGAAGCGCTTTGGTATCATCGAGGGTGTTACCGACAAGAACTATATTACAAACAGCTACCATGTGCATGTAACAGAGCAGATTAATGCATTTGACAAGCTAAAGTTTGAGTCCCAGTTCCAGAAGCTGTCTCCGGGTGGCGCTATCAGCTACGTGGAGGTACCAAACATGCAGGACAATATCCCTGCAGTGCTTTCAGTAATGCAGTACATTTACGACAATATCATGTACGCAGAGCTGAATACAAAGAGCGACTATTGCCAGGTATGCGGCTACGACGGAGAAATCAAAATCGTAGAGGAAGAGGGCTCAGGCAAGCTTATCTGGGAGTGCCCACACTGTGGCAATCGTGACCAGAACAAGATGAGTGTAGCCCGCCGTACATGCGGCTATATCGGCACACAGTTCTGGAATCAGGGAAGAACCCAGGAGATTAAAGAGCGAGTGCTTCATCTGTAGAAGTTAAAGGAATTGTATTTGAGACAGACCATTCTAAAAGCACAACATAAAGCATAAGAAAAATAAAACCGTCGTACCGGGCCGTAAATGGCAGGGTATGACGGTTTTACTTATGTTCTTAAATGATTAATTATTTTAATTACTCATCAAATTTTTGAGCCTTATCGAAGAGCTCATAAACCTCTTTTGAAGGCTCATTTGTGCAAAGTGTCACAACAACGGCTGCGATAAGTCCTAAAACAAATCCCGGCAGCAGCTCGTAGATTCCGGTTGATGTGAGGAATGCATACCATAATATATCAACGGCAGCACCTGTTATGATTCCTGCAACAGCACCCTTGAAGTTAAAGCGCTTCCAGAAGAGGCTGAGCATGATTGCAGGTCCAAAGGCAGCTCCAAAGATACCCCATGCATTGGAAACAAGTGCCATGATAGAGCCGGCATTAGGGTTTGATGCGATGATGAGTGCTGCAACAGCGATTCCAAGAACGACAATACGGCCGGTCCACATCATCTCTTTGTCACTTGCCTTACCTTTTCTGATGACAGGCTTGTACACATCACTCGAGAATGCAGATGAAGCAGCAAGCAGCTGGCTGTCTGCGGTACTCATGGAAGCGGCAAGCACTGCTGAGAGCAGTATACCTGAGATAACACCCGGGAAAATCTTTCTTACAATCTGGATGAAAACAAGAGAGTTTTCATTGATTGATTCGTCAAAGCCAAGGAAAAGTCTTCCGATTACTCCGATTAAGGTTGCAAAAAATACAATAAGCAGAGTCCATGTGATTCCGATTTTTGCTGATTTTTTCAAATCCTTCTGTGATTTGATGGACATGAATCTGATAATGATATGTGGCATACCAAAGTAACCAAGTCCCCATGCCAGTCCTGACACGATATCCTGCCAGCTTGAGAATGGATTTAAGTAACCGCCCGGGAGTGCTGACATAGATGATGTATCAAGCATAAATGCTGCAAAAATCGGTGCTATAAACATAGAACCAAGCACGAGCATGCCCTGGAAAAAATCGGTCCAGCATACAGCCGAGAAGCCGCCGAGGAAGGTATAGCCTACGATGACAACTGCTGCAAGATACATGGCAATCTGTGGATCCATTCCTATTACAGTGTGGAAAAGAGTACCACATGCCTTTACGCTTGATGCCGCATAAATAGTGTATGCAACCAAAAACACAATTGCACATATCACCTGCAGTGCAAGTGATTTGGACAGGAATCTGTTGGTCAGATACTGTGGAATGGTGATTGAGTCGTTTGCTACAATCGAGAATTTTCTCAGTCTCGGTGCTTCAAGCAGCCAGCTTATAGTGTAGCCGATTGCAAGTCCTACAGGAATCCATACCTGACCTAAGCCCAGTGCATAGATAGAAGTAGGAAGTCCCATGAGTACCCATGCACTCATGTCTGAGGCTCCGGCTGACAGTGCCGCAACCCATGGTCCCATCTCACGTCCGCCGAGGAAGTAGGTCTTTTCTCCGCCGTTTCTGTTTTTCACGAAGAAGAAGATACCGATACCCAGCATGCACAGCAGATAGACGATAAATACAATAATTTCTGATGTTTTCATTTGTAGTACCTCTTTAATAGTTTATTTAGTAACCATGCTACCACGTTAGCGTGATAAAGGCAAGAAAAACTTTCTCTTGACGAATACCCTGCGTTGACATATCATAGTATATAAGTGAAAGGGAGTAGCCGGCACAAGAGTGCTTACTTATCCGTCAGTACGATTGCTCATACATATATGACAGCAATCCGGAGAGTGATTAAATGGCGAGACTTTTGTTGTTTTATACAGCAGAAGTGTCGCCTTTTTTGTATATAAAAGCCTTCTGCTGATAAGACATAGATGTATCTATCAATTAATCAGGCATCCTTAAAAAGGACAGCAGAAGGAGGAAAATTATGATTTTTGTAGCAATTTTACTGCTTATAGCAGGCTTTGTAGCACTGGTGAAGGGCGCGGATGTGTTTGTGGATGGAGCGGCGGCGCTCGCCGGGAAATTTGGTATTCCGCAGCTTGTGATTGGACTGACGATTGTGGCGATGGGTACGTCGCTGCCGGAGGCGGCAGTCAGCATCACTGCAGGAATAAAGGGTAATGCGGGGATTACAGTCGGCAATATAGTCGGCAGCAATATACTAAATATCCTTATAATCCTGGGAGTGACGGCACTCATCACAAATGTAGCCATACAAAAAACCACCTTCAAATACGAGATACCGTACATGCTTCTTATCACAGCGGTGCTTCTCGTGATGGGAATGACAGGCAATGAAATCACATTCATTGAGGGTGTTATACTGTGGATTTTATTTATTGCATATCTGCTTTATTTGTATATTCTGGCAAAAAAGGGCAATGACAGCGGTGATGAGCAGTCGGTAAAGCTATATCCGGTATGGAAATGTCTGCTCTTTATTGTGCTGGGCGGTGTGTGCGTCGTAATTGGAAGCCAGTTTGTCGTAAACGGTGCCACGACCATAGCAAGAGCCTGCGGCATGAGTGAGCGCTTTATCGGACTGACAATCGTTGCATTCGGCACATCTCTTCCGGAGCTTGTTACATCTGTTTCAGCAGCACGCAAGGGAAATGCCGGTATAGCGATTGGAAATATAGTCGGCAGCAATATTTTCAATATACTCTTTGTAATCGGAACAGTAGCTCTCATTTGTCCGGTACCGTTTGAGAGCAGGTTTGTGATTGATACAGTTGTGGCAATCCTGTGCGGTGTGCTTCTGTGGGGAGGTACGATAAGACATAAAGAGCTTAGAAAGCCATGTGGAGTGGTGATGCTGTTTTGCTATGCGGCATATTTTGTATATTTGGCAGCTATGTAATGATGTATTTTTTGAATTGCGATGACTGTGTTTAAAAAGAGTGTGATGAAGAGATAATAATTAAATTTAGCAAACTGTCAATAATTGTTCATACAAATCGACACTTTGACATCAAAATGATTGAGATTTCACACTAAATATAAATAATTAATTAAAAATAGCACTCTTACTTGACAAGTGCTAATTGCAGGTGTATAACGTAGTCAGAACGAACGGAAGGAAGCGATTATAATGGATAAAAACCCAAAGCATCCATTGAAGAAAAAGAATAAGGCAGATGCAAAGAAGCATCAGAAGCATGTATACGAATAGCACCTTCCACTAAGGAATACTATCCAGTAAGCACAATGTACCCCAGCCCGTCACAGGGTTGGGGTATTTTGTGTTTTTGGAAGTGTTTTCAGAGACAGCCCGTGAGGCAGTTGTAAATACATTTTCACTGGCACCTTTTATGAGAGAAGCTTTAAGCTTGTCGCCATACATATAGAGGTCATTTCCACGCACAATTCCCCATTCCATCAGAAGCGCAGCCGCACCGGTCACAAACGGTGCAGCCATAGATGTCCCTGTTTTTGAAGTGTAGCCTCCGGTGTTTGAGCATGAAATAATGTCTACACCGGGCGCAATGATATCAGGCTTTATGCTGTCAAAGGCCCAGGTATAGCCTCGGCCGGAAAAGGCGGCTGTGCGGTTTGTTCGGCTGTCATAGGCTCCGACAGATATGACATTTTGAGCGGTTGAGGGGATGGTCAGGGTGATATCAGGCGATGCATGGATAAATGAGGTCTGTGCATTGCGCAGAGCACCTGACGGCAGCCATATATCCCATGAGCCGTCCTTTACAGATATGGGTTCAAGTGATATTTTCCAGATGCCGGGTGAGATGTATTCCGATCCCATGAGTTCAATGAATATTTCCTGAAAAGGAGAGTAGGGAGAGGGACCGCCGCCTGTTATATATATGTCTGTCCCATCGAGATTGTATCTGTATGTAAAGCCCTTTGCCTGATTGGTAATTGTATCGGGAATCTCCAGCATATCATTATTTGGTGCACTAATGCGCAGCTGTATCTCATCCCAGTATTTTTTCCATAAATCAATGGAAAGAGACGGCTCAGGATAGCCTATCGCAAGCTCTGCATCGGCAGGGTATGAGCTGCCGTTTGCATGACCAAAGCCGGCTCCATCGTTACCTGAGCCGACTGAGACAGCGCAGCGGTAGTTTCCTGCTATATAATCCAGGTATGCTTCAAGCAATGAGGTGCCGCTGTGCGAGCCGTTACTTGTGCCAAAGCTTAGGTTTATGGCGATAGGCATGTTCATATCGATTGATTTTCTTATGCAAAAGTCCACTGCCAGCATAATCTGCGTGGTTGTGGGAAAGCTGGCACCGCCTGAGGTTTTGAGTTTTACGATTATAAGAGTGCTTTCATAAGCAACACCGCGGTATTTTGTGTTTTGTTCATTACCATTACCGTTTCCGGCAGCGATTCCTGCCACATGAGTGCCGTGCCCGGATATGTCGATGCTTGGGCAGATGCGCTGCATTTCTAAGCTGTTTTCTGCATTTATGGCTTTGGTGATTGTATCGCGGTCATATAAGGTGCCGAAAGGGATGATATCACTGTGTGAGGAATCATCGGAAACAGTCTGGTCCCACAGATAGGCGATTCTGCTTACACCATCCTGTATAAAAGCCGGATGGGCATAGTAAATTCCGGAGTCGATAATGCCTACGAGCACACCTTTTCCGGTCAGATTATATGGATTGGTGTGTACGGGAGTGATGCATGAGGCCTGCGAGCCCTCGTACACATCGTAGTTAAACTGCTTTGGCTTTTCCATATATATGATTTCATCGCACAGGGCAACGGTATTTACAAGTGATTTCTCAATTACGAGCACCGCATAGTTTCCGAGCAGCCTCGTGATGAGTACAGAAGGATACTTTTCTTTGATTTTTTCGATGTCACCGACATATTTTACTATCACTTCCCAGCTGTCACTCTCCGGCAGATAGCCGCTTGAAAGCCCTCCCTCTTTTCCAAGCTCATAAGGGGTGGACAACAGGGCGGCGGACAGCTGTGGAGAAATTTTCTCACTAAATGCTATTTCCATACTAACCTCCATTTTTTATTAGTAAAATATTAAAAAAATCTTAAAAGACAGATGCAATATATATTTGGTATGATTAATTCATAATCAATCAATTAATTATAAGAAACCGGGAGGTCGAAATGAGTAAAAAGAAAAAGATAATCATTTCAGTGATTGCAGCTGTGCTTATCATAGCAGTGATTGTGTCAGCTGTTGTCATTGCAATGACAAAGGGAAAGAATGCAGCAAAGGCATCGGGAGTCTATGCAAACAAGGTCGCTGATGTCATGTATCAGGCGGGAAGTACTGACAAGTACAGCGGTGTCGTGGAAGCAGCCGATACCATGGATATCAAGGCTGACAGTGAAAAAACGGTAAAGGATATTCTTGTGTCAGAGGGGGATGAGGTACAGGTGGGCACACCTCTTTTTACCTATGATACAAAGGATCTTGCTGCGAAAAAGGAAAGCGCCACGCTTGAGCTTGAGAGCTTAAACAATACGCTTTCCGGCTATGATGCACAGATAGAGCAGCTCACAAAGGAAAAGAAGGAAGCGCCAAAGGATCAGCAGCTTGACTATACACTGCAGATTCAGCAGGCGCAGACACAGCAGAAGCAGACTCAGTACGATATTGCCACGAAGAAGGCAGAGATAGAAAAGTATGATGAGAGCATCAAAAATGCCACTGTAAACAGCACAATGATTGGTGTTGTAAAGAAAATCAATGAGAATCAGAGTGCAGACACAGCAGATACTGCATTTATGACAATCGTTGCCACGGGTGATTACAGGGTAAAGGGCACAATTGATGAGCAGAGCTTTTTAAACAGTGGACTCGCAGAGGGGCAGGCAGTTATAGTGCGCTCGAGAGTTGATGAGTCAAAGACATGGCAGGGTACCATCAGCAAGGTTGATACTGAGAACCCTCAGACTGATAACAGCAATTCCGGCATGTATGATGATGGAAGCAGCGAGCAGAAGGCATCAAAGTACAACTTCTATGTGCAGCTTACAGGCACAGGCGACATGCTTTTAGGACAGCATGTATATGTGGAGCCGGATTTCGGACAGACAGAGGTGAAGGATGGTATTTGGATTGATGAGAGCTATGTCGTAAAGGATGGCGATGATGCATATGTATGGACACTTAATAAAAAGGATAAGCTTGAGAAGACAAAGGTTGAGCTTGGAGACTATGACGAGAATCTCATGATGTATGAAATCAAGTCAGGGCTTACAAAGGATGACTATATAGTATGGGCATCTGATGACCTATATGAGGGTGAGCCGGCACAGACATGGGAAGAGTACGTTGAAAATGGCGGCGGTGAAGATTCAGTCTATGACGATATGGGTACAGAAGCTCTTGATGACCAGATGCTTGAGGGCACTGAGGGCGGTCCTGTTGATGATGGCACCATGGATGATGGCACAATGGACGAAGGTGCTGCAGATGCCACCGGTTCAGGTGACGCGGAGGTACAGTAGATGATTCTAGAACTCCAGCATATTTATAAAAACTATGACCAGGATAAGCTCGTGGTGCCGGTTTTAAAGGATGTCTCACTCCAGATTGAGGAGGGAGAGTACGTGGCAATCATGGGGCCGTCGGGCTCCGGCAAGACCACTCTCATGAATATAGTGGGCTGTCTTGATCTGCCAACATCGGGCACATATATACTTGACGGCAGACCTGTCAGTGAGCTTAAGGAAAAGGAGCTTACGAGAGTAAGACGGGATACAATTGGATTTGTATTCCAGAATTTCCAGCTCATGCCGAGAGAGAGTGCATTGGACAATGTATGCCTGCCACTCATATATGCCGGTGTGAGCAAAAAGGACAGAAGGCAGATGGGTATGGAGGCATTAGAGCGTGTAGGGCTTTCAGACAGGGCTGATTTCAAGCCAACACAGCTTTCAGGAGGACAGAAGCAGAGAGTGGCGATAGCGAGAGCTATGGTCAATCATCCAAAGCTTCTGCTGGCGGATGAGCCTACGGGAGCTCTGGATTCAAAGTCAGGCAAGCAGGTGCTTGAGCTCTTTGAGAGCCTTAATGAGTCCGGTGTGACGGTTGTCGTGATTACACATGACAGAAAGGTAGCCGAGCAGGCAAAGCGCATCGTCCACATCATAGACGGCGAGATAACAGAGGAAGGACAGGAGGCAGGTAATGAAAAAGAAAAAGAGAATTAAGATCATTATAATAGCTGTCCTTGTAGTTGCAGTTGCAGCGGGAAGCATCACAGGAGTTGTTTATTACAGGAACTCCAAGGGGCTTGCTTCCGTCATGAGTGTTTCGATGATCAGCACGACAAACGACTACACATCCATGACCAGTGAGGGAATGGTGTGTGATGATGCATGTCAGACAATCAATTTAAAGGATGGACAGAAGGTGACAGAGGTTTATGTCACAAAGGATCAGCAGGTAAAGGCCGGAGATAAGCTCCTTGCATATGATGTGACGAGTCTTTCCCTCTCGGTTGAGATGAAGCAGCTTGAGATACAGAGTCTTGAGAACCAGCTTGCATCGGAAAAGCAGAAGCTTGACAAGCTAAAGAACACTAAACCGGTTGAAAAGCAGCCCGAGACTCCT
>OKVA01000431.1_pt1 | contig 14960 bp, 17 predicted proteins | sample 1606741 | NCBI WGS metagenome assembly OKVA01 (sample SAMEA3882528, study PRJEB24775) | human gut metagenome | biome: human-associated habitat; feature: intestine environment; material: feces | place: Netherlands | collected 2009/2010 | reverse complement strand
GCAGATTCCTGAACAAGGAACTGACGGACCAGCATCTGGAACAGCTTTTCTCCTCCGGCTCCACACGGCTCATCAAGGGATTCAAGGGAAAGAAGGGCGTGGCTTTCGACGCTTCGGTCACTTTCGACGCCGGGTTCACCCTGACACTCTCGTTCCCCAAAAACGGGAACGGCAGGAAAAGGAAATGATGAAGCCATCCCGATTCGAGGGGCAAAGGTCGCAGCCCGCCCGTTTCCACCGGCAAGGTCTGGCCTTACGGTTTCTGGGAAAAATCATCCTCGCCCGAGGCTCCGGTATTTTTCCCGAAAACCTTGCCTGTGGAGGCGGACTGCAAGAAAGCCCCTGAAACCGGGAATGGCATTCCCGCCAAACACATGAAGATTATGAAAACAAAAGAACGTATCAGAAAGATAGCGGACAGCAGATGGGCAAGGACACTCGCGCTGGCCGTAACAGCAGCCATCATATTCAGCTGGCTCTATTCCCACGGTATATCGCCTGTATGGACCGCCGTGGCCATCATCTGTTTCAGGGGATTCTTCAGGTTCCTCTACCGTGTAGCCTGCCTGCTCGTGGCACTGGCCATCCTCCTGTGCATCCTGAGTTTTCTGGTCTTCTGAAATCTGACGATATGGAACATGCACGGAATTTATCATTGCAGCATAAGGGAGCTGTCCGGGAGCGGGCGGCTCTTTTTGTATCCGTCACAACCGGAAATGACACGGGAAGAAAAGGGAAAGGACTAAAAACACAGACATTGGCAAACCGAGAACTACAGGGCAAAGTTGGCAAACGCTTCTTGTCGGACGGCAAGGTCAGGCCGCAAGCGGTTTCGGAAAAAATCATCCTCGCCGGAGGCTCCGGTATTTTTCCCGAAAACCCTGCCTTTCCGGAAGCGTCTGCCGTTGGGCCCTTGTAGTTCAACGGGCTGCCAAAGCCCGGGTATTCACAGTTAAAAATTAAAGAATATGCAACAAGCGATCATCACCAGACAGTCACCAGCCCCGATAGGGATGCCCGTGACAAGAAGACCGAAAGTACACGTTCCGCAGCCCTCCATCAAACTGCCGCCGAGAGGAACCACAGGTCCCGTTCACATCTCAAAGCTGCTGAACCCCATCCTGGAAATATGCAGACATCCGGACAGGAACAGGCTGCTGGCAGAATTCTTCAGCGAATATTGAAACACATCGTCTAATCATTTAATATCTGAAATTATGTTTTTTACAGCAATCCACCAGATGATGACGGAAAGCGTGGACCTCACGATCGTCATCCGCAAGACAAACGGACAACTGACCGTTTCCACATTGCCCAAATCGAACGGACTCAAGGACGAGGCCCAGAACCACATCGTGCCGCTGACTGTCACGGGCACACCGCAGGAACTTGATACGGGATTCCTGCAGGCAGTCACAAGACCCATACAGAAAACGTGCGGACTGATCTCCACCATGGCACAGTTCGAGGCACAGGCGGACAAGGCCGCCGCCAGCAGCAAGGCTGCCAAGGAAGCGAAATCCAAGGAGACGAAGGAAGAACGCGAGAAACGGGAGAAGTATGAGAAACTGATGAAGAAGGCGGAAGAACTGACAGCGGCCAGAAACCACCGGGAAGCCGTCAGTGTGCTTACACAGGCGAAAGCACACGCGAATGCCGCCCAGTTGAAGGAAATCGAGGAGAAGATAAAGGCGGCCGACACGGAAATGAACCGGGGAAGCCTCTTCGACCTGATGGAACAGGAAGCACAGCCGGAACCTTCTGTACAGCAGCAACAGCCACACTCCCAACAGCCGGCATACACGCAGGCACCGGAACAGAGAAATCCGCAACCGCAACGTCCGCAACAGCCGGCACCGCAGCAGACATACACGCGGAGACCGTCACAGCCGATGCCGGGACAGGCTCAGCCCGCACCGCAGAGACCACAACAGGCATACACGCAGCATCCGCAACAGCCAGGAATATGGCCGTCGCAACAACAGCCGCAGGCAAGACCGCAGATACAGCCGCACGCGCAATATGTCCAGCGGACAGGAGGACAGCAGCCTTCCCAACCTCAATATCCGCCGCAGCCTGAAATACAGGACTGGCAGGAAGAACGGTTCATGCAGGAGGACGAACAGCAACCGTACCTCTCCGATCAGGAACATCCCGCATACAGTGAGAAGGACTACGAGGAATACATCGATTTCCCGCAGTCCATGCTGGAACCCAAGTATTCACCTTATCAGACAGTTTAAGACATGGCACTCGAAATCAAAGGAATGACACGCTCATTCAGATTCAAGAAAGGAACAGAGTATATCACCCTCCAGGACCCTGATCCGAACATCTCGCCGGACATGGTCATGAGCTACTATTCGAACATGTACCCGGAACTGACGACGGCTACCGTTCACGGACCGGTCATCAGGGAGGACATGACAGAATATGAGTTCAAGACAACTATCGGAACAAAAGGATAAAGGATATGGCAAAGGACAACAGAAAAAAGAAGAAATCATGTGTACCATTGGACGGATATCAGGCGGAACAGCTCGCGAGACTTATCATTGCGGAAACAGAAAGGAAGGTGCATTACGGCACGGAAAGAAAGAAACGGATTGCGGCACCCAGCGGTGCCGTAATTCTTTTCTGAACACCACATTCACGCCGATGCCTCCGCCGGAACTGTTCTCGGAAAGCCCTGACGGAAAGCCGTGCAACCTGATCACGCGGGAAAACTACGAGTTCCTGCGTGATTCCTTTTTCAGATATGCACTCCTCATGAAGAAGGAGGCGGTACATACACCGGGACGAACGCCCGGTGAAAGCATTGCCAGACTGCACGAAGAGATGTGTAACCTTGTAGGCAATGACATGAATGTCAACATTGAGCAGGACGAAGAAAGACTCCTGTTCCGTCTCTGGAAATGTCATGAATGGGGAAAACTCACGTTGTATTACTTCCCGACGAAGTTCATGGAAAGGCTCGGACCGGAACTGAGACGCATATCCGTCACCTTCATCCACAACCTGATGCAGGCGAACGGGATAAACACCATACTGGACGAGGATGACATGGACTATGCCCTGACACTGATGTCTGAGGATGATTCGGGTGAAACGGCATCTGACCGGAAAAAGAGGCGGCGGCTCCTGCACTCCTATGAGGAAGGCAGGATACATGCCCTGTTACGCCGGGTGGAACGCAAATCCTATTACAAGAATCTGCCGAAGGCAATCGACCGATATAAGCCGAAGAACGGGTACGAACAGTCACTGCTCTCTGTCATGAAGGAGGGACTGGAGTTCCTTACACCTGAACACGGCATCATGGAATACGGCTACGATCCCTTCTACGAGGAAGAACCAGACTTTCTGCCCATGTATCTCAGCAAGCAGATCCGGGTCATCTATGACTGCACCGACATGATAACGGAATATCTCACCGACTATTACAACTCCTACAGCCAGGAGACTTATGACATCATTCCGGTCACCACCTGTGACCTGTCTCCGGAAACGGAGGAACTGTTCCATATGGACGACTATCCGGAACGTTTCTTCAAATGGGCGGAAAAATTCATCAACATCACAGTATAAACCAATCTGAAAGCATATGATAGACAGCAACGAACTGACCAGAAAAATCAAGACGCCGCTCAACCCCAAGGCGGCACTGATTGCCTATGCCTCGGAGAATGACAGGAACTTTTTCCTTGAAATCCGTGAAATTGACGACCGGGGAAACATGACGGAAGGAAGACCGGTAACCCTGGAATTCATGAACACGCTCGTGAAGGGATACTCGGAAAGACACAGCACCACTCCATACGGGAAGATACCCGACAACTTGTTGTATTGCGACCCGCGCAAGGGCAGCGAGAGATACGTGTGGTACAACCCTCCGCACAAGAGGATGATGTTCTTCAGCCCCGCGCTCAAAATAGAAAACGCGGAATATTACCTGCCGGGAGTGATCTATGAGGCCGGAGAACACGGAATGAGAATCTATGCCTACAAGGGAAATGTTCCAGGTCCCGATACCGAGCTGTACGCCGCGCCCTTCTTCAACGTGACAGGTTCCAGCGTATGTCTGGGAAACGCCAGGATAGAGCTGCCGCAGGACCTGACCTATGAGAAGCTGCTGCAATACTGGGAAAGGAAATTCTGGCTTACGGAATTCTCCCACCTGGGAGGGAACGGGAACCCGACAAAATCAAACCTCGTGCTGGTGACAAAGGCGGCACGGGACAGGGACTTCAACCTGGACGAACTTAAACCGCTGAACAACATGAAACTTAAAGACATACTGAAATGAAAAGGGTACATTACATCGACAACTATCTCATAAACCCGCAACATCCGGTAACGGTAAACCTTATCGGAGCAGGAGGAACAGGCTCGCAGGTGCTTACCTGCCTGGCCAGGCTTGACACGGCACTGAGGGGCCTGGGACATCCCGGACTGTTCATAACCGTGTATGATTCCGACATCGTGACGGAGGCCAACATCGGGCGGCAGCTCTTCAGCCCCTCGGACATCGGCCTGAACAAGGCTCAATGTCTCGTCACACGTATGAACAACTTCTTCGGCAACGACTGGAAGGCGGTACCGGACATCTATCCGGCAGCCCTGAAGGACGCCAGACGGGATAATCTGGCCAACATAACGATTACCTGCACGGACAACATCAAGTCACGTCTCGACCTGTGGAACATACTGAAAGCCGTGCCGGTATCGGAATACAGAAGCCACGAGACGCCCCTGTACTGGATGGACTTTGGGAATACACAGGACACGGGACAGGTCGTCCTCGGAACCGTACCGAAAAAAATCAAACAACCAGCATCCAAGCTGTACGAAACAGTGGAGTCACTGAAAGTGATTACCCGCTACGTGAAATACGCGAAAGTAAAGGAGAAAGACTCCGGGCCGAGCTGCTCACTGGCAGAGGCTCTGGAAAAGCAGGACCTGTTCATCAACTCCACACTGGCACAGCTCGGCTGCAACATCCTGTGGAAAATGTTCCGCAACGGTATGATCGAGCATTACGGGCTGTACCTGAACCTTTCTACCTTGAAAATGAATCCGATACCTGTCTGAACGCGGCTTTATGGCCTATAACATGTTAAAACTTGTTTGAAATCAAGACAAACATATATTAACTTCATTGCAGTTAGAGACAAATGTATATATTTGTATTTTGGAATATTATACAATAGGACAGCGTATTGTCTTGCCGGAACTTCCGTAATTCAGGCAAACGAAAACAGGGCCATCCGCGTTTCCACACGGAACTATAACAGGGGGCCTTATTTTTTCCTGCATCGGGAAATACGGAGAAACAGAAATATGGACTGACTGTAAAAGATAGAATATGGACAAGATATTGGATACCCGAACCAGAGAATTTTCTGCCGACAGCTGCCGGCAGAAAGGAGAATCATGCGGGCAAACCGTCGCCCGCCAAGGTTATAAAAGGCCGGAGTGCATTCTGTGTACGACTGGATAGCGCATCGGGGTGACATCCAAATTACTCACGTCCCGGAAGACTGCGCCCCACAACCTTCCGGGATTTTTTTATCATAAGGCGTATGAGGAAGCTAAGTGGAATTTCATTGCAGAGAAAAATCATAGCTGGTTATCTGATATTGCTGGCAGTCATCGGAAGCATGATTGCCATACTGCTCCATGAGCGCAAAAAAATGCATGACATAGCAAACGGAACCGCAGAAATACGTGAGATCCGGAATGAAGTCAACGCCATACGCCGCCACATCGTCGGAATCGCATTGCTGGGGGAATCCGCCATCGGATGGGACAGCGAGGACTTCTCGGCATACCGAAACAGGCGCCTGCACATAGACAGCCTGCTGGAACGGATGAAAGACAACGGCCTGGATCTGGTAAGCCACGAACAGATAGACACATTGCGACGACTGTTGGAAGAGAAGGAAAGCCGCCTGTATCATCTTACAACGGTTTTTCAGGAGCAGAGGACCTCAGACAGCCTGCTCTACAACCGCCTCCCCGAGGTCATCGACAAGAGTACCCGTACACGCACGGTCACCCGCCGGAAAAACGGCATAGCAGGTTTCTTTGGCAAGAAGGAAACCGTACAGGTGCCGGCTTCCACGACAGAACTGCGGCAGCTCAACCGCCAGCTGATGACCATGCAGGAAGAGCATGACAGACATATCGGACTCTATATTGACAGCCTGCGTTTGCAAAACCTGAAACTGAACAAAAGACTGAACTCCTTCATCACCGCCCTTGACGAACAGGTCCAGGCCGCTTTCCAAAACCGGGAAACAAGGATTGCGGAGGCAAAGGCACTTTCATTCAAGCTGTTTGCGGCCACCATCATCGTTGCCATTGTCCTGCTGATCATATCCCATCTTGTCATACAGAGGGACATACGGCGCAAGGAACATGACCGCAGCAGACTGGTGGATACGCTCAAACAGAACCGGGAACTGTCCGAAATGAGAAAGCGTATCATCGTAACGCTTTCCCATGACATAAGGGGACCATTGAACGCCATCTGCGGCAGTGCGGAACTGGCCATTGACACCAGGGAAAGAAAACGCCGCAACACTTACCTTGACAACATCATCAAGTCCTCACGCCATATCACAAGACTTGCCAACAGCCTGCTTGACCTCTCCAGACTGGACGAAGCGAAGGAATCACTGAACAGGATACCTTTCAACCTGAAAGCCTTCGTCGATGACATCAACGTGGAATACACCTGTGCGGCCAATGACAAGGGGCTGGTCTTCAAAACGGAAGCAGAGGACACCGACATCGTGGTATGCGGAGATGCGGACCGTATCCGTCAGGTGGCGGACAACCTGCTGACTAACGCTATCAAGTTCACCCGCAACGGAACAGTCTGTTTCCGGGTAAGCCACAAGGACGTGGTAATGACCATGGAGGTGGAGGACTCGGGCATCGGCATGAACAAGGAGACGGTAGAACGCATATTCCGGCCGTTTGAGCGGGCGGCGCCAGACATTTCGCCGGAAGGCTTCGGGCTCGGCCTTCCGATAACCAAGGGACTTGTGAACCTGCTCGGCGGCAGTATTTCCGTATCGAGCCATGTCGGGGAAGGCAGTCTGTTCCACACGGAAATCCCCCTCGCCATTTCCACTGAACCGGTAAAGAACCACGTCATGCCGACCGTGAAAAGGCTCAGCCTTCCAAAGCGTATCATCCTTGTGGACGACGATCCGATACAACTGCGCATCGTCATGGAGATGCTGGAGCGCAACGGTGTATCATGCCGTACCTGCATCGGGGCGAAGGACGTGGTGGGCGAACTGCGGAAAGAACCCTACGACTTACTGCTGACAGACATCCAGATGCACGGGACCAGCGGTTTTGACTTGCTATATCTCCTGCGTCATTCCAATATCGGAAATTCACGCACCATTCCGGTTGCCGCCATGACTGCCCGCAACGACGTGGACGAAAGCCGCTATACTGAAGCCGGCTTTTCCGGCTGCATACAGAAACCGTTCTCCATGAACGAGCTGCAGGCTTTCCTTTCCTCCATAATGGAAAGGTCGGGCCAGCGGCAGGAACAGAAGGCGGATTTCAATGCCTTAGCCGCAGAGACGGGGGATATGGAATGGATGCTCAATGCTTTCATTGAGGAATCGATCGACAACAGGACGGAACTGAAAAAAGCCCTTGAAAGCATGAAAACGGACACGGAGCGGATGAAAAACACCCTGCACCGCATGTATCCCACCTGGGAACAGCTGGGAGTGGCCTGTGAACTGGAAACATACAGCAGAATCCTACATGACGATACTTCCGATGATCTGACCATCAGTACATATACAGAGACGGTCATCGGAAGAATAGACCGGCTGGTAGGCGATGCGAAGAACCTGCTTTCGGAAATCAGAAAACTTGACTTAAAGAACTATACGGATGAAACACAGAATACTCATAGTTGAAGACAATATCCTGCTGGCCGGACAACAAAAGAAATGGTTTGAGAAATCCGGCTATGAAGCAGTGACGACGATAGACGAACCCGGTGCAAGGCGGCTTCTGAAAAAGGAGCCTTTCGATCTTGTCCTTTCCGATGTCCGTCTTCCGCAGGGGGACGGCATATCGCTGCTCGAATGGATGCAGAGAGAACGGATAGACGTTCCCTTCATCATCATGACCGGATATGCCTCCGTGTCGGATGCCGTCCGTGCCATCAAGATGGGGGCAAAAGACTATCTGGCCAAGCCTGTTCAGATGGATGAACTGCAAAGTCTGATAAAGAACATCCTGCATCCTCGCTCAGTCATATACGGAAAGGACAAGGGCATCCTTCCCAGGAACAGCCGACAGATGAAAGAAGTGGAAAATCTAGCTCGTACGGTCGCTCCATTTGACATTTCCGTACTGATTCTTGGCCCGAACGGTGCAGGCAAGGAATCCGTAGCGCAACGTATCCATTATTCCAGCGAGCGCAGGGAAAAGCCGTTCTTGGCAGTAAACTGCGGGGTCATTCCCAAAGAGCTTGCGCCCTCGCTCTTTTTCGGGCATGTGAAGGGGACGTTTACGGGGGCGGACACAAACCGTGAAGGCTTCTTTGAAACGGCCCGTGGCGGGACCCTGTTCCTTGACGAAGTAGGAACATTGTCCATGGAGGTACAAAGCATGCTCCTGCGTACCTTGCAGGAAGGCAGCTATATCCCTATAGGCAGCAACCGGGAGAAACACTCCGACGTAAGGATAGTGGCGGCAACCAACGAGGACCTTCAGCTGGCCATCAGGGAGAGACGCTTCCGGGAAGACCTCTACCACCGTCTGGGGGAATTTGAAATCGTCCTGCCGGCCCTGCATGAATGCCCGGAGGACATACTTCCGCTTGCCGAACATTTCAGGGAAAAGTTCTCCAGGGAACTCAAACGGCAGACCGACGGATTCAGCCGTGAGGCAGAGCAACAGCTGCTCTCATACGGCTGGCCGGGAAATGTACGGGAATTGCAGAACAAGATCAAACGAGCCGTCCTGCTGTCCAAACAGCCGATAATCGAAACGGCTTGTTTGAACATAAGAATCGAGGATGAGAAAGAGAAAATCTTCCTTTTTCCGGAAAATGAGACACAGGAAAAACAGTCCATCATCAGGGCCTTGAAAATATGCACGGGCAACCGGAAACGGACGGCGGAGATGCTGCACATTGATCCTTCTACGTTGTACAGAAAAATGAAGAAATACGGACTGAACGACAAATAAAGGCAATATAGACCGGAGATGTTTTCCAGTCTGGAATAAAATGCCTACATTTGCATAAGTCTGGCAAAATATGGAATACATACTGCCAGCAGGAACATAAGAAAATACCGGCAGGGCTGACAGCCTCGCCGGATATTATACATAAGTCGCAAGACGTCTCGGATGGGAATCTGACAAATTCAAAAATACAGAGGCTTTTGCGTGCAGCTTATGCTATGCCTAATAGCGTGAGCTCATGCAAATTTCTGTATTGGGCTTTGTCAGAGCCTCCATCCGAAATAGCGTGAGCCTCACGCTTTTCATTTGGAATATCAAGGTATGGCAAAGTTACAGGTTCTGATAGCAATGACATTGAACGGTTCCGTCCCCGCACGGAACGATTCCCTGCTGCAATGGATACAAAACAGCGATGACGGTTTCCCCTACTGGCGGGGCCGGTCCACCCGCATGTTGTATCCGGGCTATCCGCTAGTCGACCTCATCTGTGACAAGGAACAGTCTGCACCCTCTGACATATATCTGGCTGAAATCTATGACGACAGCGGCGCAGAACTGCTGCGGGGACTGTCCCTGTACCGCCTGATAGATGAGATGGTCATTTTTCTTCTTCCGGTAATCAGTTCCGAAACGGTTCCCGTATCAAAACATATCTCCACGGACAAATGGGAACTGGTCAGGACAAAAACATTCAGAAACGGGATCTGCCGCCTTACTTATCGCAAAACATTGCAATAAAAGATTGCACGCTCTTGCATTTGCAATACTTCCATCAGTCTCGTTTTTATGGGGCTGATTTTTTATTTCTCTATTATTCAGCGACTTGCCATGTTTTTATGTGGCAATATGCTCCATTGGTCCATGTTTTGGCCTATATCATAATGAAACCTGTTGCGCAACACGGTGTAAAAAATGGAATTATTACACTAAAAACAGAATTCATTATGATACAGATAGACAGGGAGACATTCCAGATGATGCTCCACCAGATAATGGAACGGTTTGACAGGATAGATGACAGACTGAACCGCATGAACAGGCAGACGGCCGCCCTTGAGGGTGACAAGCTGCTTGACAACCAGGATATGTGCGAACTCCTTGGTGTTACCAAGCGTACCCTTGCACGCTACCGCCAGAAGAAGCTCGTCACATACTACATGATTGACGGGCGTACCTACTACAAGGCTTCGGAAGTCCAGGACTTCCTGAACAGGAAGGGGAAGGTGCTGCCGGCGAGAATAAAAAAAGAACTCGGTCTTCAACCCTAATAAAATGACGGTATGGAAATTATATGTATGGAAAAACAGACCTTTGACGAATTGGTTGTCCGTCTCAGCATGATCGAGAAAAAAGTCACCGGTATATGTAGTCAGACCAAAGACGCGGCACTGAAAAAATGGATGGACAATCAGGAGGTATGCGGGATTCTCCGAATATCCAAGAGAACACTTCAGGTATATCGCGAGAAAGGACTGTTGCCTTTCACCCGGATCAAGAACAAGTTCTTCTATAAGCCGGAAGATGTACAAAGCCTGTTGGAATCAAGTTATCACCCACAAAAAAGAAAGCCATGAGTTACGATCTTATAAACAGAAAAGACCCGAGAATTGATACTATTTTCAAAGGGCTGGAAAACATGGAGCGCATGATAGACGCAATACGGACGGCTCCAAGGCCCGCATTCCACGGTGATTATTTCCTCACGGACGAGGAACTTTCAAAACTGTTGAAAGTAAGCCGGCGTACCTTGCAGGAATACCGGACCCTCGGTATGATACCTTACTATCTTGTACAGGGAAAAGCCCTTTACAAAGAGTCAGACATACAAAAAGTTCTTGACGACGCATATAAAAGATGCAGGGAAGAACAGCGATGGGTATGAAGCAAAAGTAAAAGAAACGGCCTCTTTACAAGGTCGTTTCTTTGTTGTCGGACAATTGGTATCCGAATTTCCTTCTCCGTTTCTTGACAATAACCTCTTCTTCGTACAAACCAAAAGTTCGGTCCATTCCGGCTGCTTTCAGCCGTTTCATGTCCTCGTCCACTTTCCTGTCAGTCACTTTGGCATAAAGCTGCGTGGTCTCAATACGCATGTGCCCCATCATTTTGCCGACTGTCTCGATTGGAACACCCAATGAAAGGGTTATATGGGTTCCGAAATTGTGTCGTGCCTTATGAAATGTAAGTTCAAATCCGTAAACTTCACCCAACTGGTGGGCGAGCATAATGAAATACGTACGACTATACAGATTGAAGACCTTGTCATCCTTTCTCTGTTCCCGATATTTCTCTATTATCTTCAACGGAATATCCAGCAATCGGACAGAAGACAGTGTTCCTGTTTTCTGGCGGTGGATATGAATCCACCATGAACCGTCTTCAGATTGGGTAATATCATTTACCCTCAGTTTTTTCAAATCCGTATAGGCAAGTCCGGTAAAAGTGGAGAAGATGAACATATCCCTTACAAACTGAAGCTGTGGCTTCTCGACAGGTGTTGTAAGCAGCGTCTTCAGATCTTCCAGCTTCAGATGACGACTTTTCCGTTTGGGCAGTTCAGGATGAAGGCGACAATACGGATCACGGCGGATTGTTCCCTGGCTGACAGCCCGCATGGTCATCTTCTTCAGCCTGTAAAGATGTTCATGCACGCTCTTCGGGCTTAAATTCCTGTCCGTCCTGAGAAAAAGTTCAAAGTCATCGTAGAACACACGGTCAAGACTACGTAGCAGTACATCCTCTACGCCGCGTTTTTCCTGCACGAAAGCCGAAAGGTGCTTATATGAACGTAAGTAGGAATCATAACTCTCCTTTATACGATCCACACCGATACGTTTCTTAAACTCCTCGTTATGCTCTCTGAAAAGAGCCAGCAGAGTTAACGGTTTCTGACCGACTCCCATCACGGCATTCTTTACCTGCTCTGCCGTAATAAATCCCAGACTGTTCTTAATCCGCCTGTAATGCTCCTTGATTTCTTTGGTCAGATCATCAATAGCCCGATTGACGGTAATGGCATTCTCACTGCGGCCGTCAGCCCGTCCTTTTTCAGGATTCCAGATGGCCGGATTGACGGATACTTTCGTTCCTATCTGTTCCCATTTGGCATCTATGCTTATCTTGCACAGCAACTGGCACGTTCCATCCTTACGGACTTTGGTGCGGTTTATATAAAACAGTATCGCAAATGTACTGCGACGTTTGATTTCCATATTGTCAGTATTTCTTTTCATAATCCTATTTTTTGCCATTATCAAATAACTACAGAAAACCGCTCAGCAATTATTTTATCCAATGCTTTCGTATCTGTATCTATCTTATTGTCTGTCACCTTTGCGTAATGCTGTGTGGTCTCAATACGACTGTGCCCCAACATCTTGCTGACCGTTTCAAGCGGTACGCCATGGGAAAGTGTAATTTCTGTCGCATAGGTATGACGGGCTGCATGGAAGACCAGCTTACGTCCTATACCGCAAATTTCGGCGATGCGTTTCAGATAACGATTCAATGAACTGTTGGAATACATGGGGAGAAGCTTTCCTTCAGGAGCCATATCGCGGTATTTTTCAATAATATGGAACGGCAGTTCCATAAGCGGTATTTCAAAATCCACACCGGTTTTCTTGCGAGAACTCCTGATCCACCAGGTACCATCTTCCGCGAGAGAAAGATTTTCATTTGTCAGCAGACACATGTCGCTATAGGGAATACCCGTATAACAGGAAAACAGGAACATATCTCTCACATGATAAAGAATCTGATCATGGAGAGGTGTTGTCATAATCCTATTCAATTCTTCGGAGGTGAGATATTTCTGTTCCGGTTTCGGATGTACCGGTTCATATCCGACAAACGGGAATACTGTTATTATACCGTCAGCAATAGCTTCTCCGACAATTGTTTTCAGTTGGACGGTAAGATTGACTATTGTGCCTGAAGCCAGACAACATTCCGTACGTAGGTACAAGTCATATTTTTCAATGAAGGAACGGTCCAATGCGGCAAAAGGGATATCTGACAGCTTATATTGCATCTGTAAAAAACGTACCAGATGATTGTAGGAATTGCGGTAAGCCCTCAATGTCTTTTCCGTACGATTGATCCCAACGCGTTTCTCGAAATTTCTAATGAAAAGTCTGAAATAGCTTAATAGGGTTTCCTGTTCCGAAGCCATACCCAAAAGTTGATGCTTTACATCCTCTGCTGTTACATCCTCACGGATTGCAGATTGTTCCGCAAAGATGCCGAGCGCGGCAGCTCGTATTTCATCCAGTCTGTTGTTTATGTCTCTTGCCGCAACACTTTTTCCACACGCCCGTCCGGATGACCACAATGACTGTGGCACACGAAACTTGACACTGAATGCTGTTTCAGAGTGCTTGCCGACAATAAGCCGTGCCATCACGGGACAGTTTCCCCTGGCATCCGCCTCGCTCTTTTTAAGGTAGAACGAAACCTTTACATCTGTCTGATTCATAATCTGTTCCATTGTTTGCAAAATTAACAGAGACAGAGTTAATCATCGGCATGTAAAATATCGTCAGACATCGACAAAGCTATCACCATTGACTTCCGGAACCTATATTTTTCATATCTCAAAAAAAATAAGTACCTTCGCTAAGCCAAAATGATGAAACTGCGTTCTTTACGGTCGGAGCAGAAAGGATTTTCAAATAACTCCATACAACTGGAATGGGCAACGGATAGGTAGCAATTTTTTCGCTTAACTATTCAAAAAACGGCTTCAAAGCACACATTTACAAATGCGGAATAATGCTGCGTATCTCCCTGAAAGCCCAATAGTTTACATTATTCTTCCTAAATCCATCCGAAATCGGGCGAGTTTCGCTATCTTTGTTTCCACAATATCAATACAGACAGCATTATGGAAGAGGACAACAAGCAGGATAAAAATCAGCAGGCCGCAGGCAGTTATCTTGCCATCGGTATCTGTTTCGGCGTCGCATTCGGCATTATATTCGACAATCTGGCGGTGTGGATGTGCCTCGGCGTGGGTTTTGGACTGCTTGCGCCGAGCTTTCTAAAGAACCGGAACAACGACGGCGACAAGGCATGACCATGCCCCGTACGTAACATGACGGCGCAGCAAAACGCACGGTTTAGGCATATTTTTTTTGAATTACGCCGATTTTGCAGTATTTTTGCACCTGGAATAGTTAAACCACAGGATATGAAAGAATTAGCATTGAAGTACGGATGCAATCCGAACCAGAAACCTTCACGCATTTACATGGAGGAAGGCGAACTGCCCATCGAGGTGCTTAACGGCCGCCCGGGGTACATCAACTTCCTCGACGAGCTCAACAGTTGGCAACTCGTAAAGGAGCTCAAGGCCGCAACGGGCCTGCCCGCGGCTGCCAGCTTCAAGCATGTATCGCCCGCGGGAGCGGCCGTTGCGCCCGCGGAGCCGACCGCATGAGCAGCTACGGCGACTTTGTGGCACTGAGCGACACGTGTGACGAGGCAACAGCTACGCTCCTCAAGCGCGAGGTAAGCGACGGAGTGATAGCTCCCGACTATACTCCCGAGGCGCTCGCCATACTGAAAGAGAAACGCAAGGGCACCTACAACGTAATCAAGATTGACCCTGCATACGTGCCCGCGCCCATCGAGCACAAGCAGGTATTCGGCATAACATTCGAGCAGGGACGCAACGAGGTGCGCCTGGACGACCCTGCGCTGTTCGAGAACATTCCCACCCAGAA
>OKVA01000421.1_pt1 | contig 15233 bp, 9 predicted proteins | sample 1606741 | NCBI WGS metagenome assembly OKVA01 (sample SAMEA3882528, study PRJEB24775) | human gut metagenome | biome: human-associated habitat; feature: intestine environment; material: feces | place: Netherlands | collected 2009/2010 | reverse complement strand
CTCGGCTTCATGGTGAGCCTGCCGATAGCGACAATGCTCAAGTCGAAATACAAGAGAAGATTCTAAACGGACAAAGGACCACGAACGCCTTAATCCCAACAATGACTATTAAGAATAAACGAACAATGGACATATCAGTCGTAATACCTTTATACAATGAGGATGAATCACTGCCCGAACTTTACGCTTGGATAGAGCGCGTGATGAAATCCAACAACTTCACCTATGAGGTAATCTTCGTCAACGACGGCTCTACCGACCGTTCTTGGGACGTAATCCAGGAGCTCAGCGCAAAGCACGAGTGCGTCAAGGGCATAAAGTTCCGCCGCAATTACGGCAAGAGCCCCGCACTGTACTGCGGCTTCAAGGAGGCGCAAGGCGACGTCGTCATCACGATGGATGCCGACCTGCAGGATTCGCCCGACGAGATTCCCGAACTGCGCCGCATGATCCTCGAAGAGGGTTACGATCTGGTCTCGGGGTGGAAAAAGAAACGCCACGACCCGATCGGCAAACGCTGGCCCAGCAAATTCTTCAACTGGACGGCCCGGGCCGCGTCGGGCATCCGGCTCCACGATTTCAACTGCGGGCTGAAAGCCTACCGCCGCAAGGTGGTGAAGGCCATCGAGGTCTACGGCGAGATGCACCGCTTCATTCCGTTCCTGGCCAAGCAGGCCGGGTTCGGCCGCATCGGCGAGAAGGTCGTCGAGCATCGCGCCCGCAAGTACGGTCATTCGAAATTCGGTATGGAGCGGATGGTGAAAGGGTATCTGGACCTCATTACGGTTTCGTTTCTCTCGCGTTTCGGCCGTTCGCCGATGTACTTTTTCGGCAGCCTGGGAACGTTGATGTTCCTTTTCGGCGGCTGTACGACGGCGTGGGTGATCGGTGTCAAGTTGTATAAACAGTGCCATGACCTGCCTGTGCGGGCCGTAACGGACCAGCCGCTTTTCTACCTTTCGCTGCTGGCTGTCGTGCTCGGCGTGCAGTTATTCCTGGCGGGATTCCTGGGCGAGTTGATCGACCGGAATGCCGCGGACCGTAATAAATACCTGATCGAAAAAACATTGGATAATCAATAAACCTTGCAGAGCCTGCGATTTTCGGCAGGATTCGAAGAGGTTCGCATAAACAAAATAGAAGTTATATGATTCAACGTATTCAGACTCTGTATCTGTTGCTGGTCGTCGTACTGACGGGATTGGCCTTGTGGCTGCCGCTGGTCGATTTCACCGTTGGGGCGGACACTTGTACGCTGACCGCTTTCGGCCTGAAGGATGCCGCCGGCATCACGTTGCTGCCGACGGTGTATCTGGGTTGTTCTGGTTGCCGCCTGTCTGGTGCCGTTGGTGACGATTTTCCTTTTCAAGCGCCGTCTGGTGCAGATCCGGTTATGTGCCGTCGAGTTGGTGCTCCTCATCGGTGCCGGGGCGATGATGGGAATCTATTTCTACCTTTGCAACCGTTACTTCGCGGACAGTGAATTTTACTCCCATACCCTTAAAATTTCGCTCGTTTTCCCGTTGGTCTGCCTGGTTTTCGACTTGCTGGCTTTGCGGGCGATCTTCCGGGACGAAAAGCTGGTGCGGTCGCTCGACCGGATTCGCTGACCGGACGTATTTCTCGGAAAAAAGGCGTGCGGTCAAAACTGCACGCCTTTTGTGTTTATTTTGCCGGGAAAGAATACGGTTTGGTGGGGTTTTTGATACGAAATAAAAATCCGGTGTGTCGTTATATTTGATTTAACGGGATTGTAATACGAAAATAGTGTTCGAATTATTGTCGAAACAGGAAAAAATAGTATTTTTACAAAAAGTTTAAGAATAAATACTTTGTGTAAAGTATTATAAAACGAAGTTATTTTTAACCTATTTTTATATCACTCTAAAATTTAATTGTTTATGAAAAAGAGTAGCATTTGGAAATTGCTCTTCAGTGCATTGACCGTGTTCGCCGTAGCGGTGTTCGCGGGATGTACCGACGACAATGACGACATGGGCGCTCCCTATCTGAACGTCACGCCGGAGAACCTGACGTTCGATGCGGAGGGACAGCCCGCAGATGAGTACAACGGTACTTTTATCGTTGAAACGAACCGTCCCTGGCGTGCTATCGTCGAGGACGAACAGACTTGGGTGCGCCTTTCGGCTACCGAAGGCGAGGGCGATGCTGCCGTGACCGTTACGGTGCCCGCTTCGAACATCGGTCAGTCTGCCAAAGTGACTTTCGAGGTTTACAACTCCTACGGCGCATTGATTCAGAAGGATGTCAATGTGCTTCAGGGCGAAGTGGTGCCGCCGACGCTCATCTTCAACGAAACCGCAGGTAGCGAGTCCGTTGCGAACCCGTATCCGTTGGTTGCCGACTATACGGGTTGGAACACCACCGGCGAGGGGGCTTCGAAGGTTTCCTACGAGGGCGTGAATACTTCGATCCGCGCTTCCGGTAAGAGCAGCGCGGGTGCTTATGACGGTGCTTCGGGCCCGAACGTGATCTTCTTCGGCTCGGCTCCGGCAACCTTTACGGTTAAAAACATAACGCTCGCCTCCGGCCAGACCAACCTGAAGCTGACTTTCGGCGGACAGTATTACGACGGTGATAACAATGACAATAATTTCAACAAGGACAACTTCGTGGTTTATCTCAGTGCGAACGGAACGGACTATACTCCGCTGTCTTACGAGGTAAACGACGGTGATCAGGTCGATCCTTACTGGGTATTTGCAACCAAGAACTTTACGCTCAAGAATGCGACTTCGACGCTTTACATCAAGTTCGAGGCGAAAGCATCTTCGAAGTTCCGTCTGGACGATATCACGCTGATGACCGGTAACGGCGGCGAGGAGATCGACTTGGCGGGCGGCGGTGTCGTGCCTCCCGATCCGAGCGGCGATGCGATTTACGAGAACAATTTCGACAAGACGCCTGCCGAGAAGGTTGATAATAAATGGCCGTTCCTCGATCAGACCGATGCATGGCAGAATGCTTCCGGTACGGGTAATTCGACGGTGACCTATACCTCTGCGAACGTATCGGTGCGTACTTCCGGTAAGCTCAGCGGCGGTTACGACGGTGCTTCGGGCTCGAACAAGATTTTCTTCGGTTCGGCACCTGCGACTTTCGACATCAACACTATTACGATGCCTGCGGGCAAGACCAACTACCGGATCATCTTCGGCGGTGCTTATTCGCAGAGTAACGGCGGTACTTACGACAACATTTTCAAACCCGAATCGTTCCACGTTGCCGTAGGTAACGGAACCGACTGGTCGGGCAATCTGACTTACGAGAAGATCGGCGGCAGCGATACGACCGATCCTTACTGGGTCCAGTTCGCCGTAGATTTCACGCTCAAGGAGGCTGTCAGCCAGCTTTCGATCCGTTTCACGGCTGATCTGGCGTCGGTATTCGCAATCGATGACGTACAACTCGTCGAGGGCAACGGCGGTCAGGAGGTCGATCTCGAAGGCGGTGTGGTGCCGCCCGATCCGGGTGAGGCTACGGCCATTACCATTCCCGAGCTGATCGCACAGATGACTGATACGGAAGCTCCGGTGGATGCCAATGCAGATCGCTATCTGGACGCTGTGGTGATGAACGACGTGGCCGGTGCCAATTATACCTTCAACAACCTGATCCTCGCTACCGAGAATGCGACGGAGGCCGGTAACGGCATCACGCTCTACGGCAGTCAGGTAGAACCTTCGACGCTCGGTCTGAACAAGGGTGACAAGGTGCGCGTAACCCTTTATAAAGGACTTGCCAAGGTGGTAAATTACAGTGGTATGTACGAAGTGACGGGCGCTAAGGAAGCGACTTGGTGCAAGGTCGAGAAGACCGGTACGGTGACTTCGATTCCCACGGCGACGATCGCTGCTGCGGATCTGGCGAAATATCAGGGTATGGCCGTGACGATCGCCAATGCGTCGGTTGCCCAGGCAGGTGTTTGGGCGAGCGCCAGCGCACTCTCTTCGCATACTTTCACTGCCGATGGAGCCAATTTCACCGTATTCTGCAAGCAGAGCGATGAAAAGAACCCGAGCGTGTTCCTCGACGTACCTTTTAAGGCTGGCTCGGGTAATATCTCCGGTCTGGCTGCTGTATATAAGAATAATTCCCAGCTCGTTCCGCGCAATCTGGACGACGTGGCCGCTTTCAGCGACAGCTCGACCCCGATGATTACGGGGGTAACTCCGGCCAGCGTTTCGATTCCGGCAATCGGCGGCAATGAAACGATTATTGTTTCGGTTGCCAATAAGGGTGAAAATGTGCTTAGCGTTAGCGGCCTGAGCGGGTTGCTTGAAGCTACTGTCGATAATGCCAACAATATGGTGACAGTAACGGCGCAGCCCAATACCGGCGCTGTTCAGAATCAGACGCTGACGATCGCTATTGCCGGTGGCAACAGCGTGACGGTGCCTGTCACACTCCTCGGTGTCGGAGGTGGAGGAACCGGTGAGGTCGTTGCGTTCTCGATCACGGATATTAAGGCAGATAATGCAGATCTTCCCACCAATGGTTACGGTTCGCAGGTTGTCGCTACGCCCAGTACCTGGGTTAGTTGGACCGTTGGCGGTATCGAGTTCACGGGTGTGAAAATCTGTGAATCGCCCGCTTCCAACGGCTCGATCATTCAGATGCAGGGTAATGACTCCGATGCGGCTAACCAGGCGAAGCTGCAAAACGTGACGCCGATCGACGGGATGTCGAAGATCAAGATCGTTTTCCGGTCGTATCCGAATAAGAGTGGCAGCTACTACAACCCGGGATATACGATGACCGTTGCCGGGGCTGCTCAAACTCCTGTGGAAACATACACGGATAAGAGCGGTTACAGAGAGTATGTACATGAGTACGATCTGGCCGGTTTGGGTGCTGATTCCTTTGTGCTCGACAATAATAAGGTCGGAGCCTTGTATATCGAATCGTTCGAGATTACCAAATAGTTTTTAATATGCCGGATACCGACTCTTGGAGGGATCATCCCCTCCAAGAGTTTGGTTTCTCGGATAGTTTTTATAGTTTACCGATGATGTCGATGTTCAGATATTGTGAGAAGGGATGGAAATGGCTGTTCCTGACGATGATTGCGCTCTCTGTCGTAGCTTGCGGCGACGATACGGACGATTTTTGGGGTTCTGCCGTATGGCGGACCTCTTCGACGGTCGGAGCTGCGGAGGGTTCGGCCGCCATACAGATTGAGGGACCTGTCGGCGCCGGATGGCGTGCCGAAATCAAGGACGGAGGTGCTTGGTGCTCGTTCAGGCTCAACGATCCGACGGTCCTCGTGAAGGAGGGCACCGTACAGAGTTCGAACATCAGCAATATCCTGGACGTTTATTATACGCGGAATACCGGGAGCGGGGAACGTTCGGCGACCATCGAATTCGAATTTTTCGGCGGTGAGCCGCAGGTGCTCGTGCTGACGCAGTTTTCGGCCTCTTCGACCAACGATCCCTACGATGAAGGTCATGCGAAGGCCTGGGCCGAATTGCCGGAAAAGCGAGTCGATGAGAATTTCGTTTACGTCAGCCACTTCGCTTCGCTCAATAACCGCACCGTGCGCAACTATTCGTTCTGCTACGACAAAACGCTCCATGTGGCGCATTGGGTGGCTTATCCGCTGCATTCGGTATATAGGGGGTCGATAGACCGTACCGACGATTTTCAGTACGATCCGAAGGTCGATTATCCCTGGCAGCCCAACCTCGCGGCCGGTTCCTATCGGGGCAGTTACGACCGGGGACATCAGCTCCCTTCGGCGGACCGTACGGCTACGCGGGAGTTGAATCTCCAGACGTTTTATGCGACCAATATGACGCCGCAGCTCAACCGGCTCAACCAGGATATGTGGGCCAATCTCGAAGCCAAGGTGCGTGCGCAGATATGCAACGACACGCTTTATGTGGTGACCGGTTGCTATTATGCCAATACCAATACGACGACGACCGACCGTGACGGGAAAGTTTGTCCGGTCCCGACGAATTATTTCAAGGTATTGCTTCGCACGCGCACCGGTACGACCGGTAAACGCATCGCGGATTGTTCGGCCGATGAATTGAAGACGATCGGATTTTGGGTGGATCAGAAGAGCTACGGCGATATTCAGCCGCCTGCGTCCATTTGCATGAGCGTGGCGGAGATTGAAAAGAAGACCGGCTTTACGTTCTTTCCCAATATTCCCGAGTCGGCTGCGGAATCCGTAAAGGCACAAAACTCTCCGAGCCAATGGGGAATCCAAAACTAATTTGACTTATGAAAAAACGACTGATTTTTACAGGACTACTGGCCTTACTGTTCGCAGCCTGCTGTTTCGCGCAGAAACCGTACAAGGTGGTCTTTTACAACTTGGAGAACTTTTTCGATACGATCAACGATCCTGAGGTCAATGACGACGAATTCACACCGGAAGGACCTAAAAAATGGAATTCTGTCAAGTATGCGAAGAAGTTGGGCAATACCGAAAAGGTGCTTTTCGATATTGCCGGTATCGATAAGGATTATCCGATCGTGATCGGCGTATCGGAGGTGGAGAACCGCTCGGTGCTCGAAGATATCATCGCTACGCCGAAGATGGCTCCGGGCAATTACCGGATTTCGCACTACGACTCTCCCGAAGCTCGCGGTGTGGACGTCGCTTTTATGTACCGTCCCGATGTCTTCAAGCTGGAGGGCAGCGCACCGATCCGCACGCAGATTCCTTCGCTTCCGAATTTCAAAACCCGCGATATTTCGACCATGTGGGGGACGATCGACGGCGAACCGTTCTTCTTCATGGTGGCTCACTGGCCTTCGCGTCTGGGCGGCAAGGACGCTTCGGAGTTCAAGCGTATCGCCGTCGGCGAGCAGATGCGCCGAATCGCCGACTCTGTCCTGAAGGTCAATCCTGCGACCAAGATCGTGGCGATGGGCGACTTCAACGACGATCCGACCGATCCGAGCATGTTGGAGGGGCTGAATGCCAAACCCAAGGTCAAGGATCTTCAGCCGGGCGATTTCTTCAGTCCGTTCCACGCCGTGCTGCGTGCCGGTATGGGAACGCTGGCTTACGGCGACGCCTGGAATCTCTTCGACAATATCGTAGTGTCGGAAAACCTGGTCAATGCGAAGCCCGGCGAGTTGCGTCTGGTGCGGGCTCCGGGATCGAAGTACTACGGGAATGTCTTCAAGCGTAACTATATGATCCAGCGGGAGGGGCAGTTCAAAGGCTATCCTTTGCGCACGTACGTCGGAAACAATTTCCAGGGCGGTTACAGCGACCACTTCCCCGTTTATATCTACATCGGTAAATAAATACCTTAACTTGAAAGGATATGAAAATAAAAAGTTTACTAATTTTTGTATTTACCCTGATGTCGCTGACCGCGTTCGCTCAAAGCGGCGGTATCAAGGGTAAGGTCGTTTCCCGCGAGGGACGTGTCGCGGTGGACGGGGTGAAGGTTTCGGTCACTCCCGGTGAAATGACTGCCACGACCGACGGCCGAGGTGGTTTCGTGATCGAGAATGTCGAGCCCGGCGAATATACGTTGCAGTTCGAGGCTCCCGAATTCGAGCCTTTGACGCTCGTGGTGCGCGTGGACAAGATGGTGCGCGACATCAATACGGTGATTCTGGTCCCCGAAGTGCTTTCGACCGTAATGGACGATTCGATCTTCGCAGAGTTCGACACCGAGAGCGGCAACGATGCGCAGTCGCTGCCTTCGTCCCTTTCGGCTTCGAAGGACGTTTTTAACAACATCGCTTCCTACCGGTTCAGCGAGATGCGTTTCAACGTGCGTGGTTACGATTCGCAGTATTCGGACGTTTACCTGAACGGTATTCGCTTCAACGACGCTATGACGGGCTATACGCCCTGGTCGTTGTGGAGCGGTCTGAACGACGCTACGCGCAACCAGGAGATCACCAACGGTTCGGTCATGTCGGATTACGGCGTGGGTAGCATCGGCGGTACGACCAACATCAACGCCCGTGCTTCGCAGGTGCGCCAGGGCCTTCGCGTGAGTCTGGTGAACGCCAATTCGATGTATCGCTTCCGTGCCATGGTGACCTATGGCTCGGGTCTGCTGGACAACGGCTGGTCCTATGCGTTGTCGGTATCTACCCGTCAGGGCGGCAACTCCTACGTGGACGGCGTCTATTACAACTCCTACGGATATTTCGCTTCGGCCGAGAAGATTTTCAATTCGCGTCACCGGTTGGGCTTCACGATTATGGGTGCTCCCACCGAGCGCGGTGCGCAGCAGGCTTCCACGCAGGAGGCTTACGATCTGGTCGGCAACAACTATTACAACCCCAACTGGGGCTACCAGGACGGCAAGATGCGTAATGCGCGCGTGCGTAACAGCCACGAGCCGATCGCTATGATCAACTATACGTTCGATCCCAATGAGCATACCCAGTTCAACCTGGCCACTTCGTTCCGTTTCGGTAAGAACGGTTATTCGGCGCTGACGTGGTACGACGGTGCAGACCCCCGTCCCGATTATTACCGCTATATGCCGAGCTACAAGTTGCTGAACGCTACCGACCTGGAGGCCGCTTCGATGGCTGCGGCCAGTCTGGCGGATCAGTGGATGCGCAACGTGGGTAATATCCGCCACTTCGACTGGGACGAAATGTACCAGACCAACATGAATTTCCGCAATGCCGAGGATGAAGCGATATACGGTCCCGGCGCCCGTTCGAACTATATCATCGAGGAGCGCCATACCGACCAGTTGGACTGGAACCTCGCCGCGCAGATCAGCCGAATCTATAAGGATAACTCCCGTCTGACGGCCGGAGCCAACGTCCGCATCAACCGCACGTGGTACTACGACGAGGTGAAGGATCTGCTCGGCGGCGACTATTACGTGGACGTCGATAAATTCGCACAGCGCGACTTCGGCGATCCGATCATGGCGCAGAACGATATGGATTATTATAACCAGTACGGTCATGCAAGAGCCGTCAGAGAGGGCGACAAGTTCAGCTACAACTACAAGGCGCATCTGCGTTCCGGCGGTGTATGGGCTACTTATGCCACCCGTTTCGGCGGTTTCGGCATGAAGTTGGGCGCCGAGCTCGGCGGACTTTCGATGTGGCGCGAAGGTCTTTGGCGCAAGGGTCTCTTCCCGGATAATTCGAAGGGCAAATCGGAGAAACTCGAATATTTCGTATATAAGGCCAAAGGTAATTTCGACTATGTCATCAATGCCAACCATACTTTCGAACTCAACGCCGTGGCGATGCAGAATGCTCCTGCGTTCCAGTCGGCCTTCGTTTCGCCCCGTACGCGTAATTCGGTAACTCCGGGGCTTACGACGGAGAAGGTTTACGGCATCGACGCTTCGTACAACCTGCGTTACGGCGATTATAAACTCCGTGTTTCCGGTTATTATACGAAGGTGAACGACCGTTCGAAGGTGATCTCCTTCTACGATGACGTGCTGAAGACCTATACCAATTTCGCCTTGAGCGGTATCGACGAGCAGTATTTCGGTCTGGAAGTCGCCGCTTCGATTCCGATCTACAACGGTTTGTCTTTGAACGGTGCGATCAGTTGGGGTCAGTACACTTACACGTCGAATCCCAATTACGTGCAGATTGCCGACAACAGCGCCGAGCCGCTGAACTCCGGTACGGTCTATTGGAAGGATATGCGCGTGGAGAGCACTCCGCAGACGGCTATGAATATCGGTTTGTCGTACCGCGGTCCTCATAACATCTACGCATCGATCGATCTGAACTATTACAACAATATGTATCTGTCGATGAACCCGCTTTACCGTACGGACGAGGTGTTGTTGCCTACGATGACGGACGAACAGATCCGGGAGCTGCGCAGTCAGGAGAAGTTCGATTCGGCCTACACCTTGAGTGCGAGCATCGGTAAGAATTTCTACATTCAGCGTCGTTATACGCTCGGCTTCAGTTTGCAGGTGAATAACATCCTGAACAACCAAAATATCAAGACCGGCGGTTATGAGCAGATGCGTGTGCAGGGCATTAAGACCGGCAAGGAGATCACTTCCTACCAGAAGTTCGCTCCCAAGTATTTCTACCTGTTCGGCACGACTTACTACCTGAATGTCTATTTCCGTTTCTAACGGCTTAACGAATTAATATTGTGAAGAATATGAATAGAATAGCAACCATATTTCTGGCGGTGACAGCAAGTTTGTTCTTCGTCGGCTGTTATAACGATTTCGATACGCCGGCTCCTGCGAAGGTATGGACGGATGCGGACTTCAGCGACAGTAAAATCATTTCGATCAAGGAGCTGAAGGATATTTTCGAGGAGGCTTATCCCGGGACCAGCGGTATCGGCCAGTCGCTGACCATTACCGACGACCTGGTGATTCGGGGCAAAGTCATTTCCAGCGACCAGGCCGGTAACGTCTATAAGTCGATGTACCTGTACGATGAAAGCTGCCAGTCGGCCATTGAAATCAAAGTGACTTCGGGATATTACATTACCTATGCTCCCGGTCGCCTGGTTTATATCCGTTTGCAGGGTCTGGTGCTGGGAAATTACCGCACGATGCTCAGCGTGGGTGTCGCATCGACCAATTCCGATTATGCGAACGGTAACATGGAGGATCGCAATACCTTGGAAGAGCATGTCAAGCTCGGCGAATTGATCGGCTTGACGGCGGCCGATACTTTGGTGGTTACTCCCGCTTCCTATTCGACGCTGACGGATGAGTCGCTGGGGCGTTTGATCCGTTTCGAAGGGTTGGAAAGCAAGTTCGGCAAGGCCGGCTGGGGGTATAAAAATACATTCCCCAACTACTTCGCCAACAGTACCTCCTACGATGTGAATTCTCCGGGTTGGACCGATATCAACGATTGGGCTACCTGGGCGACGAAGCGGGTCGATGAGCTTACGCACGAGAGTACGTTCTATTATGGCTCTGCCTGGTTCACCTATGGCGACATCAACACCCTCGCAGGCAATTATGTCGTACGTTCGAGCGGTTATTGCCGTTTCCGTGACGAGAAAATACCTGCGGACGGTTCCGTGGTGAACATTACCGCGATCTATACCAAGTTTTCGCAGGGCAGCGATGCGACGGCGGCCTATCAGTTGTTGCTGAACAAGGCGTCCGACGTGGTCGTGACTTCGAAATAGCCGCAGTTTGCAGTTGAAATCGCCGGGCCTCATCTTTTTGATGAGGCCCGTTTTTTATTCTTTATGCGGTTGCGATTCCGCTCGTATTGTCCTGTCTCCAGTCTTATGAGGTGTAAATTTCAGGGAAGAGCAGTGCGCGGAAGTCGGAGCGCATGATCTTGTCCCGTTACTGTTTTTCCTGCCTGCCGGGGAGCCGGTTGCCGTATGTCCGAAAAAAGCAAGACATTGTTCGGATCGTTCTTTTGCTGTAGGTTGGCAGGCTGTCGCACCGGGGGACCTGCTGCCCGCATAATGCGATTCCGACTGCCGGGAAGGGGCAACGTGATCGGCAGAGAGCTGTCCGCAAACGGAAGAGCGTCGCCGAAACGGAGAATTCGATGCGAAGTGCGGAATCGGAAAACATGGCGGGGTATGACATAACGTCGTTCGTGGAGTTTGGTTCCGCGTCTGTTTTCCGGAAACGGATACGATTCCTGTGCGTGGACGATCTTCCTGCATTGCAGATAGGAGCGGAAAAGGAAACATCCGTGAACAGGAGTCCGAAACCAAAGAAAACCCCCGAACCGGTGAGAGTTCGGGGGTAGTAGTGAATAAAACCTGTTATTGATGATTATTCATCTGTTTCGGGTTGAGCTTCGGGACGCATGGTGACCTGTATTACGTTGCCGCTGTCGAGGAGCTTCTTCGCCAGGTCGCGGATCTCGTCGTAAGTGATGCTGTTCAGGGTCTTTTCGTAGTCGGCGAGCAGATTCTGCTTGTGACGGTTGTAGTCGTCGATCAACCCGAACCAGGTGCCGTTATTTTCGAGCGTATTCTTGAATTGCTTGACCAAGTATTCGCGGGAGTCGTTGATGTCTTTGGCTTCCGGTCCTTCAGTCGCGATTTTCTCGATTTCATCGAAAACGATCGGCACGAGTTCGTCGGCCATCTCCTCGTTGGTGTCGAACTGTATTTGCAGGAGGGCCTGTTTTTCGGGACGATACGAGAGAGTATAGCTTACCTGTACTCCGTACGTGCCGCCTTTCTCCTCGCGGATGGATTTCAGGTAACGGTTGTTTAGGGCCATGTTGAGCAGCAACATGGTTTGCTTGTTGCGCAGCGTGTAGTCCGCATCGCTCGAGAAGAGCAGGAACTCCGAAACTTTCGGCTGCAGCATCGGGGTGCGGAAGTCGTTCACGACCTTGCCTTTGGCTGTGCGGAGTTTGTCGTCCGTGAACTTAAGCACGTGTTTCGAGGTGGGAATCGAACCGATATATTTCTCGACCAACGGCTTCAACGTTTCCAAATCCACGTTGCCTACGAAGGTGAACGTAAAGCTGTTCGCACCCGGGTAGAGCGTTTTGAAGGTTTTCGGCAGATTTTCGAACGAGATGCTTTCCAGGGCCTCGATCGTCAGCGGCTGCTGACGCGGATTGTCGCTGTAAAGCGTTTTGATCGTTTCTATCTGCATGATGTAGTCGGGATTCGAGGTCAGGTTCTGGACGTATGCCTTGTAGCTGTCCATCGTCGTGTTGAAATCCTCCTCCGAGAAGCGGGGACTTGTGAAGTTCTGGTAGAGCAGTTGGAGCATCGTTTCGATGTCTTTGGGCGAGCAGTAACCGCTCATACCGTTGCTGTAGTTATTGACGTACAGGTTGATTCCGGCTTTCTTGCCTGCGAGCTGCTTGTTCAGTTCGATTGCAGAGAATTTGCCCACTCCCGACTGGGCTGCGATGACCGGAAGGAATTCACCTTCCTTCACCTCCGTATCGGCAAGCTGCGACATCCCGCCGTCAGCCTGTACCTGCAGCAGGACTTCGTCCGCCTTGAGTTGGGTCGGTTTGACGATGATCTTCACACCGTTCTTGAGAATCCATTCGGTCGTTCCGAGATCCTCGTTGTATGCGGTCTTCTTCACGGGCGAGCCTTTCAGCTTGATATCTGCGGGGATCAGAGGCTCGCTGACGGTATTGTCCTGGTAAGCCTCGACGTTGGATGCCATGACCTCGCTGCGGATGGCCAGAAGTTCGGCTTCGGTCGGCTCGGTCAGTCCTTCTTTCTTCGGTACTTCGACGGTGATAACCTGGTTTTCAGGTGTCAGAAGCTGTTTTACCCAAGCATTCACATCGTCGAGGGTCAATGCTTCGAGGTATTGTTTGTCGAGGTTGTACTGCGTTTCGGCATCTGCCATAGCGGTATTTTTCTTGTAATTCGCCAGGTAGGTTTGAACATATTGTCCGTTCGTAAGGTCGTTCCGATTGGCATAGGTAGCCTCGGCCTGACGCAGGAATTCAGCTTTCGTACGATCGAATTCGCTCTGTGTAAAGCCGTAACGCTTCATCTTTTCCATCTCTTCGAGGATAGCTTTGTAACCGCAGAGCAACTCTCCGTCTCGAGTTTGTACGGCGACCATCGTGAGATCTTGGGTCGGATTCACTCCCAGTATGTTGCCTGAATCCATCCCGGCACTCAGGAACGGAGCATCGGGCTGCATGGCGATTTCATTCATGCGATCGTTCGCCATGGCACTTGTGTAGGAGTTGAGTACGTCGTACATTTGGCTAATTATCAGGTTGTTGTATTGCTTGGGGAGAGCGGGTCGTTTGATGAAGAGCCGCATGACCGAAGCCGTCATTTCGGGATCGGAAAAGATGCTGACGATGGGTTCTTCGTTTTCAGGAACTAGGTAAGCCTCTTTCTGCGGGGCATCTGCAGGGGAAACCGGAATATCCGCCATCAGGGTTTTGATCTTGTTTTCGATCCGATCGACGTCGATATCGCCGACTATGACGATCGCCTGGTATTCCGGGCGATACCACGTTTTGTAGAAGTCGTACAAGGCTTTATGGTCGAAACTCTTCAGACCGTCCAGATAGCCGATTACGTTGCGGTGCTCGTATTTCGAGCCTCTGTTGACGGCGGCGTTGCGTCGTACCATGGCGCGCCATCCAGCTCCGTCGCGGGTGCGCAGCTCCTCCATGATTACGCCGCGTTCGTTGTTGATCTCCTGAGGCTCCAGACTGATGAACTGCGACCAGTCGTGCAGGATCAGCAGTGCGGTGTCGATCGTCGCAGGGTTTGCTGTGGGCACATTGTCCAGGTTGTAGCATGTTTCATCGTAAGAGGTGTAGGCATTCAGGTCCGCACCGAATTTGACGCCGTTACGCTCCAGATATTCTATCATCTTTTTGCCCGGCAGGTTCTTGGTGCCGTTGAAGGCCATGTGTTCGAGGAAGTGGGCGAGGCCCTGTTGGGAATCTTCCTCCTGGACAGCTCCTACGTGGTGGAAAATGTAGAAAGATGCCTGTCCCTTGGGTTTTTCGTTGTGACGGATGTAGTACGTCATGCCGTTTTCGAGTCGTCCGACGCGCACCTCCTTATCGGCGGGAATCGGCATGTCAGGCTGTAGTTGCGCCATGACATTCGTCATTGCGAACAGCGTGACAAGTAAAAGAATGAACCTTTTCATAAAATGATTGTTAATTGATTTTGGGTGAAATTATTTGTATTGCGTTGTCATTCGGTTGTTTCTTCCGGTCGGTATTCGATGATGTCGCCCGGCTGGCAGTTCAGTTCGCGGCAAATGGCTTCCAGCGTTGAAAAGCGGATCGCCTTGGCCTTGCCGTTCTTGAGAATGGAAAGGTTGGCCGGGGTGATATCGACCCGCTCGGCGAGCTCGCCGAGTGACATCTTTCGTTTCGCCATCATGACATCTATGTTGATGATTATCGCCATGTCTTGCGTCCCCCCCCCGTGTGTATATTGTATATCGACATTTATTTTTTCTTTAGATCGTGAGTTTTTGCTCTTCGCTCAACCGGGATCCGATCGAGAAGACCTCGGCCGAGAAGAGTACCAGAATCGCCATGACGATGTTCCAGTAGTTGAGCGGGAACGAGGCGGCGACTTGCAGGGGCGAATCTTCGAGAAACGTCCGGGTCGTACTCTGGTAAATATAAGAGCCGACTCCGGTGCAGACTTCGGCCAGAATCAGCAGGAACCCTACGGCACGCGTGTAGATGATGATACGCCCCGGCAGGGGTTGTTCGTCCCGTACCGATTTGCGCAGGATATTGATAATCAGCGCTACCAGGATCAGGATAGAGAGCTTGGCCAGCAGGGCCGGGATGGACAGCAGCAG
>OKVA01000420.1_pt1 | contig 15244 bp, 9 predicted proteins | sample 1606741 | NCBI WGS metagenome assembly OKVA01 (sample SAMEA3882528, study PRJEB24775) | human gut metagenome | biome: human-associated habitat; feature: intestine environment; material: feces | place: Netherlands | collected 2009/2010 | reverse complement strand
TTGATGTACGCGCTGGAGCATTACGGAGAATTAGATCAGGAATACCGGAAACGGCAGATGAGGAAATGGCGGACGTTCGTTGCAATGTGTTCGCTGACTGCCGCATCACTTCTCGGATGCGTCGGATTTAAAGTCGGGGAGACGATGACGACAAAGAGCAGTTATGAAGGATATATAAAAGAGGCGGCGAACTCGCCGGAACAAAGTGAACGGGAAAAATATTATACAGATGCAATTAAGATAGACCCTCGAAGAGGAGAAGCGTATCACAATCTTTTGCAGTTATGCATCCGCGGAGCAGACGGGTCGGAAAATGATTTTGACAGAGAAGAGACAGCGCGGCTTACGTCGGTTCTTGGATATAAAGGCAGCGGAAACCGGACAAATGAAAGTTATTTTGAAGGAAATAAAGAAGAATACGACGAATTCGCTTTTCAAATGGGACTGGCGTACTTTTATTCATATGAGGGAGGAGAAAAGAGCGGAAAATCAATGTCTCAAACATGGTTTGAAAAAGCGGCGGAAAGCGAAAGCCTCGATAAAGATAAAAAGGAATTGTCGAAAAGATTCGCAAGTATCGCGGCGTACTATGCTTCTCTTGATTCAGTGGATGAGAGCGGATACAGCACAACTTCTTACGGAGACTACTGGATCGATCTTGTCAGTCTGACGGACGGAGATCTTACAAGTGTGGTAAATCCTGAGACAGCTCTTGTAATGTATAAAGAACTTGTATACAGGATCGACGAAAACGCACTTGATTTCAAACGTGCGGGAGTGACAAAAGGCGAACTTCTGGGAGAACTCGAAGAAACGAAAAAGACGCTGGAGACAACGTCGTTTGCATCGACGAATGCAAATCAGACGGATATCAACGAGCAGAAAAAACAGGAGATTCTGAACAATATCAGCAGCGCGAAAGAGCATGTGCAGGTAGCATTTGAATCCCGGGGAACAGGAGGGGATGCTGATGCAGAGTGAACAGATCATCAATATACTTCATATCGGATTTATTATCTGTCTTGTGCTGACAATTTTATTTGCGGCGCTGAGCGTTTTCTTTTTCTTTCAATTTAAAATACGCGATGTGTTTAACGCTATCACGGGAAGGGCGCAGCGAAAGAGCGTTCAGCAGATGGAAGAAGAAAATGCAAAGACAGGAAAGTTAAGACAGGATTATTATTCGACGCCGACAAGTTCAGACCTTTATACGACGCCAAGCGGAAGGATACCTCCGGTTATGTCTGCGCAGCAGGCAGCAGGCGGACAGGCAGACGGCGCGGCGTACACAGAACAAGTTTACCATTCGGCAGATCCGGAAGGAAGAGAACATACAATGCAGCTTCACACAGCACAGCAGGCAGCGTCTGATAACGGAGGAAGTGAAGCGACAACTTTGCTGAACGGCGGAAGCGAAGAAACGACTCTGCTGAACAGCGGAAGCGAAGAAACGACTCTGTTGAACAGCGGAAGTGAAGAAACGACATTGCTCAACAGCAGAAACGGCGGCACAACGGCACAAAGAAATGCCGGATTCGGAGAAACAACTTTATTGACGCCGGAAATGGAAGCATCGTTTGTTCAGGCAAAGACAAATGAAAAACCGGAATGGAATTTCGTTATTAAAAAAGAAATTATGGAAATCCATACGAATGAGATCATTTAAAGAAAACAAAAAAGATATTAATCGATTTATCTTGCAGCAGAAAGAAGGAAACAGATTGAAACCAAGAACAGTAAAAAAAGGATTTCTCGGTGTGATGGGATTATTTCTCCTGTCTGCACTGACTCCGGCGCTGATTCCGTTTGCCGTTGACAAAAACGGCGATCTTACACAGATCGGATATGCGGCGGGGGCGTTGTTTTGGCTCGGTCTTCTGCTCGGGATCGCAGCATATTTGTTTTTGGCGAGAAAGGCGAAGCCTCTGACAGAACAGGCAGGAAAACGGAAACTTCCGTCAGTGATCTGCTTTTTCAGTAATACGCCTGCGATTGCGGCAGACGCAGTTATGATCGTGTCGATCGCAGCGACAATCTATTGTGCGCTTCATATCGAAGTGAATGATTTTCTGGCAATTACGGCGCTGGTATTTGCGCTTGCAGGGGTTTATGCACATTTTCTGTTTAACGGAAACGTGTATTTCTATATATGGAACAGCCGGAACAGACAGAGGAAGAGACAGACAAAAGAACGGCAAAACAAAGAAGAACAGGAAGGGATGAAAGCATGAAAAAGAAGCAAAAACTAAAAGAAAGGATATGTGCGCTCGTCCTTGCGCTGGCGATGGTACTGACTTGGGTACTGCCGGATGCAGGTATGACGGTTCAGGCGGCGGCTGGCGATGCAAAAAAAGTTACGCTGAAATTTAAAGATGCCGCAGAGGAAACACGCGGGATAGGCGCACTTACTTTGAAATTACAAAGTAATGATGATCCGAGCTATGAGAAGAAAAAGGAAATCGAGGTTAAAGCCGGAGAGACAAGTAAAGAAATTGAGTTAAAAGAAGGAGTAGAATATAACTACGAAGTAGAGAAAACCGGATATGAGACAACAAAAGATGGTCGGTTTACGGTTGAGGCGGAGAAAGCGGATATTGACATTCTGCTTACAATGTCAGAGATTACACTTTTGCCGACGACAGATTCAGTTAGTCTGAAAGTCGGAGAAACATATGATATATCAGTAACAAATCCGGTGCAAGAACTTGCTTATACATGGAGCACAACAGATGGGAATGTTGCATCTGTTGAAAACGGAAAGGTTACGGCAAAAGGCGAAGGCTCTGCGGATATCAGCGTTACAAACGGGGTGAAAACAAAAACAGTTTCCGTAAACGTGTCTAAAAATCAGATTAACGGTTTTAGTATGACGGTGAAAGAGCCAAGCGGAGACGATCAAAGTTCTGTTATATTGACAGCCAAAGGTCTTCCAGCCGATGTTTCAGGAAATGTAATATTTTATGATGTGACAGGCGGTCAAAAAACTTTGCTCTATAAAGCAGAAGCGGCAGCTACAGTCGAATATACATATGAGACAGACAGTCTTCTCGGCGCGAAACAGTTTGAAGCCGTGTATAGCGGTAATGAAAAATATGAAGGCGCGACGGCAACAGCAACCGGAAGTTATGGGAAAACACAGGCAATTACGATAGACGGTGATGTTTCAAAAGAAGTGACTTACGGAACGGAGCACTGGAATGATGAAATCGTAATTGCTCTTGCCGATATTGAAAATACATTAAAAGGAAGAACGCTTGCGACAGAGGTTGCATTTGCACAGTCAGAAGACGCGCCGAATACAGGACTTGCTGAAAATGTAGCGGTCGTTCGCGTGGAAGCAGATCATACGATCCATGTAATTCCGAAAAATGCAGGAAAAGTAACAATTAAGATTAAAGCAGTCCCGGGAGAAGGAAACTTCTACAGAGAAGCAAGCGTAGATTATACGCTGACTGTAAAGAGGCAGGAAGTTTCGTTTGAGAATGTAACATGGAATAAAGCAAGTAAAGTATATGACGGAAATACTGGAATCGAACTTACGGGAACAGTAAATACTGAAAAAATCACAATCCCGAAAGAGAAAGCTGCGATTGCAGGATCAGATGTTGCAGTAAATGAGCAGAATGAAGCACAGCCACAGAACGTGACAGTTGCTGCCGGAATTTATTATATGACAGTAGAAGGCAACGGCACGGAAAACTATCAGTTAGTTGTAGAAGAAGGGCAAAATGTAGTTCAGAATGCGGCAACTATTACACATAGACCGTTGTATTTGACGTCTGCAAATGCAGAGACAGTGTCGTTAGCTTATGGACAGAATTTAAAAACGGCGATAGAAGAAATGACGGGATTAGTTGCACTTTGCAATGGTAACGGAGTTGTTCCTGAAGAAGTGCAAGGTGTGAATTCATTAGAGACAGGACTTGTGGGAAATGATCAAATAACAGTATTGCCGGGGGCAACAGCGCCGGAAACTCTGCATGTGAATGAGGCAGCTTATAAAGTAATCGTTCCGAATATTACAAATGAAAATAAAATCAGCGAAAACTATGAGTTTAAGTTTATTGAAGAGGATGATTATAAGGGAGATCTTAAAGTTACAAAACAGACTTTAAATAAAGAAGATCTTTTGAAAAAAATTGATCTTAAAGGAACGACAAACGGGATTTACGGCGTGAAAAATGGCGCTGACGAGCTGGAAAAAGTTTGGGTAAGCATTGGCGGAAAAGATGAACTCGGCGAGAAAAAGGGAACCCCTGTGCTGAAGATGAATGTAAAGGCTACACAATATTATGATGAAGTGTATATGAGTGTAGATAACGGAAATAGTTATGTAAACGTATCTGATGAGTCGGATGAGTCACAGAATATACTTGAACAGCTTAAACCTGAGGAAGGAATACAGGATAAAGTAGTTGAGAACGTAAAAGTTTATCTTAAGAACAGTGAAGATAAGAGTGGAAACACAGTTACGGAAGTAACAAATTTAACTGATTGGCTTCATATCGATAATGAAGCGCCGAGAGCTGTAATTAAAGATTATGATACGACAAAATATTCAGATGCTTTTGAAAGCTTGAGTTTCAATATGTTCAAAAACGAGATATATACGGCAGAAATCAGCGTTTCGGACACTTCGGGAGATTCTGTAGAAGGAAGCGGCCTGCATAACACGACTACGCAGAAGTATTGCGTATATGAAATGGGAACAGATGAAACGGCGTTAAAATTAGATAAAGATGCTGTGAAAAGTATTATTGAAAAGGTAGATAGCGGGCAAGAACAATCTTGGAGTAAATTGGAATTCGATAAAAACGGAAAAGACGAAATCACTGTCGGAAAAGCGAAAGATAAGGAAGCGGCAGAAAATAATTATCTGATTCTTGTTAAGACGATTGACAATACAGGAAATGAAGCCGTATATGCTTCAAACGGCATTGTAGTTGATGTGACATCGCCGAAAGTAGAATGTACTTTTGATACATCAAAAGACGGTGGTTATGTATCAGAAAAAGATGGAATTCTGTGTTATCAAGGGGATGCTAAATACGAGCTTAAGATTGAAGATCCAGAAGAGTATTTCTCAAGTATTTCGAAACTGGAAGTAATAGTGAGCAAAGACGGTGAAACAATAACTCCGACCACGAAAGAATTTGATGCAGACGAAACATATGAAGATTCATATATCATTGAATGGCCGACATCGGAATCAGGTTTCAGTTACGAAGAATTAAAAAATAAGTCTTCCATAGTGGTTAAAGGCGTTGTTTCGGCAAATAAAGGAACAATAAATGGAGTGGGAACGAATAAGTCTAAGATAAAGATTAAGGCATATGATACAGCCGGAAATGTATCTGAGACGATTGAGCAACAGTTAGCATTTGATACAAAGGCTCCGGAAATTTCTGTAAGCTTTGAAAATAAGAATGGTGATCCGATAACTCAGAAAGATGAGTTTTCATATTATCAAGACACGACTGTAATGGTGATTAAATACACAGATAGAAATTTCCCAGTTGGCGAAGAGTATAAAGACAACCTATACTTTATACTGAAGAGAGAGGAAGACGATCAAGAGCGGAAAGTGATGCTCGAAGGACTGGAAAAAGAAGGAATTACTTATGAGATAGAGGATGAAGAGGGCAAGAATTCTTTTGAAAATTATACGGATAATAGAGTCGTTACAGTAAAACTTACATTTGATGATCAGGATAAATACGAAATCAAACCATATTGTGTAGATATGTTTGGTAATGAAGGAACAACAGAAGAAACTTATAAATTTGCAGTTGACACCGAAGCGCCGGTAATCGAGTACACATATGAATATTTAGATGCAGACAATAAGTGGAAGCCGCTTAATGATGAAAATGCTGTTAAGTTGAAAAATGCTCCGATTCGAGTGAACGTGACGGTAACAGAGCACTTCTTTAGTTTAAAGGATAATTTTGTCTTTGAAGAAAAAGGCGGTGAAAACACGCAGGTAAAGACAGCGCTTACCGCAAAAGAGGCAGTAGGAAAGATACCGAATTATCAGGAACAGGCGGACACTTGGACAGCTGCTTCGTCAGATGATCACCCGGTTGGTTGGACTCATAATGGCGATGAGCATCGCATCGGTTTTGTGTTTGAGAATGATGCAAACTACACGTTTAAACTGGACTATACGGACTTGTCAGGCAGAAGCAAAAACACAGGAGATCTGAAATTTACGGTAGATAAAACGTCTCCGTCGGGAAAGATTCTCGTAGATGGTACAGAAAACTGGTATGCAGAATTTTGGAATACGATTACGTTTAATATTTTCAAGGACGACAATTATAATGTGAAAGTGACGGGAGCAGATATAACGTCCGGTGTGAAGACGATCGAGTATTATACAACGAAAGACGCGATTAAAAGTGCAGATGAAGTAAAAAAGATCACAGATTGGAAAAAGTTGGCTGATTCGGGAGAGTGGAATCGTGATAGCGAAAAGGATGATAATATAAATAATAAGTCGTTCACAATGACAGAAGAACAGCAGTTTTTGACATATGCGAAGATTACAGACTATGCCGGAAATGTTACTTATCTGTATCCGAAGGAAATAGCGGTGTTAGACAGAACGTGGGCAGAGCCGAAGATTACGATTACAGCGGCTGAACCGTTATACGGAATTTACAATAAGGATGTTCCGTTCAGCATTAACGTAGAAGATCCGGAAAGCGGAGAGACATACTCAGGACTGAAAGAAGTTTATTACGAGGTGCGCAAAGATGGTGCGGTGACACAGTCAGGAAATTATAATAAGGAATTAGAGATTGATTATAGTAAAAATAATCAGGAAAGCGCGCAGAAAGCAGGTTTGACAATATTAGACGGGCGCGTGCAGTCGCTTGTGAAAAATGAAACAGTGACGGCAAGTTTAAATAACAGCAATGATGTTGAGATTTATGTAAAAGTTGTTGATAATGCAGGACATGAAACAGAGGCGACGAAAGATCTTAAGATCGACATCACTCACCCGACAATCGCCGTAACGTACGACTTGAACACACCTCTCAACGAGAGATACTACAAAGACGTAAGAACGGCAACGGTTGTTGTGACAGAGAGAAACTTTGACGAGTCCGCAGTTCGTTTCAACATCACGAACACAGACGGCACACAGCCGGCGATCAGCGGATGGACACACAGTGCGAACGCAGGAGTATCTGACGATGCGACACATACATGTCAGGTAACGTTTGCGGCAGACGGAGATTACACATTTACGCTTGAGACGACAGACCTTGCAGGAAATGCAGCGGCAGATTACACACAGGATAAATTTACGGTAGATAAGACAGATCCGGAAGTTGAGTTCTTCGATATCGAAGATAAATCGGCAAATAACGGAACAGTTGCTCCCGGTGTGAAATACAGTGATGTAAACTACATGGAAAGCGGCGTTGATATTACGATCAAAGGCGCGAAACATGACAAGACAGAATTAAGCGGAAACCGTACAAATATCGCAAACGGCGAGAGCATCAAAATGGAAGATTTCAAACATGATGAAGAGACGGATGACGTTTACACTATGACGGCGGTTATTAAAGACAAAGCCGGAAATGAAACGGAAAAAGAGGTTATGTTCTCAGTTAACCGTTTCGGATCAAACTATATTTTCTCTGAGACAACGGAGAAGTTCCTTGATGATGTATATGCGAACAAACCGAAAGATCTTGTTGTTACAGAGGTGAACGTAGATTCACTTGTGTTCAACGGTATCTCTTACGGATTGGACGGAACGAAGAAAGAACTGAAAGCAGGCAGCGATTATACAGTAAAACAAAGCGGCGGCGAAGGTTCATGGAAAGAATATACATACACGATCAAAAAAGAAAACTTTGAAAAAGAAGGCCGCTACAGTGTTACGATCGACTCGGAAGACAAGGCGACAAATAAGATGAACAACAAAGTAAAAGAGTGCAACATCGACTTTGTAATCGATAAGACGCCTCCGACAGTTGTTATCACAGGTATCGAGGAGTCAAGCTATCGTGCAGACGAGAGAGAAATGACGATCAACCTGTCAGACAATACGGCAGTTAAGTGCGTGGATGTGATCATCGACGGAAAATCAGTTGCAACTTATGCACAGAAAGAGATTGAAAAGGCAGGCGGAAAGATCAGTTACATGATTGAAGGTGCGTCAGAACCGCAGAAGATCGAAGCAGCAGCGCTTGATATGGCGGGAAATGAAACGACTTCGGAAATGCACAAAGTGCTTGTTACATCAAGTGTATGGATTCAGTATATCAACAATACACCGCTTCTTATCGGATCGATCCTCGGAATCGTTCTCGTAGCAGGCGGACTGATCTGGTTCTTTGTGATCAGAAAAAAGAAAGAAGAAAGCAAATAAAAAGTCTGAAGCTGATAAAAATACGGCAGAAATAAGAAAAGGCTGAAAAGGAGGCGGCTGTCTGAACAAACGGATTCGGACAGCCGCCTTTCGTCTTTATGAGGAAAGAAGTTATGTTGCAAAGCGGAGATATTATAAGCGGAATGTATCAGGTGATACGAGAGATCGGAACAGGCGGCATGGGAGTGATCTATATCGGGTATCATCTTCATCTTCAAAAACAGATCGTAATAAAGAAAATAAAAGAAACGTGCGTGGACCGTGTAAATGTAAGAGGTGAAGCCGATATCTTAAAACAGCTTAGACATACATATCTGCCGCAGGTTTATGATTTTCTGGAAGTAGGAAACGACGTATATACAGTGATGGATTATATCCCAGGGGAAAATCTGCAGTATTATATCGACCATAATTATACATTTCCGGAAGAGACGATTCTGTTGTGGATGCGTGAGTTATGTGAGGTTTTGGACTATCTTCATACGAGAAAACCACGAATCCTTCACAGCGACATTAAGCCGGCAAATATTATGGTGACGCCGGAAGGGGACATTTGCCTTATTGATTTTAATATTTCATTGGACGGGTCGGTAACACAGGAAGTACAGGGACTGAGCAGACGGTATGCATCTCCGGAACAATTCCGATGTGCGATGGACAAAATGTACGGCAGGAAAAGCAGTGAAACACTGGATGAGAGAATGGACATTTACAGTCTGGGGGCGGTCTTTTACCGAATGATGAGCGGGTATCTGCCTGATGCTCAAAACGGTGTTCCGTATGCGCTGTCACAGATTGATATTCCGTATGCGGACGGCTTGAAACGGATCGTCGATAAAGCGATGGATCGGGACGTTTCAAGAAGATTTCGGACGGCAAAACAGATGGAAGAAGCTCTTTCGCATATGGAAAAATACGATCCGAAGTACCGCCGTCTGACGAACTTGCAGATATTGACCGCGACTGCGTGGGGATTTTGTATTCTGGCAGGAATCTTTCTTATTGCGTCAGGTGTGCGTCAGCGGGGGAAAGAGCTGTGGCAGCAGGAATATCAAGAGTTTTACGCCGTTGTGGGATCAGGGGATTCCGAAAATATAATAAGAGAAGGAACAGAACTTCTGAACAATTCTTCTTTGCAAGGTTATATGAAAAGGAATAAGGAGCAGAAGGCGGAGGTACTTCATGCTGTAGGGGACGGATATTTCTATAGTGAACAATACGACACGGCGGGAAAGTATTATGAGGAAGCTTTGTCGTGCGACAGTAGGAACTCTTTATATGTGAGAGATTATATGACTGCAATGGCAAGAAACGGAAGTCCGGTCGATGTATGGACGATACAAAGTGAATATCCGGAAGCGGCGATCGATGAGGCAGCTACTGTATTTGTTCAGGCGCAGTCAATGTATGCAAAAGGCGATCAAAAGAGCGCGGTTTCTTTATGCGAAGAAGCGCTTGGAAAAAGTATGGATGCAGAGTTGAATGCACAAATTTATCTGCTGGAAGCAGAATTATATCTTGAGCAGGGGGATATAAACTCTGCGGCAGATGCGGCGGCACAAGCAGTGAAACTAGATGAAAGCAGCAATGTTCTTAGAAAAGCGGCAGTGACGGCATATCAGGCAGGAAACGAAGAGAGGATAGGAACGGTCAAAAATCAGTGGTACAGGCAGGCTCTTGCATATTATGAGATGCTCTGTCAAAAAAACGATCCGTCATATGAGGATCGTTTGGGAAGGGCGCTTCTTCTTCGAGTTCTCGGAAAATATAGAGACAGTACGGATGTGCTGGAAGAGATGAAAATAGATTATCCGAAAGACTATAAAGTTCAGATGTGGATCTGTTACAACTATTTGGACGAGGCGTCGGAAGAAGGAACGTATTCAAATGTGTCAGGCGATCTGAAATTTACTTATCATTCTTGCAGAAATTTATATGAGAACAGAGCAGATCGATCGGAAGAAGATCCTGATATGGAAATGCTGGAAGAGACAATGAAAGAACTTGAATAATCGGAAGTGAGATGTGAAGCAGCACGAAGATTGAAGATAGAAAATAAAAGACAGAATCAGGATGCAGACAAGAAGAGAGTGCGAAACGGAGGGAATGAAGATGAGCGGGATCATGATATGTGTGACAGGCGTTGTAGTGATCGTGGCCGCGTCGTTGGCAGCAGGAAGCGTATTATATTTGCTTCAAAGAAAAAAGGAGAAACTAAAAAGTGAACAAATCAACTTGTAAATAGCGGAAAAGATAACGAGTAAATGATAGATAAACGGACGTGAAAAATAAAATAGGGGCGTTTACGAAACGTCTCGGTAAAACAAGAAAGAGAGGAGAAGGAGCAGTGGGAGAAAAAGGAAAAAAGAAAAGCCGGATTCTGCTGATCGTCTGCGGTCTGCTTCTTTTGGCAGGGGCGATTATCGGGATCGTGATGTTTCGGATGCAGGCAGGAGCGAGCGCGTATAACGAATCAATAAAAACAGCGGAAAAATATGCGGACAGCGGAGAGTATGAACTGGCGGTGCTTACATATGAAAATGCGATCAAAGACCGACCGAAAGAAGAAGAAGGATATCTCGGACTGGCAGATGTGTATTTGAAGAGAGGGGAAAGCTCCGCTGCAAAAGTTTTGCTTCAGCGAGGCTACATGCATACGAATTCTTCAAAGATCCAGTATATGTTAAGCGGGATTAAGGACGGTTCGCTTTTGGCGGAATTTGACGATTCAGAAACAAAGAAAGAGACAATGCAGTCATTTGGCGTTTTTTCTTTTAATACTGCATTTCTTCAGAAGCTGGAAAATTATGACTATACGGACTACTGCGATCAGTTCGGCTCATATCCGCAGATCGTAAAGACCGGAAAGGGAGAAGTAGAAGTCGTACATAAAGATCTGGCGGGAACATGCTGTTATTCAAACACGAAAGAGCATGACGATATTGTAAATGTAAAGACAGACAAACCGGCGAAGGACGGAATGCCGGAAATCGTGCGTTTAGATTCGATTTCGCAGTTGTTCAGAAATTTCCCGGGAAAGGCAAGCCTTGCAGAACTGAACGCAATCTCCAGTTCCAAAGTAGCGCCGATCACAGACGAGGAACGAGTTTATGTGGAACTCTCTACAGGAAGCCTCCTGATCCGTGTTGAGACGGATGCGTCGGGAAACATTATTTCCGATAAAGCGTGGAATGAAATTATTTTGAAAGAGGCAAACGAAAACCGCTCGGAAAACGGAACGCTGAACGGCGTTGTGATCGATGCTATGACAGGAGAAGGCGTTCCGGCGGCGAAGCTTGAATTTAAAGCGAAAGAAAACGCTGAAAATTCTACTCATGTTACGTCGGGAAAAGACGGATCGTTCTCGATCGAACTGGCGGCAGACGTGTACGAAGTGACGATCAGCGCGGACGGGTATGTGGATGAAACGTTCGAGTTTGAGATGGAGAAAGATAAAAATTACAGCGGAGAGCAGTTTACGATTTCACCGGAGCTGGCGGCGGGCAGCGCGCGTATCGTATTGGAATGGAACGCACAGCATCAGGATCTCGACTCGTATCTGTGGGGAAATACGGATAAAGGAGATGACTTGTACGTGAACTTCAGGAAACGGACATGCGAAGGAAGAGACGGGCTTCTGGCAGAACTTGATGTGGATGACACAAACGGATACGGACCGGAGACGATCACGCTGAACGACCTGAACGGCGTTTATACATACTCTGTCGTTGACTACAGAACGACGGGAACTTTGCAGCAGTACGGCGCAACGGTGAAAGTATATCTTCCGGGCAAGAGCGCTCCGACAGTGATCACACTTGACCCGAATGCAGGCGTTGAAAATGTATGGGAAGTATTTGAGCTTGACCACGGAGAACTGAAAATACTGAACCGCGCTCCGGCGGAGGAAAATTTGCGTCCGGGTTCAAAATAAACCAGACGAAGATGAGAGCAGGAAGATGAGAGCAGGAAAATGAGAGATGGAATGATTACGGAAGAACAGTGTGGAGAGAACTTTGCTTATATTTTAGAAGATAAGACAGATTTTTTGATAACAGAATATAAAATGATGCACGGTCAAGAAGCAGATTTTCTATTGAAGTGTGTGAAGATGCTGTATAACGGCAAGACAGAACTGTATTACGATACGAAATCCTGTCTGCCGCTTGCGATCCAGTCAGGGGCGGAAGATACAGAAGGGATGCTTTCTGTTTTGGGAAATATTCTGCATGAAGTCAGAAGGGTGACAGAAAACGGATTTCTTTCGCTTTTGAAACTGGATATTTCGGCAGATAAGATATGGGTCGATCCTGCAACGCGAAAAATCAGGTTCGTATATCTTCCTGTGGCGGAGAGACTTCATAAAGATGTAGTGGAATTTGAGGAGCATCTAAGGGGAGAACTGAAGAAAACTGTAGAAAAACGTTCGGATAAAGACGATAAGAGGTTTGCGGATTTCTTTCAGATCATCGGACGTCCCGGTTACAGCAGTGAAGATTCGGATGTGGAAAAGTGCGGATCAGTAGATGAAACAAGTACACCTTATAGTTTGAATAGAAATGAAAAAGTTTCTTCACAGAGAGGAGATCAGACTTGTACACTTGTGTCGCTGACAGCAGGCAGTCCGATCCGTCTGACTGTAACGAAACAAGAGTATGTGATCGGAAAGAGTACGGAGCAAGCGGACGGCGTTGCCGGATTCAGCAAGATGATCAGCAGAAGGCACTGTAAGATCGTAAAAAGGGGATCCGGGTATGCGGTTGTAGATCTGAATAGTTCAAACGGAACATACTTGAATGGGATGCAGCTTTTTCCGGGCAGAGAATATCCGGTGAAAAACGGAGATATTATACGAATGGCGATCAGCGATTTCCAGATCGTGATGGAATAGAGGTGACAGAGAAATATGGCAAGACCGAGAGTGATTGTGGCGGATACAGATGAAAGCTATGTAATTCCGCTACAAAAGAAATTTGCAGAGCTGTTCGCGGATAAGATCGACTTGGAGATCATTACGGATAAAGATTATTTTAATCAGTTATTTTCACTTTCGCAGCATGCGGACATTCTGCTTGTGTCGGATACGCTTTATAACAGCGGGCTGAAAAAACATGATATCCGGCATTTGATGATATTGTCGGAACATTACGAACCCGGACAGACGGACGAACTCGACATTTGCCGCTTGTTTAAATATACAAGTGTGCGGGAGATTTTTAATGAAATTACAGGCAGATGCAAGGATACGCTTTATGCCGAACAGGATGCCGGAAAAGAAACAAAGATCATATTGATCACCTCGGCGTCAGGCGGAGTCGGGAAAACGAGTGTTGCATTCGGCTTGTGTCGTTGTCTGGAACGTAATTATAAGAAAACACTGTATGTGAATGCGGATCGGCTTCAGTCGTTTCAGTGGATGCTGGAAAACGGCGAGCCGATCAGAGATGCTTCGGTTTATGCGGGTCTGTCGGGGAATCTTGGCAATGTTTATCGGATCGTACGGCATGTCATACGAAAGGAAGGTTTCAGTTATCTTCCGCCGTTTAAAGCGGCGCTTATGTCGTTGGGTATCCCATACCGCGTGTTTGCACTATTAGCAGAAGCAGCCCGCAAAGAGCAGGAATACGATTACATCGTTATCGATGCAGACAGTGTGTTTGACGAGGAAAAAGCGGCTCTTATGCAGCTTGCGGATAAAATATTGATCGTGACAAAACAGACGGAATATGCGGTGAAGGCAACGAATGAGCTGATCCAAAATGTAAATCGGAACAATAGTGATAAATATATATTTCTTTGTAATGATTTTAAGAAAGAGGAAGAAAATGCATTGCTGCTTCCGACAGCGGCGCATCGATTTACGGTGAGCGAATATATCGAACATCTTCCGGCGTATGAAATGAAAGGATCGGGACTGCCTGTCCAGACGCCGGGATTGCAGAAAGCGGCATTTTTGATCATGTAAAAAGAAAAATCAATACAAAGACGATATGAGTGCAGGTGGTGAGAGAAGATGGAAACGGCGATTATTATTTTTCATATTCATAAGGAACATCGGACGGTAGATTTAGAAGTTCCGCTGGATCTGACGGCAAAAGAACTGGCGGCGGCGCTTAACGAGGCGTATGGTCTGGGCGTCGATCTGTCAGATATAAATAATTGTTATCTAAAGGCGCAGAATCCGATCATGCTGCTCAAAGGCAACAGAACGTTAAAAGAATTCGGAGTAAGAAACGGAACGATCATAAGCATGGCAGAGTAAGGCGCAAAAGAGAAGAATCTTATCAGATAAGTCTGCCGGCGGCAAAGGCAGCGGCAGATAAGGAGCGGGAAACGGCAGAGGAAAGATATGGAGAACAGATATAAGATTATACTTTCGGGAAATCAGATTTATAAAGAAGCAGAACTTCCGGCTGATATGGAACGGGTTACGGTAGGAACGGGAATCGACTGTACGGTGCGTTTGAGAAGAGATCTGTTTTTTGAATCGATACAGATTGAATTTGTGAAAGAAAGCGGTGGATGGAGAGCGACATGTTCGGACAACATTTATTTTACGGAAGGCGATATCCGAAAATATATGACGCGGAAAGTGATCCACGGAGATACTTTGGAAGTCAGGTATCAGGAATCAGAAGGACTTGTATTTAGAATTGATTTTCAGATCGATTTTGACAGCGGATCGCATCGCTGTGAGCGGATGATCAATTTGGACAGGTATCAGACGATTTCAATCGGAAACAACTCAGCATATGAAATTGCACTATCAGGCGTTTATGCAAAGAGAGAATTTGTCCGGCTGACGCGGGGACAAGGCGGCTGGACGCTTGAAGTTATGAACAGTGAGTACGG
>OKVA01000410.1_pt1 | contig 15513 bp, 15 predicted proteins | sample 1606741 | NCBI WGS metagenome assembly OKVA01 (sample SAMEA3882528, study PRJEB24775) | human gut metagenome | biome: human-associated habitat; feature: intestine environment; material: feces | place: Netherlands | collected 2009/2010 | reverse complement strand
ATTCATTCTCTTCATATTCTTCAGTATAATTTAATATTTTATTTACTACTTCTTTATAATTATCATTTAAATTGATATCATTATTTATTATTCTTTTTTTTAATCCTTTTTTATATTTATTATCATTTATATAGATATACATACATCTATCTATATTTCTTATTATTTTTATATCTTCTTCATTATCTCCATTACATGAGAAAATTATATCTTTATACCATTCTATTAGATCAATAGATAGATCATCATTATACATGATATCACTATTAATTATATCATCATAGTATGGACAACACTTTAATATTTTTTTTACATTAGTTACATCAATAGTAAGTGTTTCAAACATAATATCCTCCATATACTTTATTTTCACCATAAGTATATCAATAAAATATTATTTTGTAAAGTAATTCGACATAATTAGATTATTTTATTGTTATAAATAGTAATATTAACTTAATGATAACTGATATGGAGTGGAACTTGAACCTGTTCCTTTTTGAATAATTAGTTTGGAATCCAAATATAATGTCGGAAAAATAGCTTTTTTATCATCTACTGATAAGAATGATATTTCATTTGATACGATAAATAAAGATTGATTTGAAGTATCTGCTCTTGAATTAAGTAACCAAATCTTTGAGGTAGATATAGAAGTCATCCAATTATTTGATATGCAAGCAGCGTTGTTATATAAGTTTAATGATTTAGGACACTTATTCAAATCTACTGCGTAACCATAATCGCTTGGATATGGTATAGCTAGTTTACCTGTCCATGTTGTAGCATTACCATCATATACTTCAGTTGACCTTTCCTTTTGATAAATTTCATTAGCATAATAATTTAATCCAAGCTTTATACCACCTAAATAATAATTATTTGAAGATATTATATTTCTCGTTGTATCATTTTTTATACCTATATTTGTAAAAGTATAACTGGAATTACCAGAATAATTCTTGCTATTATAATAATAATTATTTAATATTTTTTGTAATGATGACTTGCTATAATCGTTTTGACCTTCAGCTACTGTCATTTCAGGTAATGCTAATGATTTTATAACTATTTGATTTTTTGGTGTAACTGCGTGTTCAAGTGAACTAGTATCAGAGTTCAAATTAGAACTTGATAAAGATTTTAAATATGTATCTTCTTTATCATTATCATATTCCATTGTTCCTATGTTTTCATTTCTAATTAATTTTACTTTACCATCAAATACACCAATTATACGCCACGTTTCACATGTTGATGATGATTGATTTGAATAATCAGAGCAATTAAAATATATATAGTTATTTGGTGATGCTCCATAATATCTAATATTATTTCCTACATCTTTCATAAGACTATGGGTTGTATCATATTGATATGTTATACTGTTATTTATTACTGGTGTTTTAGCAGCGTTATTATATAAGTTAGTAATCATTTGGGTAGCTGTTTCTTTTTCTTTTATAATTATTTTTCCTGAAGTAAAACCATCTGTTGATATTATTTTTAATATGTGTTCTCCGACTGATAATGATTGAAGATATGTTTCTTTGAATGTTATTATTGTTGATCCTTCAGTTAATGTGTAATTAGAACTAGCTACGACTGCATTGTCTACTCTTACTTCTTTAAATTTATTAAGTGGTGCATTTGATCTTGCTATCTTTGTTCCTGAACCGTTATACGATGGTGTATAAGTAGTACCGTCTCCATTTGTTAACTCATAAGTGTCAGTTATTTCTGTTACTGTTAATGTTCCTGATAGTGTTTTGTTTATCATTGATGTATTGTTTTCTATATTACCATCTATATATAGATAGAATTTGTAATTTGTTGTACCACTAGTGGATATAGAATCACTATATATAGTAGTACTACCAGCAGAAATAGTACTAAAGTCTCCTTCTTGTACTATAGTATTATTCTTTAAAAGAACATATTTTAAACTAGTATTTTTTAGTTCAGTAGCTATACTAGTTATATTTAATTTAACAGCATAATCAACAGTAGTTCCTGTTGTATCTTTATTATTAATACTAAATGTTGTTACTTCTCCATCGGTATAGTTATATACTGGTGATAATGTACTAGTAGATATGTTATTACCACTAGTAAATATTACATCTGCTAATTTACCTATAGTCATGGTAAGGGATGTATTACTAGTACTTTTCCATGTAAACCAAGCGTATGTTCCAACACTTCCAACTAGAGTAATCATTAAAATAAATATTCCTATAATCATATATTTCTTTTCTTTAGTCATTTTATACTCACCCTTATAGATTGTTTTTAGTTATTTTTATCTACATTAGAGTATATCATATTTTTTTATTTTTGTCATTTTTTTATTATTAAATTTTTAAATTACCACTTATTATTTCTTTTAGGTTTCTTAGATATATTGTTAAGATATTAGCTTTTGATATATCTTCTTTTACGGTAGCATCTATTGTTGATATTATATTATTATCTTCAATTATATCTATAGTACCTACTTTATCTCCTTTTTTTACTGGAGCTATTATTTTATTTATATTGGTTTTGTATGTGATGTTTTTTTGGTCATCACTCTTTTTATTTAATATGGTAATGTTTTCTTTTGGTACTATTTCTGTAGTTAGAGTTTTTCCTAATTCTACCTTCTTTTTCTCAATAGTTGTTTTTTCATTTAATATGGTTTGAACCATATAGATATTAAATCCATAATCTAACATTTTAGTGGTATCTGCACTTCTTTTACTAGTGTTTTCTTCTTTCATTACTACAGTTATTAAACGCATGTTATCTTTTTTCATTGTAGCGGTTAAGCAGTAACCTGCTTCATCGGTAAATCCTGTTTTTAGTCCATCTACTCCTTCTTTGAATCTTACTAAACGATTGGTGTTTACTAACCAGAATGGACTTTTGGTATCTTTTCTTAAATAGTCTTCGTATGTTGAAGTAAATTCTAGTATTTTTTCATGTTTTACTAATTCTTTGGCTATTAGACTCATATCGTATGCTGATGAGTAATGATTGTCAGCAGTTAATCCTGTTGCGTTTATGAAGTTAGTATTTTTTAACCCTAAATCTTGGGCTCTAGTATTCATTCTTTTTACGAATTGTTCTTCACTACCGGATATGCGTTCTGCGAGTGCTACCACAGCATCATTTCCTGATGCTATTGCTACTCCTTTTAATAAATCTTCTACTGTCATTTTTTCGCCAACCTTTAGAAAGATTTGACTTCCTCCCATACTTGATGCTTTCTCTGATGTTGTTATCATTTCATTCCATTTTAAATTACCATTTTCTATTTCTTCCATAATAAGAAGCATACTCATCATTTTAGTCATTGATGCTGGAGCTAATTTTTCATCTTTATTTTTTTGAAATAGTATTTCTCCAGTTGATGCTTCAATCATAATAGCACTCTTTGCATTAGGAGCTAAATCTTCTGTTTCTTCAGCTTTTACTAAAGGAATAGATATAAGTAAAAGTAAAAGTATTAATATTTTTTTCATTTAAATCACCTAGTAAAAACTATGCTTTTATATTATAAAATATTAATACTTATCTTTTATTTATTCTTACAAATGTCTTCTTGTATTTGTCCCATTCCTAATTTATCTGTTTCTTTTACTTCTAGCAATACTTTTAGTCTATTATCACTTCTAATAGCATTATTAAAACTAAAATAACTTAATACATCATCTATATTATTTATTTTATTGTTAGTAGTTCCTTTTAATGTATAAGTAAATTCATAATATTTATTTACTTCTAATTTTTTCTTTAATTCACTAGTTATTATATGAGAATAAGCACTATGTGTTAAATATTGATCTACTACTACATAAGACATTTCTGGTACTTCTGCTATATAGCCATCTAATAGGTCTACTACTCTATATGTCTTTGTAAATGAGCAATCATAATATACTTCTTTAGCATTTGTGGTATTATCTGATACTTCTTCTTTTACATTATCTTTTTCTTTAGTTAATTTGTCATTTTCATATTGTAAATATATATTGCAGCCTATTAGTCCTAATATGACTACTATACATATTAATAATAATCTTTTATCTTTATTCATATAGCCTCCTATTTCTACTTATAATATAGCATATTAGATAATATTATGCAATATAATTTAAAAAATTAGGTGTATGTTATAACAAAAAATGAATACTTGAGTAAAATATATTAGATATCGAAAAGGAGGTATTTTTATGTATTATTATGGTGGATATTCTGGAGGATATAATACTGGTAGTTCTTGTGGATGTTCTAATGCTATGAATTATTCTTATCCTAGTTATGGCTATGGTTATGGTAACTATGGTTATGGTAGTAATGCCGCTATTGTACTAGTATTATTTATCTTACTTGTTATTATAATTGGTACTAGATTAGCAGCTTAATATAAGGGATTATTTCCCTTTTTTTCTTTAACACTTTCATTTTTTATAATTTTATGATAAAATATTAGAAGTTAAAGAAAGGGATGAAGTATATGCTTAGAACTAAAGATATTTTAGATGAAAAAGATCCTAGAGTTAGGGCTAAAAATACTGATGTTGATTTTCCATTAAATGATGAATATAAAGATATTATACCAGAAATGTTAAAACATTTAAGATATTCACAAATTGAAAAATTATCTAAAAAATATGATTTAAGGCCCGGTATGGGACTTGCTGCTCCACAACTTGGTATTAATAAGAATTTCTTTGTTGTATGTTATGAAGTTAAGGATGGGGTATTTGATGATTATATTTTAATTAATCCAAAAGTTATTTCTTATTCAGAAGAAATGATTTATGCTGGTGAAGGTGAAGGATGTCTTAGTGTTAATAGAGAAGTTGAAGGTATTGTTCCAAGACATGCTAGAATTACAGTTGAAGCTTATGATTTGGATGGTAATAAACGTAAATATCGTGTTAGAGAGGATTTAGCTATTGCTTTTCAGCATGAACTTGATCATTTAAATGGTATTTTATTTGTTGATTATATTGATCCTAAGGATCCTTATAAGAATGCTGATTTATATAGAGAAATATAAAAAATATGTCTAATAATGACATATTTTTTTTATTTTCTTTTTACTAATTAAATATTCTTTATCTTCTTCATTTATATCTAAATTATTAAATAATACATAGTTATATACTTCTTTGGTTACTACTCCTAATAAATCTTTTCTATTTCCATAATAGATAATGTTATTTAAACTAGTTGGTACTTCTAACTTATCTGTAAAACTTAAGTTTATTCTATTTGGATAATAGAAGTTGTTTCCTACTATAAAAGGACTATTTATATTATGTAATGTCTCTAATATTTTGAATAGATGTCCTGTTTCTAAAATTGTATCATTGGTTAATGAAGATATTTTATCTTTCTCAGCCAATATTAATATTTTTCCATCTTCAGGAGTCCAATTTCTTTCTTTTTTCTCTATAGTAGCGGCTCCATATTCTCTTGTATACAATCTTTTTATTTCATAAGAATCACCTATCAATGATTGTATTAATTCTATAGTATTTTCCCAAGGTTCTTTTTTCATAATTATTTTACTAATAAATATATAATTACTGCTATTACAATTAAGACTATAGAAGATAAGATTATTAAAGCTCTTTTACTTATATTTAAGAAACCATTTTTATTCATACTATTAAGTAAGTTTATCTTAAACATATCTCTTTCGGCATGAGACTTAGATACCATAACGCCTTTATAAGTAGTAAGTTCTTTTTGATGGCCTTCAGATAATATTTCTTCAGGAGTTATAGTATCTAACATTATTAGTTTTTGATTTTCATATAAAGTATAATGTAAAACTATATCTCCATGTACTTTAGAAAACATTCTATCAGTAGGAAGTTTTAATTCATATTTTACTATACCTTCTTTACTATTTTTTGATACTACTACTCCTTGAAAGTTACCATCACGAAGTGAAGGTACATAATCAAATATTAACTTTTTATAGGCTAACATATTATATTTTTTTAATGATCTTTCTATTTTTTTAAATTCGTTTTCATTTAAATATTCAACAACATATGAATGCATTTTCTATCACCTATATTCATTTTACTACATTTTTGTTCTTTTTTAAATATACTTTACAAAAAAAAATGAACTATTTGTCATTTTTCTTGATTTTGCTTTTTATTCTTGTTATTTTTTTATCATAATTATCTCTATTAGTGTCATAATCAAAGAATTCTAATGTTTTATTAAAGTCTTTGATTGGTAACATTGCTACTGGATGGAATATAAAGCTTTCTTTTATTGATTGGTAGTAGAGACTTACTGGTTTTTGATTTTTATTTATTTCGATATAAGATTTTATTTCTTCTAACTTTTCTTTAAGTTGCTTTAACTGGAATAATCCTTTTTCTAAATTTATTTCTCCAGCAGAAATTTGTTTACTTATTAATACTATTTCTTCTTTGGTTTCAGCTAAGATATCGGTATACTCTTCATTTATTGTTGGCCTTTTTTTAGGATTATATAATATATCTAATAGTTCTTCTAATGCTTCATTATCGTCATCTAATATTCTTTCGATTAATATGGCTTCAATTGGATATACTAATTCATCATATTCTACTAAATATTCTTCTAAATCTGGGTCGTAACCGCGTCCTTCTTTTATACCTATTTTTTTACTAGTATAATTTATTGTTCTTTCATCATAACACTTTCTATATATAGTTGTAGTTTTATATTTATAATGTTTTTTCTCACTACAATTTAGTATTATTTCTCTTTTTAATTCTTCTAATCTTTCTTTTTTTAATTCTACTTTATTTTTTTCTATATAAGGATCTCTTACTGCTCCTATTAATTGATAATATATCATATTACTCCTCCATTTTTCTTGTTTGCACTATAATTACAATATAATTGTCAAGCAAATAATATTATATCATAAATTAGAATAATAGCAATAATATTCTTGCAATTATGGTTTTTATGCTATATAATAAAGATACTTAAGGAGGTTTTTATATATGAAAAACATTTTATATGATGGTAATTTGGAGGATGATATTTATTATTTAGATAATAAATTTAGTTTTAAGAAAGAATTTGTTTTTTTTACATTAATTTATATCTTAGTAGCAGGAGTTTTTGATGTTGTTTGTATTAAATTAGGAATTATTCCTTTTAATTTAGAAAGTATTCTTATTAGTTCTGGTATAGAATTATTTTGTGGGACTATAATTAACTTAACAACTACTTTAAAAAGATTAAATACTTATAAAAAGAATGCTAACAATGCCAAGAGAAATGTATCTAGTCTAATTAATGAGCTTGAAAATAATAATATATCTGTTACTAAAGAAAGAATTGTTGATAGTGAAATGACTGAAGAGGTTACTAAGAGTGTTACTTCTGGTGATAAAGGTGAAGTTTTATCAAAGAAGGAAATTATTACTAAATACTTTTATTTATTAGATAAGGATGATAAAATTAAAGTACTTAAACAAATAGAAGAATATATTAAAAGTAATAAGAAAAAAACTTCAAGTATTTCTTTAGATTTACTTGAAGATGATGATTTAAAAAAGCATGAATTACCGGTATATAAAACTTTAATAAAGAAAAGGCAAGACTGATCTTGCTTCTTTTTTATAAATGATTTTCAAATAAAGGAAGTATTTTCTTTAATGATGATGTTCCTGTTACTTCACTTATTACTTTATTACCTGATGATTCTATAATGGTAACTAATTTATAATTATTTTCAATATCTGTTCTTGATTCATTTAATTTTGCTATATAATAATATTCAATATTTTCATAATTTACTTTATCTAATACTAAATATTCTTCTTCATTTTCTAGTATAATTACTTTATCTATATCTATCATAATTCACCTCTTTTTATTCTAAATCGGGAAAGCCAAAATTGTCTTTTGTGTTAGAAAAGTTTTTATTATTAATTGGAATATTTATGTTAGGAAAGTCTTTTGTTTCTAATTTTGAATCAGATACTGGTATCCAAAACATATTATTTGTATTTTCTAAATTAATTTTGTTAATTTCTTCATCTTTTATTGGCTCCTCTTTAGCCTGTTCTACTACAGGAATAGTCCATACTGGGTTTTCTTCTTTTGGCTCTTTTACTGGTTCTATCTCTTCAGTAGGCATAGTCCATATTGGCTCTGGTGTTATATTATTTGTTTCCGGCACTATATCTTCTTTAACTGGCTGTTTTGGTTCTTCCTTAACGCTCTCATTAGTAGAAGGAGTTTCCTCTACTTTTTCTTCTGGCTTCATATCTTTGGTTAATTCATCAAAGAGATTAATTTTAGGTTTGGGATTTAATTTTCTATTAACTGTTTCTCTGACACTTTCACCTTTTAATTTTGCAAGGCCAATATTTAATGTTTTTGGATAATCTATTACTTCTTTAATGCGATATGGATCTATGGTATCATTTACTATGTCTTCAAGTACTTCTTCTTTTGGGGCATCTTCTTTAGGTATTTCTTCTGAAACTTCTTCTGGTATTTCTTCAGTTTCTTCTTCTGTATCATAAGTATCAATTATTCCATATTCTCTTAGAATAGTTAATATTTCATAAGAATTATTTATTTCTTCTAATTCTTCTAAGCGTTCTTCTTTAAATTTTATTCTACTTGTATAGTTAACTATATTTTCTAATACTTCTTTTTCACTATTTAAAGTATCTTTTTGTTCTAATAATAGATTTTCAAAATCTAATAATTCGTTATTATCTTCTGTATGTAATTTATTTTTTAAGTGATTGTTTTCTTCAATTAAATCTTCTAATTTATTTCTTTTGGCCATGATTCTATCAAAGTCTTCTTCATAAGCTATTACTAGTTCATATATTTTTAGAATTATTTCTCTATTTTTCCAAATATAATAGTTCTTTTCGGCATCTTCTATATATGATGTATAATCATCATCAGTACCACTATTCATTAGGCTTTTTACACTATCTAGAGTTACTTCTAATGTTTCTTCATTTTCTCTTACTTTATCTTCAACTGTAGATAATTCTATATTATAATTATCTTCATTTATTTTAGTAAAATATTCATCATTTTTTATTGAGGTCATTAATGAAGAATATATGTTATCTTCCATGACTTTATTTTTTTCTGTGTATTCTTCTTTTTCTTTTTCTAATTCTATTAAGGAATTTTTTAGTTTAGATATACTAGTAGTTAATTCATCTATTTCTGACTTTGTAGTTAGATATTTGGTTATTGTATCTAATCTTGTTTTCTTTTCTTCTAATTCGTCTTCTGATACTACTAATTGAAAGCCATCTATATACTTACCAGTAGAGTTATAGAAGTGTTCTTCTAGTTCTCTTCTTTTATCTAAACGTTCTTCTAGTAATTTTATTAATCTTTTTAATCTTGTTTCTTCTTTTTCTAATGTAACCTCAGGTGATATTAAATTTCTAATTTCTTTTTCAAATTCTTTATTATAGATGGAATCTATTTTTTTGGCATATTTTTCATAATTATCAATTACATCACTTGGAGTCTTAATATTTCTTTCTTTATCTAGTTTAATTCTCATTTCAAATATTTTACATAGATTTTCAAAAGATTTTATAGAGTTTCCTTCCATAATACTTCACCCTCTTTCTTTTTTAAATCTGGAAATGATATGTTATCATTATTATTAATTATTTCTGGTTTTAATTTATTATTACCTATTACTGGTATTTTATTATTATTTTTAGATGTATCAGTAGTCTTCCATATTATATTACTATTATTTTCTAAGATGTCATATATACTTGAGGCTTTTTTAGATACTTCAGCAGTTTCTTTTGGGATTGGCTCGGGTACTTCTATTTTTTTAGGTACTTCTTCTTCTTTAAATAAATCTATAGTTTCTTCTTTAGGAGGTTCTTCTTTTACTTCTTCTTTAGGTTTTGCTATTTCTTTATTTTCTGAAACGTCCATATTCCAAAGTGGTAATTCTTCTTTAACTGAATTTTTTATTTCTTCTTTAACAGTTTTATTAGGAGTTATCTTTGTATTTTCAAATAATTCGTCAGTATCAAAATCATTAGTCATAATGTCTTCTAATGTTTTATTTTTAAGTGGATTTTTTATTTCTTCTTTTTCTTTGGTTTCTTCTATTTTAGGTAATATTTTTTCATATTCTTTACTAATATTTTTTTCTGTTTCATTAGTTTCTTTTTTGATAACGGTTTCATCTTGAAGTTTTTTCATTTTTTCTGCTACGGCTAATTGTTCTTTAAGTCTTGCTTCTTCAATTAGTTTTTGTCTTCTTACTCTGGCAGCCTCTATTTTTTGTTCTTCAGCTATCTTTTTTTGTCTTTCTACTTGTTCTTCTTGTCTAGCTTTCTTTACTTGTTCTTCACGATATCTATTTTCGTTTTTAACTAATTCTTCTAAAACGTCTTTGAATTCTTTTGAATTATTTTCTTCATCTATATCATATAGTTTTTTATTTCTCTTATTTCTTTCTTCTTTTAGGAATTCATAATTTTTTATATCATTACCCTCTAATTTTATTGTATTATATTGTTTAGAAAGTTCACTATTTATTTCTTTATATAATTCAGTAGAAGTTATATTTTTTAATATGGTATCAATGTTTTCTCTCTTATCTAATAATTCATCGTAATTAGAAGTCTTTTGATCAAATATATTGATTAAATTAATGATATTTATATCTTCATTATATTTTAAATATGATGTATTAACTTCGTTATACATATTATTACATTCTAAAATATATTCTGGTTCTCCTAATTCATTAGCACTCTTTAAATTATCTTTAGCAAGAGCTAGTGCATACTTAAATTCTGAATGTTTTTTAGATATTTCTTCACGATGTTCTACTAATTTATATAGTCCTAATTTATCTAGAGATTTATCTAATAAATTTATCATTTTCTTTTCTAGACTTTCATTTAATCTTGTATTTGCTTTTACATTTCTAGATGCTTCACTAATCTTTATATCTAGTACTTTCATTTCTTTAATTAATTCTTCTTGTTCTTTTTTATTTTCTTCATATTTTTCAATTATGTCTAATCTTCTTTTATATGTAGATAGTTTATCTTCTCCTAAGAAAGATGTAAGTTCTACTAATGAACCGGTAATTTTTTTATGTTCATTCTTTCTCTTGTTTAGATATTCTTTTCGATCATTAATTAAAGTTATTATACTTCTAAGTCTAGTTTTTTCTTCATCAAGAAATTTTGTTTTTTTACTAAGTAACATTAGATATTCTTCTTCATATTCTGTATTTGTATCTAATAGTATTTGTTTTTCTATTTTATCTAATTGATCACATATTCTTTCTTTTTGAATTTCATCATTAGTTAAATTTAGACTATTTTGAAACATATCATATTGTTTTAATCTTCTTACTACTTCTCTACTTGTATAGTTCACACTAAACCACCTCTAGTATAATTATAATTTTTTTTATACTTTTTGTCAATTAATATACATTATTTTACATTATTTATTTCTTCTTAAGCCATAGTCTTAAGAAGTTTCTTAAAGCCTATTTATAGTCTTTAAGAAAAAAATATATTATATGTATTAAACATTAATTAAGTATATATATTATGCTTATGTATGATAGATATGGATGATATATTAGTTTAAGACTTATTTATAAGACTTAAACTAACACTGGAAGACGATAGACTGAAAGTGAAGAAAATAATAAATAATATTACATATTTTTACCATAATAATAAAGAGGTGTGATATGAATGCTAAAATAATAAATAAATTAAAAGAAGAAACTAATAATAGTTCTTATATTGTATATAGAGAAAAATATATAAATAATATTAAAATAGATATAATATATAACGAGGTATTAACTGATCAAGATAAAATGTCTAACTTTATTTATAGAAGTTTAGATCATATAGAAAAAATATATCAAGAAAAAGAACTATTATATGATGTTATAAAAAATAATATTAGTAATATTAAAATAAAAGAAATAAATAATTATCAAGATATTTGTAAATATTTAAATAATGGGTTTGTAATACTTCTAATTGAAGATGACTATTCGCTTGCGTTAGAAGTAAAAAAGAATCTAACTAGGAGTATTGAAAAGCCTATGACAGAGACCACTATCAGAGGGGCTATGGATTCTTTTACTGAGAATATTGAAACTAATATTGGTCTAATTAAAAGAAGATTAAAAACTAATAAATTATGGAATGAAGATATGGAATTAGGTAAATATACTAAAAATAAGATAAGTATTCTAACTATTAAAGGATTAACTGATTCTAAAATTAAAGATAATATTATTAATAAGTTAAATAGTCTTGAGATTGATGGAGTTACTGATACTGGTACTTTGAAACATCTAATAGAGAATGAAACTAAAACTATTTTTCCTACTTCTATTACTACTGAAAGACCAGATAAAGTAGTATCTTCCCTACTTCGTGGTAAAACAGTTATTATAATTGATAACTGTCCATTTGTTTTAATTATGCCGGTTGATATTAATGATTTTTTTCTATCTCAAGATGATAAGGACTCTAATTATATAAATAATTCATTAACTAGAATATTAAGATATCTTGCTTTTTCTATAACGGTATTAACTCCTGGTATATATATTGCTTTGACTACCTTCAATCAAGAAATGATTCCTCTAGAACTACTTACTAGTTTTGCTTCTCAAAGAAGTACTGTTCCTTTTCCGGCTTTCTTTGAGGCACTACTTATGTTTGTATCCTTTGAAATATTAAGAGAGAGCGATTATAGAATTCCTAATGTATCTAATTCAGCTCTATCCATTGTTGGTGCTTTAATATTAGGAGAAGCTGCGGTTAACGCTGGTATTGTCTCTCCTATTATGATTATAATAGTGGCTATTACTGCGATTAGTGCTTTAGTAATAGTAGAACCAGAACTATCAAATGCTGTTAAATGGTATCGTATTCTCTTCATGCTAGGAGGTACTACGATTGGTATCTTTGGTATATTTATTGTATTCATAATATTTACTACTAATCTATGTAGTATTAATTCTTATGGTAAATCTTTTACTATGCCATTTACTCCTATTAATAGTGATATAAAAAATAGTATTATTAAATTTCCTTTGCTTAAAAGAAATAAAAGAAATAAATATTTAACTAATAATATTATTAGGGAGGTCAGTTATGAAAAGAATTAAATTTTTAATATTATTATTACCTCTATTAAGTGGCTGCTACAACTATAGAGAACTTAATGACCTAGGTATTACTACTGCTGTTAGCATTGATTATAAAGATAATAACTTTTATGTAATAGCAGAAGTAATAAATCCTATTAAACAGCAAGATGCTTCTAGTAGTAATAATTCTCCATTTGTAAATTATAATAGTTCATCTTCTTCGCTTCAAGATGCCTTTCGTAAAGTAGTTTTAGAGTCTCCTAGACAGTTATATGCTGCTCAGTTAGAAATTATTGTCTTAAGTGAGGAAGTAGTAAATAATCATCTTGAGGAAGTATTAGAATATTTTGCAAGAGACCCTGAAGCTAGAACTGAAATCAAAATAATTGTTGCTAAAACTGAAGATAGTACTAAAGCTATTACTCTTCAAACGCTTCTTACTAGTTTATCTTCATCAAATATAATAAAATCATTAGATTTACAAAGTAAAGTACTAGGAATGGATTATCCTGTAACTTTAAATGAATTATTAAATATGTATATTGACCCTTATTTGGAAGTAGTTCTTCCTTCAATGACTCTATATGGTAATTATGAAATAGGAGATGAAAAAGAAAACATAACAACTTCTTCTCCTAAAGCAATAGTGAAAATAGATGGAAGTACTATTACTAAAGATAATAAAATATTAGGTTATTTAGATTTAGAAGAATCAAAAATATTAAATTTGATTAATGGTAAATTAAAAGAAACTATTATTAAAATGAATTATTATGATGGTTATATAATATTTGAACCTAATAGAATAAAAGTATCAAGAGAATTAGATATCAAAAATAACATCATTAAAATAAATATATCAGGTTATTCTAAAACTAAAGAAATACAAAGTAATATCAATCTCAAAGATCCAAAAGAAGTAAAAAAATTAAATAAAGCTTTAAATATGGAATTAGAAAAAAAAATAACTGATACTTTTAATAGTATTAGAGAAAAATATGGTACTGATGTCTTTGACTTTCAAGAATTATATTATCGTACTAATTATAAATATTTTAAAGAAAATTGTACTAACTGGTATGAAGATATATATCCTAAAATTAAATTAGAAGTTAAGGCTAATGTAAGATTATATGAAAAAGGTAGTACTCTAGGAGGATTAAGATATGAAAGAAAAAATAAATAATATAGAATTTTCTAGTACTCTATTTCTAATATTATTTTCTTGTACTTTAGGTATTGCTCCATATATAACTATTAAAATAGCCGGTATTGACTCATATATTGGTCCTATAATAGGAAGTATAATTGGTCTAATACCTCTCTTTATATTTATATATATCTTTAATTATGAAATAGATAAACCAATCTATCAGAAAACAAAAATAATATTTGGTAATACTCTAGGTACTATTATTAATATTTTTTTAACTATATTATATTTTATTTTAGCTATAACTATTTTATTTAATACTAGTAATTTTATAATATCTCAATATTTGACTGATACTCCTATTAAATTAGTTATTATTATTCTATCTCTAACTGCTTATCATACTTCTAATAAAGGAATAACAACTATATCAAAGATTAGTTTAATATATACTTTGATTATAATTATATTATTTATTATGGCTACGATTGGTTTAATACCAGAGATAGAATTAGATAACTTAAAACCAGTACTAGAGTATGGAATAAAAAATCCTATTATTGCAGGGATGACATATAGTTTAGTATTAACTATACCTATTAGTAGTCTTCTTATAATACCTAAAAAAGGAATAGAAAATTATTATAAGACAACAAAATATATCATAATAACATATTTAGTAACTACAATAATGATTATTTTTATGTCATTAGTCGCATGTGCTTGTCTAGGTAGATACCTCATATCAATGTATCAATATCCTGTTTATATAACTTTAAAAAAAATATCTATTTTTGGTTTTATTGATCGTATCGAAAACTTTCTTTCTATTGAATGGATACTAAGTACTTTTGTTGCTTTTACTCTTCCTATAATTAATATTCAAAGTAATATAAATAAAAAGAATAATAAAATAATTAATCTAATAATTATAATTATTATTATTATAGCTACTATGATATTATTTAAAAACAATACTAGTTTTAATCATTATCTTGATAGTATATATCCATATATATTATTAATTATCTTAATTATATATATAATAATATTTATAACAATTATAATAAAAAAAGGTATAAAAAAGAAAAACTAGAATATAATAATAATACAGTAAGATTAATTACTGTTTAGATATAGAGACTACTAATGTCTCTTCTTTTGTTATATATGCCCATACATT
>OKVA01000407.1_pt1 | contig 15564 bp, 16 predicted proteins | sample 1606741 | NCBI WGS metagenome assembly OKVA01 (sample SAMEA3882528, study PRJEB24775) | human gut metagenome | biome: human-associated habitat; feature: intestine environment; material: feces | place: Netherlands | collected 2009/2010 | reverse complement strand
GAACATCGAGGGGGTGATGGCGGTGGCGACGACGTTTGTGCATGCGTCGCTGGTGGAGGAGATTGAATAATAATTTGTAACAATATTGCCCGAATCTTTGAAAAATAAAGCTGTCCATGGTGCGAAGTGGAGCTTTATCGATAACATATCCAATTCCGGTGTTACCTTTTTGGTAGGCCTGATATTGGCCCGTCTCTTGACTCCTGCCGAATATGGCATTATGGCCATGATAGCTATCTTCATAGCGGTGTCCAACTCTATTGTCGACAGTGGCTTCTCTAATGCACTGATACGGAAAGTACGTATTGAAAAGGTAGACTACAATACGGTTTTCTTGTTTAACTTGATAGTTAGTATTGTTTTATACATCCTTTTATATGTAGCTGCTCCCGCTATCAGTCTGTTTTTTAAAGAACCGGTTTTGATAGATGTGTTAAGGGTAATAGGGCTGATTCTGATTGTTAATGCATTGGGTATCATTCCCCGTACCATATTAGTAAGAGGTATTGATTTTAAGACACAGACCAAAGTGTCCATAATCTCTTCTGTTTCAAGTGGATTGGTTGGCGTAGGCATGGCTATAGTGGGCTTTGGTGTATGGAGTTTGGTGTGGCAACAGCTTTCCCGGCAGATTCTGAATTCTCTGTTTCTTTGGATATTCTGTAAATGGATGCCCCAATGGGAATTCTCCGTAAAAAGCTTCAAGGAAATGTTCGGCTTTGGCTATAAGCTCTTGTTGTCCGGATTATTGGATACTCTTTACAAGAATGTTTATTATGTGGTTATAGGCCGTTGTTACAGTTCTGCACAGTTGGGGCAATATACTCGTGCAGAGCAGTTCAATACGATATTTTCCAGTAATCTGACCAGTATTGTCCAGCGTGTCAGTTATCCGGTGCTTAGTTCCATTCAAGAAGAACCGGAGCGCTTGCGTGAAGCTTATCGGCAGATAATAAAGACTACAATGCTTGTGACATTCGCTTGCATGCTGGGACTTGCAGCTGTGGCTAAACCTTTGATTATAATTCTGATCGGTGAGAAATGGTTGACTGCCGTTTCCTTTCTGCAGATCATTTGTTTCAGTGGTATGCTTTATCCGCTTCATGCCATCAATCTGAATATCTTGCAGGTGAAAGGACGTTCGGACTTGTTTCTGAAACTGGAAATCATAAAGAAGACCATTGCGGTGTTTCCTATTCTGATAGGTATTTTTTATGGCATCGAATATATGCTGTGGGGGAGTGTCTTAACCTCTTTCATAGCCTATTTCTTAAATAGCCATTATTCTGCCGATTTGATATGCTATTCTACCATAGAACAAATTAAGGATGTGCTTCCGGTTTTTGTAGTTTCTTTGATAGTTTCTACTATCATGTGGCTTTTTTCCTTATTGGATATATCCGTTTATATTCAATTACCCATTCAGATTATTGTTGGTTTGACATTAGCTTTTGCTGTTTATGAAAGATTAAGATTACCAGAGTATCTTGAGGTAAAACGGCTTGGGTTGTCGGCTCTTCACAAAAAATAGAAATCAGTATATATTTTTATAGTAAGATGGAAAATAAAGTGATTACAGTTACTTCTCCATTACTTCCTTCGCTTGACGATTTCATTCCTTATTTACAGGATATTTGGAACCGTAAGTGGCTGACCAATAACGGTTATTATCATCAAGAATTGGAGAAAGCCTTGTGTGAATATTTGAAGGTGCCTTATATCAGTCTTTTTACCAATGGCACACTGCCTTTGATGTGTGCTCTGCAAGCATTGCGTATTACTGGTGAGGTGATAACAACTCCGTATAGCTTTGTAGCTACCACCCATGCTTTGTGGTGGAATGGAATCAAACCGGTATTTGTGGATATTGACCCTGAAACTTGTAACATTGATCCGGACAAAATAGAAGCGGCAATAACCCCCAAGACAACGGCGATTATGCCGGTACATGTTTATGGCAAGCCTTGTGATACAGAGCGTATCCAGGCGATAGCGGACAAATACGGTTTGAAGGTCATTTATGATGCTGCCCATGCTTTTGGGGTAGAAGTGGGTGGAAAATCAATTCTGAATGCCGGAGATATGTCAACCTTGAGTTTTCATGCGACCAAAGTTTACAATACGATTGAAGGTGGTGCTTTGATTTGTCATGATGAGAAGACTAAAAAGCGTATCGACTATTTGAAGAATTTCGGTTTTGCGGGGGAAACGACTGTCATAGCTCCGGGTATCAATGGCAAGATGGACGAAGTACGTAGTGCTTATGGTTTGTTGAATTTGAAACAAGTGGATGCAGCTATTGAAGCTCGTCGTCAAGTGGCTATCATGTATCGTAAAGGCTTGGAACATGTACCTGGTATCACTTTTATGGAAGATATGCCCGGAGTCCGTCATAATTACTCTTACTTTCCCATATTCGTGGATTCTGAGAAATATGGCATGACACGCGATGAACTTTATTTCAAGATGAAGGAACGGAATGTTTTAGGTAGGCGGTATTTCTATCCTTTGATAAGTGAATTTTCTACTTATCGAGGATTGGGATCGGCACGACCGGAAAATCTACCTATGGCACATATGATAGCGAATAATGTCATTTGTTTGCCTATATATTATGGCTTGAGTGAAAAAATGGTTAATTGTATTGTAAATCAGATAATTATGTAAATGAAACAGAAACAAAAGAAACTTCTTCTTCTTGGGGGATTACGCTATTTGCTTCCGGTAATAGAGGCTGCTCATGAATTGGGATATTATGTTATTACATGTGACTATCTTCCAGATAATATTGCCCATAAATATTCTGACGAATATCATAATGTCAGTATCGTCGACAGAGAAGCGGTTTTGGCATTAGCCCGTAAACTTTGTATTGATGGGATTATGTCTTTTGCTGTTGATCCTGGAGTGGTAACTGCTGCTTACGTGCAGCAGCAGATGGGATTGCCTGCAGTTGGACCTTATGAATCTGTATGTATTTTGCAAAGTAAAGATCGATTTCGTAATTTTCTCACTCAAAATGGTTTCAATGTTCCTAAAGCCAAGGGATTTTCAACAGTAAAAGAGGCGATGGATGAAGCTTATTGGTATCCTTGGCCTGTGATAGTAAAACCTACGGATGCAGCTGGTAGTAAAGGGGTAACTAAGGTTGAACGGTTGGAAGATTTAAAGCCTGCACTAGAATATGCATTCCAACATTCCATATCTAGACGTGTGATAATAGAGGAATTTATAGAGAAGCAGGGATGTTCTTCTGATACAGATTGTTTTTCAGTAAATGGAGAATTGAAATTTGTGTCTTTTTCAGCACAGCGCTTTGATCAAGAGGCTGCTAATCCTTATGTTCCTTCAGCATATGGTTGGCCCTCTACATTTTCAGTAGAGCAAGAAAGAGAACTGTCTTCTGAATTGCAGCGTTTATTGACATTGTTGGGTATGCGTACTTCTATTTATAATATTGAAACCCGTATTGGAATAAATGGAACTCCTTATATTATGGAAGTTTCTCCACGTGGTGGCGGTAATCGTCTTGCTGAGATGCTTCGTTTTGCAACGGGAGTTGACTTAATAATTAATGCAGTGCGCGCAGCAGTAGGGGACGATGTAGATGATATAAGACAGAAACCGTATTCGGGATATTGGGCAGAGGTAATACTTCATTCGGATACTGATGGATACTTTAAAAATTTAGTTATTGATGATGAATTTTACCGTTCTCATGTAGTTCAAAAAGATTTGTGGGTTAAAGAAAATGATAGGGTGTCAGTTTTTAAAGGGGCTAATGATGCTATTGGTACACTTGTTCTTAAATTTGAATCGGAAAAACAACTAGTTGAAGCTTTGAGAGAACAGAATTGTTGGATGAAAATAAATGTAGAATAAAGAGTGTTGGGAGTATGGGAAAAGTTGTAATATTAGGAGCTACTGGGTCAATAGGAGTGTATACTGCATTGACACTGAAGAATGAAGGTTATGATGTGATAGCGGTAGGACATCGAAAAAGTGATAATGACTTTTTTGGAGATTATGATATTCCATATTTTGCTGTTGATATTAAAATAAAAGAATCATTACTTGTATTGCCTAAAGATATTGATGTCGTATTACATTTTGCTGGTGCAATGCCTGCGAGAATGAAAGGATATGATCCGTATGAATACATCAATTCAATAATAATAGGAACTTTGAATGTTCTTGAATATATGCGGGAATGTAATTGTGATAAGATTGTCTTTAGTCAATCAATAGCAGATATTTTATATAAATTTGGTACTACTAATCCTATACATGATGAGGTTGAACGTAGATTTCCATTAGCAACAGATCATTCAGTTTATTCTATTTCTAAAAATACAGCAGTGAATTTGATAGAGCATTATCATGCTCAATATGGATTTAAACGTTTCATTCTACGATTACCTACAATCTATGTATATCACCCCAATCCTTTTTATTATGTAAACGGTGTCAAAAAGTTCATGGGGTATAGATATATAATAGAACAAGCAATAAAAGGAAATACTTTAGAGATATGGGGAAATCCAAATTCAAAGAAAGAAATGGTATATGTAAGAGACTTTGTTCAATTAGTACAAAAATGTATAGAAAGTAATTTGGAAGGAGGAATATACAATGTTGGATGTGGAAATCCTATCTCCATCTCTGATCAAATTCATGATATTGCAGATGTTTTTAAACGTGTTAAAAAATCAGATATAATTTATTGTCCTGATAAACCTTCATCGCCTCAATTTGTATTAGATATATCTAAAGCTAAACATGAACTAGGGTATAAGCCCCAGTATAAATTTCATGATCTTATTGTTGACTATAAATTTGAAATGGAAAAAGAACCTTTTTATAAATTATGGGGAAAAAGAAATGATTTTTTTACAATATGAATGTTGAAAGATAGAGCTAATGAGTGATAATAAGTGTTATATATTTTTTACTGATAGTATTGTAAATATAGGAGGAGGGCAGTTGTATGTAAAAGCCAAAATGGAATATTTACATAGAGAAGGATGGACTGTGTACATATATTCCCATATAAACGGAGAAATCTTGATACGAGAATTTATTCCTTTTACGCAATACATTTATACGGAGTTAAATGTGTATCCTTTTTATTTATCACGGTATAGAAGAGAAAAAATTTTAAAAACATGGTACTTTCAAATATGTAATACAACTTGGAATGAGATAATCATAGAGTCAAATACTAATATATTAGCAACTTGGAGTGAATGTTTTGCTGCTATGATTGGAGCAAAACATATCATATATAATTATCATGAAACGCCAACTTGTATAAAAAGACTTTATGATTTTGCATGTTTCAAGCATAAAAGAAAGGAATTTGTAGGCATTACTTCTCAAATAATATGTAATTATTTTAAGGGTTATTTATCTATCAGTAAGGATGAGTCTTATTCTTTGGAAGCATATGGAGCTAACAAATGTATAGTTGATTACGATTCTCTAATTTGTAGTAAAATAAAAAGAAATGCTAAAACAATATGTGTGTTAGGGCGTTTTGAGAAGGGATATGTTAGTAGTTCTCTTTTGAAGATTAAATCATATATATGTGCTAACTCTTCAACTTTTTTTAATTTAATTTATATTGGTGGGGAGTCAAAAGGAAATCAAGTAAAAAAAAGTATAGAAAATACATTTTTATCAGTCACAAATGTTAATTTGATGGTTTTGGGTTTTTTATATCCTTTACCTTTACAATTGATTCAGAAAATAGATGTATGTATAGCTAGTTCTGGAGCTGCAAGAGCAGTACATAAAGAAGGAATTCCTGTTATTACTTTTGATGCAAATGATCATAATCCTATAGGAATTTTAGGTTATGATACAATTAATACTTTATATCGTGAAAGTGAATTGAATGTTAATTTGGAATCTATGTTAGACTTAGTTTTAACAAATAGAGTTGATATTCATAGATACCCAGTCGAGTATTATCAGGAAGAAAAATTTAGTGAACATATGAAATTTATAGATTCAGGTAGTAAAGAGAAAGCTTATAATTTGAGCTTTTTGAAATATAAATCATTTACTGTTTCTATAAAGAAACTTCTAATTTTTATTATAGGAATTCATTCGTATTTATGGATATATAAAATAAGTAGGTACCATAGGTGGTGAATTTAAAGTCTAAATGTAAAGAACTTACATTTAGACTTTAGGCGTTTTGGTTATAACGGAAGGTATCGCTAATAAATACTATATGGTTATATATATAATAATATTTTTTTATTTAGTAGTTTTAGCATATGTATATGATTACCGTAAAAATAGTATAGGTAAAATATATTTTATCTATCTTACATTGCTTATTTTTATATTATTTTCAGGTTTAAGGTATAGAGTTGGTATTGACACATCTAGGTATGAAATTTTTTTCAATGAATGTCCTACACTATTTACTTTAAAATCTGGTATAATTAGTTGTAATATAAATGAACAGCCTTTATGGCTTTTGTTTAATATTATATGTAAAACCATATCAGATGATTTTGTTATACTACAATTGATTCATGCTTTTATTATAAATTATTTTATATGTAGGTTTATTAGGAGATTAACTTCTTATATCTTTTTGGCTTTTTTATTTTATTATTGCTTTCAATATGTTAATTTTAATTTTGAGATAATGCGTGAATCTTTATGTGTCGCATTTTTTTTAACCGCAGTAGAAAGTTATTATAGAAAGCATAATTTAATAAGTTTTGTTCTTTATGGAATATTGATGGTTTTTATTCATTGGTTTTCTTTTATTATATTATTGTTGACGATTTTTGTGTTTATTATTCCTCCTCGAAAATTTTGCTTTATAGTCCTACTATTAGGAGGTGTAAGCTTGGTATTCTTTTCACAGAATGAAATATTTCTTTATTTACAGTTTCTTTCAGAAGTACTTCCCTTTTCTATGTTAGAACGTGTAAATAGCTATTTTTTTAGTGAATCATATGGATTTATTGAAGTTTCAATTCTAGGAGGACTTTTTATATTTATATTTCAGATTTTATACCCTTTATATTTGTCTCTAAAATATAGAAGTATAAATCGTATTATTTCTAATTTTCTTTTGTTATATGCTTTGATTGTAATTATAAGATTGCATATTTTAATAGCAATGAGACTTGTTAACTATTTAGATATTATTTTCATTGTTGCTATATGTAATTATATTCCTATGATAAAGTTACAAAAAAATCTCCTTAAGATTTATATATATGCATGTATATTATGTCATTTGTATATATCTATAAAAGGTTTTTATACACCGTCAGTTCTAGAAAGTCGTCCATGGATAAAATATAACTGTCTATATATACCATATAAATCATATATAGATAAAGAATTCGTTGTAGAGCGTGAGTTTTTGCTAGAATAGATATTATGGAAAAAATTGATTTTGTGATAATTTGGGTGGATGGGAATGATCCTAAGTGGCAAAAAAAATTCTATGAATATCACCCAAATATAAATACTGATACAGGAGAGATACGATATCGTGATTGGGGGCTTTTGAAGTTTTGGTTTAGAGGGGTTGAGAATTTTGCTTCATGGGTAAATAATGTCTATTTTGTGACTTGTGGACATTATCCTGATTGGCTGAATTTTAATAATCCTAAATTGAAATTTATCAGACATTCTGATTATATTCCTTCAGAATATTTGCCCACATTCAATTCTCATACAATCGAATTGAACTTACATAGAATAGAGGGGCTCTCAGAGAGGTTTGTTTACTTCAATGATGATTTTTTTTTAATAGATAATGTTAATCCTGATTTTTATTTTAAAAAGAATCTTCCTTGTGATATGCCTATTATAAGGACGTTGACAGGAGAAAATTCTTTGATGAGCTATATAGAACTATCAAATATAGAAGTATTGAATCGAAATTTTAACAAAAAGGACGTACTTGAAAAAAATCTGCTTAAGTGGTTTAATTTAAAATATAGGCATTATCTGTTCCAAAATTTATATTTTTCATTCTTGCCTCAGTTTACAGGCTTTTATACTCATCATTCCCCTGCTCCTTTTTTAAAATCGACTTTTCATGAAATATGGCATAAAGAATATGAAACATTAGATAGAACATGTAAATGTCGTTTTAGAGAAAAAGTGAATGTAAATCAATATCTCATAAGATATTGGCAGCTAGCATCTGGACAGTTTGTTCCGTTTAATAACATAAAGAAGCGTTTGTATTACGCATTAGGTATTTCACCGATAGATGAAATTGTAAGTAGTATTGTTAATCAGAAAAGCAATTGTATTATTTTGAATGACAGTATTCTTGATGATTTTGAAACAACAAAGTTACGATTATTAAAAGCATTTAATAAGATATTACCCAATAAAAGTTCATTTGAAATATAGTTTTGTATATTTCTTAGTAATATTGAAGATTATATAATTTTTGTATGCAATAATAAAATTTATGAATAACCAAATCATAGTAATTGGTACAGACCATCATAATACTTTAGGTGTAATTAGAAGTTTAGGAGAAGAAGGGAAGCTTCCTATTGTAATATTACCCAATTTAAAATCAACTTTTATAGCATCTAGTAAATATACAAGTAAGGTTATAAAATATGATGAAAAGAAGGAGATTATTGATATACTGTTAAAAGACTATTTGAATGAAACGAATAAGTCTATCATTATTTGTGCAGATGATAGTTCAATTAGCTTGATAGACAATAATTATAATCTTCTGAAGGAGTATTTTTTATTGCCTAATGCAAAGAAAGAGCAAGGACGAATTAACTACTTTCTGAATAAGGATAATATGCATGATTTAGCAATGAAAGTGGGATTGGTGGCTCCTAAATCATGGTATTTAAAAAATGGTGATGCATTGCCGATAGATGTTGAGTTCCCATGTATTTCGAAACCTTGTAGTAGTATTATTGGTGGAAAGAGCGAAATCCATGTGAATAGAAATTTGGCAGAGTTAAAAGCGAATACTGCAAGTAATAAAGACTTTATTGTTCAGGTTTTTATTGAGAAAGATTATGAATTGAATATAGTAGCTTTGGCCTACAATCATGGTAAAAACTTCATTATACCAGGTGTAATTCGTAAAATTAGGGAATATCCTATAAACAGTGGTTCTTCCTCTTTTGCTGTTCTTGATGATTATAAAAAATATCCAGAGATAGAACTTGAAAAAGTAAAAGCTTTTGTTAGAGAAATTGGTTATGAAGGTCTTTTCAGTGTGGAATTTGTAGTAAAGGATGGAATTGCTTATTTCCTTGAAATTAATATGCGTAATGATGGTAATGGTTATGTGCCAACATCTATGGGGGTAAATTTGCATTATTTATGGTGCCAATATTTAATAGGAGAATCATTTATTCAACCCCGTGATTTTGATATCCCATGCTATTTTATGGCAGACACACGTGATTGGCTGCATGTATTAGGAGGTAGAATAAATATAATACAATGGATAAAAGATAGAAAGAAAACTCATTGTTATTTGCTTTTTAATAAAAAAGATAAAAGACCTTTCTTTATTTTTATTAAAAAGAAAATAATTAATCTTGTTAAGAATTTTGCTAATGGAGCTTGATTTGGCAAAAATATTGTAATGGTTGATTTAATTATTGATGAAAATGGCAGGTATATTTTATTTAATTCGCCTTGATGATGCTTGCTCGCAAATGAATAGAAAAAAGTGGCAGCGTGTAGAGGAAATTTTGGATAAATATGAAATAAAGCCAATGGTAGGTATAATTCCTCATAATGAAGATTCTACAACTTGCATTGAACTGGTAGATGTAGACTTTGCAACAAAAGCATTGAATTGGCAAAAGAAAGGATGGGCAATAGCATTACATGGGTATAATCATGTGTGTACTACATCAATAGGAGGAATTAATCCTATACATAAGCGTTCTGAATTTGCAGGTCTTTCATTAATAGAGCAAGAAGAGAAAATTATTCAAGGATATAAAATATTAATAGACATGGGGCTGATACCCCAATATTTTTTCGCTCCCAGTCATACTTATGATGAAAATACTTTAAAGGCTCTTTTTAAGAAAACTACTATTAGGATTATAAGTGATACAATAGCTTTACAACCTTATACACATGGTAAATTTACTGTAATTCCTTGCCAAATGGGCCGTTTTCGTAAATTATTTATTGGTGGATATTGGACTTTTTGTTTTCATCCTAATAATATGACTGAAGAAGATTTAGTCCAATTTGAGACTTTCATTAGAAAAAACAGAAAACAATTTATATCTTTTAATCAGATCAAAGTAATTAATAAGTCGAGGTCATTCTTTGAATTGTTTTTGAATTGGCTTTATTTTGCTATAAGAAACAGATGAAAATATTATACGTAATAAATACATTAAATATTGGCGGAGCAGAGAAATTGTTAGTTGATATTATTGAGAAATTGGATGATCTAAATTATAAAATAGGTGTTTATTTTCTGAACTTAGAAAATACATTTTTGCTAAATCGGCTGTTGAGTACTAAGGTACATATTTATAAATCTCATTTTTCTTTTTATTCTCCAATTCATATATATAATATTATTAAATATGCTAAAGAATATGATATTATTCATGCAAACTTATTTCCTTCTTTATATTGGGTAGCATTGGCTCGTGTATTTTTGAACTCAAAAGTTAAGCTTGTATATACAGAACACAGTACGTATAATAAACGGCGTGGTAAAAGATTTTTTGCATATGTAGAAGGATTCATCTATAGTAGGTACGATAAAATAATAGCTATTTCACCACAAGTACGAGAGAGTTTAATTTCATGGGTTGCTTTATCTCAAAAAATAGAAATGATAGAAAATGCTATTGATGTACATAAATATCAGAATGCATTTCCGTATAATAGAACAATGTTTAAAATTCAGAACGGTTCTGTCATCATTTTAATGTCTGCTCGTTTTACATTGGCAAAAGATCAAGCAACTTTAATTAGAGCTTTTGCTCTTTTGAATCAAAATAATAATGTTGTATTGATTTTGGTAGGTGAAGGTCCTTTGAAAAAAGATTGTATTGTTTTGGCTTCTCAGTTGGGATTGCAGAAATCTATTTTCTTTCTTGGGGCAAGAGAAGACATTCCCCAAATAATACAAATGTCGGATATTTGTGTTCTTTCATCTCATTGGGAAGGTTTTGGACTTGTTGCAATTGAATATATGGCAGCAGGGAAGCCAGTTATTGCCTCTGATGTTCCGGGCTTAAATGATGTAGTAAGAGGTGCTGGAGTTTTATTTGAAGCAGGAAATGTACATGATTTATTTGTCAAGTTACAGTCACTGATTGTAAATGCTGACTATAGAAGAGAGGTGTCTAGAAGATGTGAAAAACGTTCTATGCGATATGATATCTCTAGGCTGGTTAGTTCATATGTGAATTTATACAAATCATTATAGAATGAAAATCCTTGTTACTGGAGGAGCTGGCTTTATCGGCTCTAATCTTTGTGAGCATTTACTTGCTCATAATTATGAAGTTGTATGTTTGGACAACTTCGCAACAGGGAAGATTGAGAATCTTCTTCCGTTATTGAATCAATATCCTGATACATTTAAACTGATTGTAGGTGACATCCGTAATCTCTCTGATTGCCAGAAGGCAGTGGTAGGAGTCAATTATATTCTGCATGAGGCAGCATTGGGTTCTGTACCCCGTTCCATCAAAGACCCTGCCACTACTAATGCAGTTAATATTAGTGGCTTCCTGAATATGTTGATTGCTGCCCGTGATGCAGGAGTGAAACGCTTTATGTATGCGGCAAGTTCATCCACTTATGGAGATAGCCAGTCTCTTCCCAAAGTGGAAGATGTGATTGGTAGACCGTTATCTCCTTATGCTGTAACCAAATATGTGAACGAGCTTTATGCCGATGTGTTCGGACGGGTATATTTGCACGTACTTATGGAATGGAATGTATCGGCTTACGCTATTTTAACGTATTCGGACGTCGTCAGGACCCATTTGGTGCTTATGCTGCTGTTATACCCTTATTTGTGAAGAAATTGATGGCACACGAGAGTCCCGTGATTAACGGTGATGGTGAATACAGCCGTGATTTTACTTACATTGACAATGTAATCCAGATGAATATGCTTGCCATGACAACCACCAATCCGGATGCAGTCAATCAGGTTTATAATACCGCTTTTGGAGAAAGGACTACATTGAATCAGCTGGTGAATTATTTGAAGGAATATTTGAGTGAGTTTGATTCGAAAATTGCTGATGTGGAGATTCTTCATGGCCCGAATCGGCAGGGTGATATACCTCATTCTTTGGCTTGTATTGATAAGGCTAGAAAACTTCTTGGTTATATTCCGGAATACAGCATGCGCGACGGTCTGAAAGAAGCTGTCAAATGGTATTGGCATAATATTTGATTCACTCATTCTTTTTTCCCTTTCTATTAGCTAATAAACTAAACTTCCTAATAAATACTGAAAATCTTATGGATACAGTAAAAATTGCCGTAATCGGTCTCGGTTACGTAGGGCTTCCTTTGGCTCGTTTGTTCTCTACCAAATACAAAACTGTTGGTTTTGACATGAATAAATCCCGTGTGAATGCATTGATGGCAGGACACGATGCTACCCTTGAAGTTTCGGACGAATTGCTGCAGTCTGCCATTGCTAATGGCTTCAAGTGCACGGCTGACATTGAAGACATTCGTGATTGCAACTTCTATGTTGTGGCAGTTCCTACCCCTGTGGATCATAACCATAATCCGGACTTGACTCCTCTGTACAATGCAAGTACCACTGTGGGGAAAGTGATTTCCAAAGGTGATATTGTAGTGTATGAATCTACAGTATATCCGGGTGTGACTGAGGATGAATGCATTCCGGTAGTGGAAAGAATATCCGGTTTGAAATTCAATACGGATTTCTTTGCAGGCTATTCCCCCGAACGTATCAATCCGGGTGACAAGTTACACACAGTCGAGAAGATAAAGAAAGTGACTTCAGGTTCAACTCCTGAAATTGGTAAGAAAGTGAACGAAGTGTATGCTTCTGTTATATCTGCCGGAACACATTTGGCTCCCACGATGAAGGTGGCAGAGGCGGCCAAAGTCATTGAGAATTCGCAACGTGATATCAATATAGCCTTTGTCAATGAGCTTTCCAAGATATTCATGCGTATGGGGATTGATACTCAGGATGTATTGGAGGCTGCAAGTACCAAATGGAATTTTCTTCCCTTCAAGCCGGGGCTGGTTGGAGGACACTGCATTGGCGTAGACCCTTATTATCTGGCCCAGTGTGCACAGAGTTATGGCTATAATCCTGAAATCATATTGGCCGGTCGTCGTATGAATGATGGTATGGGAGAGTATGTGGCTGGTCAAGTGATAAAACTGATGCTGAAAAAAGGAATTCAGGTTTTGAACTCTAATATACTGATACTCGGTTTTACTTTCAAGGAGAATTGTCCGGATGTACGTAATACGAAAGTGATAGATATTTATGAGGCTTTGATGGGATACAATCTGAATATAACCGTTTATGATCCGTGGGCAAATCCGGATATCGTAAAGCATGAATATGGAATTGAAGTGATCAATGAACTTCCTGAAGAAAAGTTTGATTCGGTTGTGTTGGCGGTTGCCCATCAACTGTTTACGGGAATAGATATCGAAAGTTTGTCGAAGACACGGTCTGTTGTGTTTGATGTTAAAGGTTTCTTGCCCAAAGAATCCGTTGACGGCAGATTATGATAAAATGAAAAAGCTTTTCTTTGTTACCAATGTTGATTGGTTCTTTATTTCCCATCGTTTGCCTATTGCCCTGAATGCTATTCAGCAGGGATATGAAGTTTATTTATTGTCACGGGATACCGGAAGAAAACAGTTTTTACAAGGGAAAGGGATTCGCTTTATCGATATTCCTTTTGACCGTTCCGGAAGTAATCCTTTGCATGAATTGAAATGTATTTTTCAGTTATATACAAACTACAAAAAGTATAGACCTAATATAATTCATCATGTTACTTTAAAGGCTGCATTGTTAGGTTCTGTTGCAGCTAAGCTGTCAGGGCAACATCATGTTGTGAATGCAATAAGTGGATTGGGGTATAACTTTACGAACGGCAGGAATGGGATTTTGCAGAAGTTGATAAGGACTTTGATCCGCATTGCATTCAAAAGTAAGTCTTTTTCCTTTATTCTTCAGAATCCGGATGATGTGGGGATGATCAAAGGCTTCAATCTGGTTCCCTCGTCCCATATTTTTCTGATAAAGGGCTCGGGAGTAGATTTGAATGAATTTGTTTTTTCCCAAGCTCCTGGCAAGACTCAATTAAAGGTACTCTTTCCTGCAAGGATATTGTTGGATAAGGGGGTGATGGAGTTCATTGATGCAGCCAAATTACTTCAAAAGCGATTTATTGGAAAAGTAAAATTCATATTGGCAGGTGATTGCGACAAAGAAAATCTGGCTGTTTTGGGGGAAGAAAAGCTAAGGTCTCTTCTTGTCGATGATTATATTGAATGGATAGGATATCAGGCTCAAATGTTTCCTATATATACGGATAGCGATATCGTTGTACTGCCTTCCTATCGGGAAGGTTTGCCCAAATCCTTGATTGAAGCATGTGCGGTAGGGCGTCCTATTGTAACAACCGATGTACCGGGTTGCCGTGAATGCGTGAAATCCGGATATAATGGTTATTTGGTTCCTGCCAAGGACAGTAGGGCGTTGGCTGATGCCATCGGCCTATTGATAGAAGATGATGCGAAGAGGAAGGAGTTTGGAAGGAACTCTCGTCTGTTGGCGGAAGAAGAATTTTCTATAGATAAGGTTGTCAGGCAAACTTTTGATATTTATCAATCAATTATTAGGATATCTTGATATTCCCGGGTATCTTTGTAGAAAGATTGGATTCATGAAGAAGAACAAGCCATATAAGGAACAAGAACCGATGGTGCCGAATGTTGGTGAACCGGTAGTTGTATATACGGGTAATGAGAATAATCCGAATATCGTTACGGAAGGACGTGATGACATTAGGCATGCTATTTCCGGTGAAGAATTATTGGATAGACTTTGCCCTCGTATAAAGGCTTTGTTTGGATGAGAGTCGTATTCGCTCCCGAAGTAGAGGAGGATTTGTATGGGCTTATAAAAATACTTGTTGAGAAGGAGTATTTGGGTACTTATCCTTTTGCTATTTCTTATGTGGAAGAACTGATAGCTGATATTCAACAGAACATTCATTCTAAATTAAAAAAGAAAGCGCCCGCTTTTTTTGAACGTTATGGTAAGGATATGTATTACATCACTTATCAACGTAATTCTAATACGACGTGGTATATTTTTTTCTCTGTCATCGGAGATACTTATTTTATTAAATACATAACCAATAACCACGTTTCCGGTCAGTATATTTTTTAGCATATTTCAATGAACATACTTATCACTGGAATCCACGGCTTTGTGGGGGCTAATCTCGTTGTTGCCCTAAAGGAACGTCATAGCCTTTACGGGCTGGATATTGTTGCTCCTGAAAAGGAGGGGGT
>OKVA01000401.1_pt1 | contig 15982 bp, 10 predicted proteins | sample 1606741 | NCBI WGS metagenome assembly OKVA01 (sample SAMEA3882528, study PRJEB24775) | human gut metagenome | biome: human-associated habitat; feature: intestine environment; material: feces | place: Netherlands | collected 2009/2010 | reverse complement strand
AGACGGGCGGCTATCTCCCCCCCGTTCCCGCCCGTCTTGGCCCGGTTTCCATCGGCAGCCTGCACAGCTCCGTAAGCTGCGGCTGCTGCAGTGACGATCCACGTTATTACGTAACTGTTCAGGAGCTTATCGAGCGCATGGACTGGACGCCTTTTTTCCACGCCTGGGAGCTGCACGGCACATGGGACCGCGCCCGCCGGGAGTTCCGCACCAAAGACCCGTCCAAGGCTGAGGCGGCCGCGGCGCTGTACCAGGACGCCCTCCGCCTGCTGGAACAGGCCGTGAAGGAAAACCGCTACCAGGCGCGCGGCGTCATAGGCATTTTCCCGGCCAATTCAACAGCCAGCCATGACGACATCACCGTCTGGGCTGATGAATCCAGAACCATTCCCCTGGCTACGCTGCTGACGCAGCGCCAGCAACTGGACAAACAGGGGAAACCCCGGCTGGCGCTGGCGGACTTCATCGCTCCCGAAGGCGTCAGGGATTACGTGGGGGCCATGGCGGTCAGCATCCACGGCTCCCGCCGCTGGGCAAAGGAATGGGAAGCCAGAAACGACTCCTACCGCGCCCTGCTGGTCAGCTCTCTGGCGGACCGCCTGGTGGAGGCTTTCGCGGCCATCGCCCATGACAAGCTGCGCCTTTTGTGGAATATTCCGGAAGGGTCCGGCGTGCGACCTGCCTGCGGGTACCCCAGCCAGCCGGACCACCAGGAAAAGGAAACCGTCTTCACCCTGCTCCACGCCCGGGAGGAAGCGGGCATGAGCCTGACGGAAACATGGATGATGCAGCCCGTTTCTTCCGTCTGCGCCCTCGTCTTCTCCCATCCGGAAAGCACTTATTTCTCCGTGGGCGTCACCGGGGAAGACCAGCAGGAGGATTACGCCTCCAGAAAGCGGGCCTCCCGGCCCTGACTCCCCTTTCCCTTTTATGCAGCATACCGACCAGATACAGGCCCTTTCGGAATTCCTGCTGGAATACGCCACCACCCTCATGGGCGCGGGGGTGCACACCAACCGCGCCGTGCGCAACATTTCCCGCATTGCCGCTGCATACGGATACAGCGCAGACATGACCATTTTCCAGCGCAATATCACCATGAGCCTGATCTGCAAGGATGACGAGACGCTGCGCCGCACCTCCGTCCGGAAACTGAAACCCCTGGCGTTCAACCTGAACCTGATCCAGCAGCTCAGTGAATTGAGCTGGCTCCCGGTGGACAACAACGTCAGCATTGCGGAAATGGAACAGGCATTCCGCTCCATGGTGCGCACCAAAAGATTTTCCCGCTGGACGGACCTGCTCCTGGTCAGCGTGGGCAACGCCGCCTTCTGCCGCCTGTTTAACGGAGACCTGTGGGCCATGCTGACCGTGTTCGCCGCCACCATGCTGGGCTTTCTGGCCAAGCAGCAGCTTACCCGGTTGAAATACAACCCGCTGGGGGTCATCATCCTTTCTGCCTTCACCGCTTCCATGGCAGCCGCGTGCGCCGTCCTTTTCCAGATAGGCTCCACGCCGCAGATCGCCCTGGCAGCCAGCGTCCTGTTCCTGGTGCCCGGCGTCCAGATGATCAACTCCATCATGGACCTGATGCACGGCCACATCCTGATGGGCATCTCCCGCGGCATCCATTCCATCATGATGATTGCCTGCATCGCCATCGGCCTCTCCGCAACCATGCTCATCGTAGGGGTAAACAGCTTATGAATCCGGATCTTATTTCCTCCATCCTTCTGGACGGGCTGATGGCCGCCATTGCCGCCACGGGATTTGCCGTCATCTCCAATCCGCCCAGGCGCGCCATTGCCGTTTCCGCCGTTCTGGCGGCCGTCGGCCACGCTTTCCGCTTTTACATGCTGCACTCCTGGACCATTGACATTTCCAGCGCCACCTTCATTGCCGCCTTCACCATAGGCATGCTGGGCGTCATGACGGCCAAGCTGGTGAAGTGCCCGGCGGAAATATTCGCTTTCCCTTCCCTCCTGCCCATGATTCCCGGCGTGTACGCCTATAAGACCATCCTGGCCCTGATGCAGTTCATGCAGGAGAACCAGGACGCGGCCGTCATGAACCGTCTGATTGTGGACATCTGCAAAAACGGCATCACCGCCTTCTTCATCATCTTTTCCCTGGTTATCGGAGTAGCCATACCCCTGCTGATGTTCAAACGGTTGAGCTATACCAGGCATCTGGTCAAAGAACCTTGACCGGCGTTTCGCCCGTCCTTAACCGGCTTGAGCTTCCGGGAAAATATCACCGGGGCGTTGAAAGCCAAAGGCGTTCTTTCAAGGATAAAATCCAATAGAAGAAGAACAGCCCCGTAGCCTCCCTGTCCGGCCCGTTTTCATCCCTCTCCCTTGAATCTTGACGCGTTCCGTCATCCTCCCTAAACTTTCTTCCGTACAACCGCAACTGCAATGGCTGAAAAAAATAACGCCAACATTGGCTTCGAAAAACAAATATGGGACGCCGCCTGCGAACTGTGGGGGCACATCCCCGCCGCGGACTATCGCAAAGTCATCGTCGGCCTGATTTTCCTGCGCTACATCTCCTGCGCCTTTGAACGGAAATTCCAGGCGCTCCTGGCGGAAGGGGAAGGCTTTGAAAATGACCGTGACGAATATCTGGCGGACAATATCTTCTTTGTCCCGGAAAAAGCGCGCTGGTCCGCCGTGGCCGCGGCGGCGCACACGGAAGAAATCGGCAAGGTCATTGATGAAGCCATGCTTGCCATTGAAACCGAAAACAGGAGCCTGAAAAATGTCCTTCCCAAAAACTACGCCAGCCCGGATCTGGACAAACGGGTGCTGGGCAACGTCGTGGACATCTTCACCAATATGGACATGGGGGATGCGGAGGCGGGGAAAGACCTGCTGGGCAGGACTTATGAATACTGCATCGCCCAGTTCGCCGCCTATGAAGGCGTGAAAGGCGGCGAATTCTACACCCCCGCCAGCATCGTCAAAACCATCGTCGCCATCCTGAAACCCTTTGACAACTGCCGGGTTTACGACCCGTGCTGCGGCTCCGGAGGCATGTTCGTGCAGAGCGTCAAATTCCTTCAGGCGCACAGCGGGCGGAAAGACGGCATCGCCGTTTACGGTCAGGAAAGCAATGCGGATACCTGGAAAATGGCAAAAATCAACATGGCCATCCGGGGCATTGAAGCCGACTTCGGCCCCCACCAGGCGGACACCTTCTTCAATGACCTGCATCCCTCCCTTAAGGCGGACTTCATCATGGCCAACCCTCCCTTTAACCTCTCCAACTGGGGCCAGTCCCAGCTGCGGGATGATGTCCGCTGGAAATACGGCATCCCCCCCGCGGGCAATGCCAACTACGCCTGGATCCAGCACATGATCCACCACCTTGCCCCGGACGGGAAAATCGGGCTGGTGCTGGCCAACGGCTCCCTGTCCACCCAGTCTTCCGGCGAGGGGGAAATCCGCAAAAACATCATTGAGGCGGATTTGGTGGAAGGCATCGTCGCCCTGCCCCCCAACCTCTTCTACAGCGTGACCATTCCCGTAACCCTCTGGTTCATCAGCAAAAACAAGAGGCAGAAAGGCAAAACGCTGTTCATTGACGCCCGGAAAATGGGAACCATGGTCACCCGTAAGCACCGCGACTTTTCAGAGGAAGACATCCGGAAACTGGCCGATGCCTTTGAAGCCTTCCAGAAAGGCTCTCTGGAGGAAATCAGGGGATTCTGCGCCATCGCAGACCTGGAAACCATCAAACGGCAGGACTACATCCTCACCCCCGGCCGCTACGTCGGAATTGAGGAACAGGAAGACGACGGAGAACCTTTTGAAGAAAAAATGGCCCGTTTGACTTCCGAACTGTCCGGACTCTTCGAGAAATCCCACAAACTGGAAACAGAAATTAAGGAACGATTGGGGGCCATCGGGTATGAAATATAAATGGGGAGACCTCATCACGTTAGAATATGGAAAACCCGTCAAGGACAAAGACTCCAAAAGCGGTAATATTCCAGTCTTTGGAACAAATGGACAAATTGGAACCAGCCATCTGCCTCCTCTATGCCCTCATGCTTCCTTCATTTTAGGCAGAAAGGGTGCATATCGAGGGGTTCATTATTCAGATGTTCCCTTTTCTGTAATTGATACTGCTTTTTATGCTAAAAATATACGGACAGATATTTTATCCTTAAAATGGGCATACTACAAATTCCTGACATATGATATCAATCGCATGGATAGCGGTTCGGCTATTCCTTCTACAGATCGATACGAAATATATGGAATAGAAGTAGAATTACCACCCATCAAATACCAACAAAAAATTGTTTGTTTATTAGAATTCCTTAATAAAAAAATTGAATTAAATAACCGTATAAATGATAATTTAGCGGCTTAGATTTTGACGGAGGAAACATCAATCTCGCCGGACATGAGTTTGGGAAGAAGTGCATCTCTAAGAGCGGCAAGACGCTGATTTTCTTCCAGGTTTGTTACGATAGCGGAAGCCATAGGAGCCATTACACTATTAAAATGAGCAAGCGTCTTACTATCCGGTAGAACTAATTCCATAGCTTTTACACGATCTCTGGGTAATTCAGTCTGACCGGTGCTTCCTGTATGAAGTGACTCGATTTCTTTTTCATGCTGAGTACCCCACAACCCAATATAGAAAATCAAATTTTCTGTTGCTGGCCGGACAATCGTAACATGAGAATCAACAGTAAGATTATGCGGCTGAAACCAGATCGGAGCTGCTCTCCCTAAGGTACCATCGCCAGTTGAGTTAATTAGCAAGTCACCAAAGCGAAGCCACTTATCATTGATAACTTTCGGCCTATGGTTTCGTGCAAGAGAAAGATCAATCATGTGATTGCGAATGCACTTCTGATTGATTATTATTTGGCTGGTATCATCAGCATATTTTGGAGTTATACCGCGACTTACCATCGCCGTGATGTCTTCTAAAGTGACATTCTTCCATTCGTCCGGTGCAATGCCTCCGAATGGAACACAATTGACAAACCATGATCTGAAAATTGCGGCGGCTTGCTGCTCTAAATTATCATTTATCTTTTGGTTGTTCTCAATTTTGTCATCTATAGCAGAGAGTGTTTTCACGATCTTCCGTTGAACATCTAAGACAGGATATACAATTTCAACCTCTCCTAATAGCTTGGTATTGATAGACGGCATTGTTGCTCCAACAGCTATATTACGTACAAATTGTTTTGTTTTTTCCAAACAGAAGAAATAGTAGAGGAATAATGGATCTATCACACCGGTTGGACGAACTCGCAGACAACGTCCGGAAAACATCCATCCGTCATGAACTTCATCAACATAAGAGCATCTATCAACCGATCCTACTCGACTGAACACTATGTCACCTTTTGAGAGAACATATTTTGCAAGACGAACTTTATCTTCATCTGATACTTTAGGGAGATTTTGTTTCGTAAAAACTCTATTACCTAAATGTTCCACCGTAACAATGGGAGTACCATCATTTACATAGTCCTCTTTATGTAGTTGAATACCAAAAGGGCCTGTTTGTATATCTGCTATATTTCTAAGATATTGCCTATTCATAGTTCTCTATCCTATCTGATGTATTTTCTATGTATCAGCTTTACGTTCTTTTAACTACATCACCCAGCCGGATAATTTTCCACTCTTTCATACTCATCTTCTTTAATCTAAAACTTCCCAATATCCTGATTTGTTGGCACCGACGCGCCTGATGATGTTTTTCTCCCTGAGGGAAGCCACGACTCGTTCCGCCTGACGTTGGGAAAGTTCCAGCCGTTCGGCCATTTCCCGCACGCTGAGCCGGGGCTGTCTTTTGATGAGTTCCACAAGGTGTTGTTGCGCCGGTGTAAGATTTATACCGACATTTATACCGACATTTATACCGACATCTTCATGCGGGTTGCGGTGTTGTTGGAGGGTGTTGAGTATTTCCCGGAGCATGAATTCCACGAAAGGGGCGCAATCCGCCCGGGCGGAGCTGGCGCTGATGGCTTCATAGTAGGCTTGCTGGTTGGCATAAACCATGTTTTCTACGGGGAGGTGTTCAAAGGCCGGGTGCAGTTTTCCCAGGATCAGGGATTGCCAGAGCCTGCCCATTCTGCCGTTGCCGTCGCTGAAGGGATGGATGAATTCAAATTCATAATGAAAAACGCAGCTGCGTATCAGCAGATGGTCTTCAGCCCGGCGCAGCCATTCAAACAGGTCGTTCATCAGCCCGGGAACACGGTCGGCGGGCGGGGCCATGTGCACCAGGCGCGTTCCGGCAAAAACGCCTACGCCGCCCCGCCTGAAGCTTCCGGCGTCATCCGCCAGAGCGCTCATCATCACGCCATGGGCTTGGAGCAGATCGTCCAGGGAAAAGGCGTCCAGGGAGGGATACAGTTCATAGGTTTTAATGGCGTTTCTTACCTCCTGGATTTCCCGGAGCGGAGCCATGACCGGTTTCCCCTGGAGCACGTCGCGCACCTCATGTTCTGACAACCGGTTGCCTTCAAGAGCCAACGAACTGTGGATGGTCTTGATGCGGCTGGCTTTGCGCAGGCGAAGGCCGCCGCTCTGCTCCAGCCTGATGGCATACCGTTCCACCAGAGCGGATATTTCCGCAATCAGGTTGACGGCGGCGGATGATATGCTGAATGGCGGCTGGTACATCAGGGAAAGATGGCGTTGTTTATCAATTATTCCGGGAATGGGAACGGACAGTCGGCGGCTCGATTTGGCACGGTTAAGGAGCCTTATGGAAGGCTCTCCTGCCATGAAGCACCCTACCCCAGGAACTTGCGGTGGGCAAGTTTAACATTGCTTTGCTTGACCATGGCGTATTGAAGGGTGGTGTCTATTCTCTGGTGCCCCAGAAGACGCTGCAATTGTTCCACGGGCATTCCCTTGTCAATCGCCACGGTGGCGAGCGTTCTGCGGAATTTGTGGGGGTGTACCCGCGGCAGTTCCAGACGGCGCCCCAATTCCCGAAGCCGGGATTCCACGCCGCCGATTTTCAAACGTTCATAAGGCGCTTTGAGAGACACGAACAGGGCGTGATTGCCGTCTTCCCGCTCTTCCAGATAGTTCTGCAAATGGATCTTGGTGCGGGCGTCAAAATAAACCATGCGTTCCTTGCTGCCCTTGCCGAAGACCACGCACTCCCGTTCTTCAAAATTGATGTCTTCACGGTTAAGCAGCACCAGTTCCCCCACGCGCATTCCCGTGGATGCCAGAAGATCTATCAGGGCGAGATCCCTCAATGTTTCGCAGTTGTCGCGCATGGTTTCCAGAGCTTCATCCGTATAGGTTTCCTTGATGGTTGAGGCGGTTTTTACCTTGTGGATACGGCGCACCGGACTTTTCAGAATAAAGTCTTCATCTTCCAGCCACGCGAAGAAGCTGGAAAGAATGCGGCGGATGTTGTCAATCGTCACGCGGCTTGACTTCCTGTCCGCCTGATACCTGGTGAGATAGGAGCGCAAATCCTCCGTCTGGATGCGGGAGATGCCCTTCCCCACGCCGTCAAGCATGACTTCTATCGTCCGGCGGTAATAATCCAGCGTTTTTTCCGAACAGCCCTCAATGCGTTTCGCGGAAATAAAGGCATGGACGACGCCTCTGTTGTCCTCCGCCATGCGTTCCTCGTCCCCGCGCCCCTTTTGAACATCGTAGCATTCAAGATGGTGTTTCAATACTTTTTTCAATTGCTTCGCCTGGCTGTTATCCAAATGCGGAAGCATCTCCCGGACGACGTCGTCTATCAATTCATCTTTCATAACCCAATTTCCGCTGTATTTATGGGAGAACACGGCTGAGGGCAATACCCGCAATAATCTAAACAGGCCAATCATTGATCCGGCTAAATGATAATTTAGCGGCTTAGATTTTGACGGAGGAAACATCAATCTCGCCGGTCATCAAACGTGGTAGGAGATTATCTCTAAAGACTTGCAGGCGATAGTTTTCTTGGACGCGTTGCTCTATTGCGTGATTTATTGTGGAAAAAGTGTCGATAATTTCATATTTATCAAGTTCTCTCGGGGCCAAAAATGAGAAATTCTCAAGATTCCCTTTCGTAATAAACCTAATTACAGACCCCCTCGCCGCACTTGTGATCTTAGCGAGATTGTATTTGACGGCATAATATAGCCAACTGGAATACCTTGGATTATATGGAATAAGAACATATGTCCTTTGGTACGCTTCAAATTTACCGTTATACCATTTGACATTGAAGTCACCATTCCCAGCAACCAATATGGCATTGCCTTCAAAGGAGTAATTGTCAGTCCACGCAATGTTTTGGGAGCAACTGAAAAACGGGTATTGACCACTATCCGATGATACATTGGCATTTTTTTTACCTGTAACTACAGGAAAGAAGTCTGCCAAACGGTATTCCTTCCATGTTGATGGAATTTTACCATTGAATGGCTCATAGTCGATAAACCAAGATTTGAATATAGCCTGTGCCTGCTGCTCTAAATTATCATTTAGCCGGATCAATGATTGGCCTGTTCAGCCTCTTCTCGTCTCAATTTGTTAACAACATATCAATATCATAACAACCAATATTTCAAGATCCCTCCCCATCACAAAATGATTGATTTTCAACAGAGAGTTGTATAATTACATTCATCATCAACCTTGAAGCACGCATTCAGATGGCAGGAGCATACACGGAAGACAGCTATGAAAAGTCTGTAGTGGAACTATTCCAGAACATGGGCTACACCCACGTTTACGGGCCCGATGTGGAGCGAGACTATCACCTTCCCTTTTATGAAGATGAATTGAAAAGCGCCATTTTCCACTTAAACCCCGCTTTGCCGGAAGAGGCTGTGACGGAAGCGCTCAACAAATTAAAAAATATTGATAATGGAGAGCTTGTACAGCGAAATGCCGTGTTTATGAACTATCTTCAAAACGGAATTTCCGTACAATACCGCGACAAGGGCGAAGTGCGTTCCGACATTGTCTACCTGGCGGATTACAATAATCCGGACAATAATTCCTTTGTTGTGGCCAATCAATGGACATTCATGGAAAACAGCTGCAAGAGGCCGGACATGATTCTGTTCCTGAACGGCCTGCCTGTCGTGCTTGTTGAGTTGAAATCTCCTTCCCGGGAAGAGACGGACGCTTCCGAAGCCTACCGGCAGCTCCGCAATTACATGAAGGAAATTCCCTCCATGTTTGTTTACAACGCCATTTGCGTGATGAGCGACCAAATGACTTCCAAGGCCGGAACCATCACCTCCGGAGAAGACCGTTTCATGGAATGGAAAACGGTAGACGGCAGTTATGAAAATACCAGGTTCGCCCAGTTTGACACCTTTTTCGAGGGACTGTTCCGGAAACAACGCCTGCTGGATATTCTTAAAAACTTTATCTGTTTTTCCAATAACGGAAAAGAGACCGTGAAAATACTGGCGGGCTACCACCAGTATTTTGCCGTTAAAAAAGCCATTGAATCTACCCGGAACGCCACTCTTACCGACGGCAAGGGCGGAGTATTCTGGCATACGCAGGGGAGCGGCAAATCACTGTCCATGGTCTTTTACGCCCACCTCCTGCAAGAGGCTCTGGAAAGCCCGACCATCGTTGTTCTTACCGACAGGAACGACCTGGACGACCAGTTATACGGGCAATTTGCCAAATGCAAGGGCTTCCTGAGGCAGGAACCCATCCGGGCAGAAAGCAGGGAACACCTGAAAAAACTTTTACAGGGGAGGAAAGCCAACGGGATTTTCTTTACCACCATGCAGAAGTTTGAGGAATCCCATGAGGCTCTTTCCGAACGCAGAAACATCATCGTCATGGCGGATGAGGCCCACCGTGGGCAATACGGGCTGGCGGAAAAGATCAGGATTTCCACAAATGAAGAAGGCGAGAAAATTGCCAAAAGAGTTGTCGGCACGGCGCGCATCATCCGCAACAGCCTGCCGAATGCCACCTATATCGGCTTTACGGGAACTCCCGTCTCCACCAAAGACAGAAGCACCCGCGAAGTGTTCGGGGACTACATTGACGTCTATGACATGACTCAGGCGGTTGAGGACGGAGCCACCCGCCCGGTTTACTATGAAAGCCGGGTGATCAAACTGAATCTGGATCAGGAAACCCTGAAGCGGATTGATGACGAATACGAGCTCATGGCCGCCAACGCCGACCCGGACGTGATTGAACGCAGCAAGCGGCAGCTGGGGCAAATGGAAGCCATTCTGGGCAATGACAACACCATTGATTCCCTTGTCCGCGACATTCTGGACCACTATGAGCATTACCGGGAAGGCCTGCTGACGGGCAAGGCCATGATTGTGGCTTATTCCCGCCCCATCGCCATGAAAATTTACCGGCGCATGCTGGAATTGCGCCCGGAATGGACAGAAAAGGCAAAGGTGGTGATGACTTCCGGAAATAATGATCCGGAAGAATGGAGGGAAATCATCGGCAACAAGAGCTACAAAAATGAATTGGCCAGGGAGTTCAAGGATAATGACAGCCCGATGAAAATCGCCATTGTGGTGGATATGTGGCTGACCGGGTTTGACGTTCCCTCCCTGGCGACCATGTATGTCTACAAGCCGATGAGCGGCCATAACCTCATGCAGGCCATTGCCCGCGTCAACCGCGTGTTCGGCGACAAGGAAGGAGGGCTGGTGGTGGATTATGTGGGCATCGCTTCCGCCCTGAAGCAGGCGATGAATGATTACACAGGCCGGGATAAAGCCAACTACGGAGATACCGACGTGGCCAAAGCGGCCCATCCCAAGTTTCTGGAAAAACTCAGCATCTGCCGGGATCTGTTCCATGGATTTGACTATTCCGGATTCACGACGGGTACTGATCTTGAACGTGCCAGATGCATCAGCGGAGCGGTTAATTTTATCATTGGCAGGGATAAGGAAAAGAAACAGGAATGTTTCCTCAGGGAAGCGCTGATGCTGCGCCAGGCCCTGTCCCTGTGCGCCTCCATCACCCAGGAAACCGACCGTTTCGAAGCCGCCTTCTTTGAGTCCGTCCGGGTTCTGGTGCAAAGGCTCAGAAGCGCGGGTGCCGGGAAGAAAATTTCCCTGAAGGAGATGAACGACAGAATTAACGCACTGTTAAAACAAAGCATCCGGAGCGAAGGCGTCATCAATTTATTTTCCGATGTTTCCAGGGAGTTTTCTCTTTTTGATCCAACGTTTCTTGAGGAAATTGCGAGGATGAAGGAAAAGAACCTTGCCCTGGAATTGCTTAAAAAGCTGATTCTGGAACAAGTCTCCATTTACAAGAGGACCAACATCGTCAAGTCGGAAAAATTCAGCGAGAAGATGCAACGGCTGATTAATTCCTACATCAATGGGTTAATTACCAATGAAGAAGTCATTGCGGAGATGCTGAAACTCGCGAAACAGATGGCGGAAGCCCGCAAGGAAGGAAGAAATCATGGACTTTCCCCCGAAGAAGAAGCTTTCTACGACGCGCTGAACAGGCCGCAGGCCGTTAAGGATTTCTATAAGAATGACGAGCTGATCGCCATGAGCAGGGAATTAACGGAGGCTCTGCGCAGAAACAGCACCATCGACTGGCAAAAACGCACTCAGGCGCGGGCAAAAATGCGCACCATGATCAAACGTCTTTTGAAAAAATACAAGTACCCGCCCGATGATGTGCCGGAGGCTCTTCAAACCGTCATGAGCCAGTGTGAGCTGTGGGCGGATAATATCATGGATGTCAGGAAAAAGAGTTATTTGAATGATTCTTCCGGGGATGAGGGAGCCCTCAGAGCAGCGGAAGATCCGGAACAATACGGGGTCAGCAGCTGATCATGGCAAGATGCTCAACCAGGGAAGGGTAATGGAATCCGCATCTGCCTGTTCCGGACATCGCCGGAGAGGCATATTCCCTCCGTTCGGATTTTTTCTCTTGCCAGACTGCGCCCCGTGTGGTTTACTGCGCCCCGCAACGGCAGAAACGCCTGAGCAGACAGCCCCATAGTGTAATTGGTAACACACCTGATTTTGGTTCAGTATTTCTAGGTTCGAGTCCTGGTGGGGCTGCCAATCCAACCCTCCTTCAAGGAGGGTTTTTTGTTGCCTTTTTTCAGGATTCATCCTCTCCCGGAGCAAGCTTGAACGCCATTTCCCCATCATCCGCACAGATTCTTGAAAATCCAGCAATCGTCCTGCCGCGCATGGAACATGCGGGGGTGGAGGGAAATGCCGGAAAGAAGGGTATTCCATGAGCGTCGCACACACGGCATCCCGGAACGGTAAAAGCTCTTGCGTTACAGGGATTTTTTTGCATAATCCCCCGGCAGGAATGACGGAAAAACCTATACAACTTGGGCTTGCCGGGCTGGGAACGGTCGGTTCCGGCGTTTATGAAACGCTGTGCCGCAATCACGCCCTTCTGGAAGCCCGGAGCAAGATTCCTTTCAGGCTCAAGCGCATCGCCGTGCGCAACCTGGAAAAGCCCAGGGAAACCGTCGTTCCCCGGGAACTGCTGACGGACGATTGGCAGGATTTGGTAAACGACCCGGAGATAGACATCATTATTGAGCTGATTGGCGGAACGCGCCAGGCTTACGACCTGGTGACGCTGGCCCTCCGTGCCGGCAAGCCCGTCGTTACGGGGAACAAGGCTCTTCTGGCCGAGTACGGAGCGGAGATTTTCAAGCTTTCCGCGGAAATGGGCACCCCCATTTATTTCGAAGCGTCCGCCGGCGGCGGCATCCCCATTATCCAGAGCTTGCAGAATTCCCTGATTTGCAACCACATCAATTCCATTGTGGGAATTATCAACGGAACGTCCAACTATATTCTCTCCGCCATGGGGGAACACGGGGCCGATTACGCGGACGCCCTGGCCCAGGCCCAGAAGCTGGGCTTCGCGGAAGAAGACCCCTCCCTGGACGTCAACGGCTGGGACGCCGCCCATAAGGCGCTCATCCTGGCGATGCTGGCCTACGGAACAACCATTTCCCCGGATAAAATTTACGTCAGAGGCATTGAGAATATCACCAGCCGGGATTTCGAGTTTGCCAAAAAACTGGGCTATACCATCAAGCTCCTTGTCGTCATCCGCTACCATGAGGAGCAGGAAGACGCTCTGGAACTGCGTGTCCAGCCCTGTTTTGTCCATGACTGGCATATCCTGGCTTCCGTGAACGGCGTGTTCAACGCCATTTCCGTCAATGGGGACATTGTGGGGGAAACGCTGTTTTACGGCCGCGGAGCGGGCAAGAACCCCACCGCTTCCGCCGTCATCAGCGACATCATCACCGCCATGCGCGAAAGCCGCTATCCGGAATACCATACGGGCTTCAATCCCTATGCCAAGGCCTGCGGGATCATGCATATCAATGATACGGTCACTCCGTATTACGTCCGCTTCCAGGTAGCGGACCAGCCGGGAGTCATTGCGGAAATAGCCCGCATTCTGGCCACCTTCGGCATCGGCATTTCCGCCACCTCTTCCGCTCCCAGCCATATTGATGAAGGCGGAGCCCCCTGGAACGACCTCGTTTTCATCCTCCATTCCTGCCCGTGGGGCCAGCTCCAGAAGGCTCTGGAGGAAATAACCCGCATTTCCTGCGTGGCGGCGGAGCCCCGCGTCCTGCGCATAGAACATCTTCTTCCTCAATCCTAACCTACATATCATCCTGTTACATGGCTCTTATCGTTCAAAAATTCGGGGGCAGCTCCGTCGGCACCATTGACCGCATCCGCAATGTAGCGCGCCGCATCCATGAAACCGCCAGGGAAGGCAACCAGGTGGTCGCCGTCGTTTCCGCCATGAGCGGCGTGACGGACAAGCTGATCGGGCTTGCCAGGGAATTGTCTGAAACGCCCTGCGAACGTGAACTTGACGTGCTGATGGCCACCGGCGAACAGCAGTCCATCGCCCTGCTCTGCATGGCCCTGCATGAACTGGGTGAAAAAGCCATGTCCTTTACGGGGGCGCAGGCCGGAATCACCACCTTCGGCAGCCACACGCGGGGACGCATCCACAGCATTGACCCGACGCTGATGAACAAGTACCTGCAGGAAGGCAACATCCTTATCTGCGCTGGCTTTCAGGGGGTTACGGAAGAAGGAATGGTCCAGACGCTGGGCCGCGGAGGTTCCGACCTCTCTGCCATCGCCATCGCGGCCGCTCTGAAAGCGGACGTGTGCCAGATTTTTACAGATGTGGACGGCGTCTATACCTGTGACCCCCGCGTGGTCAAAGACGCCAAGAAGATACAAACCCTTTCATATGACGAGATGCTGGAAATGGCTTCCAACGGGTCCAAGGTGATGCAGTCGCGTTCCGTGGAATTCGCCAAAAAATTCGGTGTCGTCTTTGAAGTTCGCAACTCCATGAACAACAACCCCGGTACAATCGTGCAAGAAGAAACCCCCTCCATGGAAGCCGTCGTCATCCGAGGCATTTCCATTGACCGCAACCAGGCCCGCGTCACCATTACCGGCATTCCGGACCAAATCGGCTACACGGCCCAGATACTGGGCGCCCTGGCAGAAGCGGAAATCAACCTGGATATGATTCTGGCCAATACTGCCCACGACGGCTATGTCCGCCAGTCCTTTACGATGCCCTCCAACGAACTGGGCCGCGCCCAGGCCGCCCTTAAACCGGTCATGGCCGCCCTCGGCTCCACCGTCAAGGTGGAAACGGAAGCGGGGCTGGCCAAGCTCTCCCTGGTCGGCATCGGCATGCGTTCCCACTCGGGCGTGGGAGCCACCGCTTTCAAGGCCCTGGCGGACGCCAACATCAAGACCGGCATGATTTCCACCTCGGAAATCAAGATTGCCGTGATGGTGGACGAATCCGATATTGAGGAAGCGGCCCGGGTAGTACATAAGGCGTTCAACCTGGGAGCCTGATTTTTTCAGTATTTATCAATTCTTTTTTCCGCGCCGGTTCACGTTCCCGTGAACCGGCTTTTTCATGCGGCAAAAAAAGCGGCCCCTTCCCGGAAGAGGAACGCCATCCCCCCGTTTCCTGCCAATTCCCGAATGAAGGAAGGGAGTCTCTCTCCGCATGCTGTTGCGGGCGGAATGGCCGTCACAGGAACACAGGAGAATGATGCCGCCCTTTCCCTGTTCCGGTTTTACCGGCTTGCCGCCTACGTTTTTTCAGCGTTCACATAAAATCCATACCTCCAGGAACGGAAATTCTCCGGTTCTCCACGCAGGAAAGGGAAGTCCTTACGGGTACGGAGCAAAAAAGGCACAACAAACAAAAGGTTCATTTACAGGGAATCAACCGCCCCCCCGCACCGCGCAGAGGCTGCCACAGCCAATCCCTTTTATTGCACCCGTATCGTCTGCTCAATCAGTTCGTTCAGGCGCGGCGCAGTAATGCCGCCAACCATATCCTTCAGCTTCATCCCTTCCAGATACAGAACCGTCAGAGGGACGGCTTCCAGGCCATATTTGCGAGCTATGTCCGGATAGGCATCCGCATCAATCAGCACGGCAAACGCCTTGCCGTCCTGCGATTCGGCATAAGATTTTACCGCTTGGACGTAATCCATGGCCGGGCGGCTCCACGAAGCGTAAAAAACAAGGAGCACCTTGCGGCCGGATAATTCCGTAAGCTGCCGCATGTCCTCACCTTTGTAATCCATCCATACGGGGGCCTTTTTCTTAGGTTTTGAAGGAGGGAGGACTTTTTTGGGAGGGTCAAACGTCCTTTCCAGAGGGCGCGGAGCGGGCTTTTTTTCCGCATAACGGGCGCGCCGTTCACTGGAATCGTCGCACCCGGTCAGGCCGGCCGCCAGCAAACCGCAGACCAATATGAACAAGCCCTGTTTCATCCGCAGGCAAGTATGCCCGGAGAAGGCGAATTTGCAAGCCTGAAACCCATCCCGCTTTTCGCGTTGCCCCTCCCCCTTCTTTCTGTTATGGTGAAGGTTGCATGAATGGCGTCCCTCCACTGGAATTCGCAGGGGTTTCCCACTGGGCGGCCCTGGCCGTCCTCCTGGCGGCGGG
>OKVA01000400.1_pt1 | contig 16028 bp, 10 predicted proteins | sample 1606741 | NCBI WGS metagenome assembly OKVA01 (sample SAMEA3882528, study PRJEB24775) | human gut metagenome | biome: human-associated habitat; feature: intestine environment; material: feces | place: Netherlands | collected 2009/2010 | reverse complement strand
CGTCGATGTTCGCCGGATTGCCCGCATACGTCAGCTTGTCAAGCACGGTGATGTGCACGTCCGGATGATTGCGCGCCACGTACCGTACGAAATTCGCGCCGATGAACCCGCATCCGCCGGTTACCAGAATATGTTTCGGTTTGAATCCCTGTTCGCTCACTGTTTCAGCAACCGCCTTCCCGATTCCAACATTACGAATGCAAACAAAGGCGCATAAGGAAGGAAATACCTGAATTGCATACCGTCGACTCCGATTAGCCCATCCGCATCGTATTGCAGCCACAAGGCAAGGTAAATCAATACAATATCTCCGATACAGACCACCGCGATCAACCATGCGTATGGTAAGGAAAGCACACCGCATGCATTTATAGAACCATTGGCAGTCCTAACCGGATTCTTTCGGCGGCTTTTGACACAAGCATTCACCACACTGGTCACAGCCAACACGACTACAGAAACCACAATTGCCAACCAACACGCGGCAATCATGATGCTGTCCGTCCTGTTATTCATATTCGATTGAGCATGCGTTATCGCCCATGCGATGTTCTTCACAGCATCCAACATGGCGACAGGATCCGTTAGCAACGCATGCTTGCGCTCGCTCATTTGTCTGTACGAAACCAGCATCGGACAATTCGTATACCAAGCATTGACGCCCAACCAGAATATGGTCCATATACCAGACGCAACCACGCCTATCAACAATGGCACAGCCCGACCACGATTCACACGCCAGCGACCGGAAACTCTATCAAACATCAACGGAATAACCAGCAAAACCAATGGCATTGCCAATAGCACGCTCGTTACCGCAAGCGCCACTGCTCCACGTTGTGATCGTTTACCAATAATTCCCCGGAACAGCAAACAGGAGAACAGAATCATCACAGCTTGTGTCAGCGAATCCGCAGAGATGGAAAATGAGGCAAGTCGAAGCATTTGAGGGACGCATAGCAAGAGTCCAACTGGGATCCGCCATTTTGGCAATGTCATAACCGCGCAGTACATGAGTAATGCATAGACAGCTATCATGCATATTTCTGCCAATCGATATGTTGTTCCAGATCTCAGATTAAATAATCGACCTACAGCAAAACCCAGCAATTGCGGAGCATATACAATCGGTGAATTTGTTGCCGTATTGTTGAACGGCAGGTCAACCGTTGCGGACGCCTTGTTATTAGCAATAGACTCCGGAATCACAATTCCTGGATCATATCCGTCATATTGATCCAAGGAATACTGCATCCAACTGCGATCAACCGCACCACCGACCACCCCCGTCTCAGTATTATGCAACATACTTCTTGAAGTAACTGGCCGCGCAATTACATCCCCGTTGAGTATGGAGTCAATTCGATAAACATGCGTCCAAATATCCGGCACATGACCAGGCTTGGTAATAGTCATGAAAAACATGCCTTCAAGCAACACGCACAACGCCACCAACACTGGCATGCATCGAAAAATCTTCTTCCCCTTCATACCGCCACTATCGCATAACTATTTGACTGCGCTTAAGAACATGCCTTGGTTTCATTCATCATTCAGATACCCACCAGCTACCATCAAGACACCTACTCGTCCAGACACACTGGCTAATATATAGCTCGGTTTTACATGCTCATAAACCCCCGTTTACACAAGGGGTTATTTGCCGTGAAGGAAGCGACGATGCCTTATATCCAGTCTGCCGTTCATGCCTTCGAGCCTTCATGCACCAAGCATCCCAAACAATCGTTTACCGGCGGCATCTACCAGCCACTGGCCGATGAGAGCATGAAGATACCCCCCTCTTATTTCAAGGCACGTCACCGCGCGGAGCTGTATACGCGGAAGACCACTCTCCATACAAAGCCCGCGCGCCGAAGCATCTACATACCGACAACGGAAGCATCCCCCGTAACATGCGATACGAATATTCTTGCGATTGCGGACGAGCAGCATGCTTCCTCTTTTGCTGCAGAGACACAAGTTAACGGCAATCACGCATTACAGACAACGTCACGTACTCTTCAAACGGTTCAGACAGCGCTGACGACTGCCGGGCATAGCTTGAAACGAGCAGGACACGTTATTACCAGCGCGGCCCGCACCACTGCACGCACCGCACGTACCGCTGCGACCACAGTACATAACGCATGGCACACCTTCACAAGGTTCAAAGTCGTCCAGCTCATCATCAAGTTCTTCCAGAAGGCGCACGGCCTGTGGAAAAAACGCATGAGGTTCTCCTATGCGTTCTACACCATTGTCTTCACCTTATTGACTTCTGCCGAAGTCATTTTTCTTCAGTGGGGCATGTATACCGAACCAACATACGATAAAAGCGACGAAGTTGATCAGACAACTAAAATCCTGAACAGTGTCGCAGGGCAAGTCACCAAATTCGTCAGCCAGATTTGGCTTGAACAAAAGTATCAGTTTCTCCTTAATTTCATTGGCATAGGGCTTATTTACCTTGCATTAGTTTTTGTATTAAATCGCTTTTGGATAGCGACCGTTATTTTCGGTGCCGCTATGACTGCCTACGGCGTAGCGAACAGCATCAAGACGGGACTTCGTAACGAACCTATTCTCCCTTCAGATCTTAGCTTTGTATCAAATGGCAATGGCGGGAACCTCCTTTCTTTCATACCGAAAGACCAGCAAGCTCTCGTTAATGGAGCAATCACCGTATTAATCTGGTTCTCCTGTGCCTGTCTTCTTCTTTTCGTTCTTGATGGAAGACGCTGCTTTATTCACTGCTCTTGGAAACACCCCTCTTCGAATGCTAAAAATATAATTGGGACATCATCTCGCGCACTTGCTGCAATTCTCAGCATCGTTCTTCTGGTTTCCTACACATGGAATCTCAATATTCCTGGAGCTTGGTCCTATACTCTGGCAACCAACTTAGGATACAAGCCTGTCCCGTGGAATACCTATGAAGATGCCCAATCAAACGGCCCAGCCACTACATTTCAAAGTCTCGTAAGAGTTAAGGCAATGGATAAGCCGAGCGGGTACAGTAAAAAAACTATGGAAGAGATAGCCGCTCGCTATACTAAAGAAGCAAATAAAATTAATACATCACGGGCAAACATCCTCACAGATAGCACTGTGATTCTCATTTTATCCGAGTCTTTTTCCGATCCTCTACGTGTTCCTGGCATCTCCTTTGATATCGATCCGATGCCTAACATTCGAGCTTTGAAAGATGTCACCACCTCAGGACTTATGCTATCGCCAGGCTATGGTGGCGGCACAGCTAACATCGAGTACCAGTCTCTAACTGGAATGAATCTCGCTAATTTTAACGATCAGCTTATTTCTCCTTACCAACAACTTGTACCCAGTCAAAAAAACGTATACACCTTCAATCAAATTTGGAATGATGCATGCCAGTCGCAATGCTCGTACGCCTTTCATCCCTATTTGAAGAATTTTTATCTTCGAGATTCGAACTATAAAAAATTCGGCTTCAAATACTTCCGTACAATCGACAGCGAACCGGCGTTAAAATATCAGGATCACATTGACGATGGCTATGTTAGCGACGCATCGGCATATCAAAATGTGATCGACCAGCTTAATCAATCTAGCGGAAAATCCCAGTTTATTCAGTTGGTAACCATGCAAAACCATTTGCCATACGGGGACTACTATACCAATAATGAATTTAAAGAGGCAGATACTTCAACAGGTCTCGATGAAAACGAAAAAGTTCAGATTGATACCTATACAAAAGGCATCAGTTATACCGATCAGGCCACTGCCTCATTCCTCGATCAACTAAATATGATAGAACAGCCAATTACTGTCATTTTCTACGGAGACCATCTTCCTGGCATCTACTCATCAGCAGCAAAGTACAAAGAAAATCAACTCACTTTACACGAAAGCGATTATTTCATATGGTCTAACTCTTCTTCTTCGAGTGCTGGTTCAAAGTTATCGCCCGAAGAAAGCAATTACTCGTCTTCGAATTTCTTTATGGCTAGCACCGCAAAACACATGGACGCAAAAGTCACGCCTTTTCTGGCTCTGCTTACAGAAGTGCACCAATCTGTACCGGCAATCGGCAGATTCGCCTCGACCGACGCCGATTGGGGTACTGGGTCAACTAGCTATCTGGATTCTTCTGGACAGTTAATGAAAAAGAAGAATCTATCATCAGAAGCAAAACAGCTACTGGAGGATTACCGTCTGGTCCAATATGACCAGACCGCAGGAAAAGGATATCTCAGCGAAAACTGGTTTAATCGAGTGCCATAAAAAGGAAACGGCAGCCAGGATGCTCTGGAGGAAAAACAAGAACGTATACTAATGTTATGTCTGCACTAGAAGAAAACCAAGAATGGGAAGCAGTTAATAGAATTGTTTTCCCAACTACAGACGCGGAAAGCACGCTTCCTCTCTACGTTGTCAATTGGACACCGTCGCACCCAGATCCAGCTCTATTTGATGCCCGAGAATCTCTGGAAAAAGTCGCTTTCTCAAGTTTAAGTAAACGACAGCTCTCGGGGACTCTCAGGAATGGGATCTTTTCAGCACAAGAAGCAAGTAAAACAGAGCTTCCCGCGGGATCAGTTTTAATTAAGTCTCGAACTTCAATTGAGTTGGCAGCAGGTCAGCACGTCTCATTGTGCACTTTCTTTAACGCATTTCCGGCAAGTTACTGGCAACGCTGGACCAAAGTTACCAATGTACGTTTTATTGCGAAAGTTGGCGGCGTCGGACGTATCGTCGTCATGAAATCATCAGCCCGAGGAATCCCCTCTACTGTTACCACAATTCCTGTGGCACAAGAAGATGAATTCGTCGAAGCCGACATTAGCTTATCTGGCTTCATGGATGGCGGATTCATTTGGGCTGATATGGAATCTGCTTCGAATGACTCTTTGACCGTTACCGACGCCCAATGGCAGGTCCCCACCCAAGAAAGGCGCGCCCCTCACAACTCGTCTCTTTCAATTGCGATCACCACATTCAATAGACCGTCATACTGTTTGAATCAACTTCAAACCATTGCCGCCGAAAAAAACTTACGAGATCATTTAGATACAATTTATTGCGTCGATCAAGGAACAGATCGAGTACAAGATCAACCCGATTTTCAGCAAACGAGAGAACTCCTAGGGCAACAGCTAACATATATCCTGCAAGACAATTTAGGCGGATCTGGCGGTTTCTCACGAGGGATGTATGAAACAGTCAAAGCCCAGAAAAGTGCATATGTTTTACTTCTTGATGATGACGCAATCACCGAACCTGAAGCTATATTAAGAGCTCTTCAGTTTTCCGATTACGCTACCAGACCAGTTCTCGTTGGTGGTGGAATGCTGCATCTGGACAATAGGACTGTACTGTACTCTTCCGGCGAGCGCTTTGACGCAAGCTCTGCAATGCCAGCACCAGCCACCGGCACACATTACAATCATGATTTTGCTGTAAATCCGCTAAGGGATACTCCTGAACTGCATAAGAGAATCAATCCTGACTTCAACGGCTGGTGGTTATGCCTCATCCCCACGGAAGTCTTGAAGAAAATTGGTCTTTCCATGCCGGTTTTCATTAAATATGACGATGTGGAATTCGGCTTGCGTGCCAAAGAAAACAACATTCCGACTATATGTCTTCCCGGTGTCGCCGTATGGCACCAAGCATGGCATGATAAGGATATTTCCAGAACTTGGGAGGAGTATTTCGCTCAAAGGAATCGTTGGCTCTGCACTCTTATGCATTTCCCCGTACCAAGCAAAAAGTTTGCTTTCCGAATGCTTTATGAAGATGCTCATCTAGGAACAAAGCTTCTTTATTCTGCCATGAAGTTAAACCATATGGCACTTCGCGATTTGACCGAGGGGCCGGAATATATCGTCAGATGCCTCCCGCAGAAACTAGCAGAAGTTCGTAAAGCAAGAGAAGGTTTCACAGATAGTCTTGTTCTGCATAATCTCGACGATTTTCCAGCGGCACTTGCAGACTATGAACCGACATTCATTCCGTCGGATCCCAAAACCGTCACGAAGATGGGGCTCAAATCCGTTATTTCTGCATTCTTTTCTCAATCGAGCGGAATAAAAGACGCTCACCCTCAAGTGTCCATCATGTCCAAGGATGCAATCTGGCCGGCTTTTAACAAAGTATCGTCGGCACTTGTAACTACTGCTGACGGAAACGGAGCGGCCTGGTTCAAGCGAGATAGCAAGTTGTACCGCAAGGAGCTTTTCCGCTGCGTACATCTAGCGGCCAATATCTTGAAGCAGTGGAACAAGCTTTCTCGCCTTTATCGAGAGAGCGATTTCTGCAGCATAAATACTTGGCAACGAATTTTCAATCACTCAAGTAAATAAAAGCAGTGAGTGGCGGTACATCAGAGTCGGTTCTCGACGTGTACCGCCACTCGCTGTTTTTACTTTGCAGCTACTTGTGGATAATCAACTCTCGGATTGAACTTCCACGCTTCAATCATCTTTTTGTACATCTTTTTTCTCAACGGCTTTGCAACATTTCCATGTCGCATACCGTTCCAGACCAGCGCGCAAAAACGCAAATACTGATAAAAACCTTCATGATGCAAGTGATAGGAAGCCTCATTACGAACTCCGTAAGAGAACTTCCAAGCGTTTTTCTCATCAATCATGGAGAAGTTAACTCCCCGATTAACACCCATATCATGGAGAACGACACTGTCAAGTACCTGCACGCCAGGGCAAGACTTCGTTATACGAAGCGTGTACTCAGCATCATCGAACCAAATGAAGTATTCCTTATACGGCAAGCCAAAAGCTTCCATCACCCAACGTGGGATTAAGACAGAAACGAAGGAGCATCGGGAAACCATGACAATGTCAAGTCCTTTAGCTTTCAACCTTCCCCAATCCCATGTCGGAATCGGATTATTCATTTCCGAGATAGTTCCGTCAATAAACTTCACCATGGAACAGGCAAAAGGTACGTCAGGCCCCAGCTCCGCTACTGCGCTATCGTACCCGAGCACCAACTTATCTAGAGCATCAGGTTCCGGATAACCGTCATCATCAAAAATCCAAGCGTAATCAGCGCCCAGCTCATAGGAGCGACGCATGCCAGCAGAAAAGCCGCCTGCACCACCCTCATTTTTCTCAAGCGTGACAATATCCAACTGCATGGAATCCGACAAGGCAAATCGCTGAGCATACTCCTGCAAATACTCCGCAGTTCCATCCGTTGCAGCATTGTTAACAATGACCAACATCTGCGGAAGTCTCGTCTGCGATTCAAGCGAAGCCAAAACTTTTTTCAACTTCTCAAGACGGTTATATGTTACGACAACGGCCGCTACTTTTCTCACGTCTGTTGACATCAGTCGTGCCACTCCTTCAACATCTTCTTGAAATATGCCTCAGCAGATTCAAGCTCAGAGAACTTCTGAAGACGAGCAAGTTCACTCTCCCAAAGCTTCCTGCGATCTTCTTCATTATTCAAAATATGAGATAGTGCGGATTTTGCGTCATGTACAAAGTTTGAAGTCATACGACGGCACAAACCCTTTGGAGGAATTAATGTTTCTTGAGAACCAACATTAGCTGAGAGAACGGGCACTCCAGCACTGATGGCTTCAATACTCGTTAAGGTGATGCCTTCGTTAATTGACGAGATGAGTAACGCATCCGCATCCCGATATGTCTGAGCGACAGGAGCATCCAGCGCTCGGCGCTCTATGACTTCTTCCAACCCATATCGTTTGATCATCATGTCGGAAAAAGCATCCATATCTCCATTTCCTTGCATGATGAAACGAACTTTTCCAGGATAAGCCGCATTCACAGCTTTAGCCGCAAGAATGAACGCCTCAGGTCGTTTCTGACGAACCATGCGACCAATGTAAGCCACAGTAAAAGGCTTCGTCTTATCCCGCTCTTTAAAACTTGGAGTCTTAGCATCAGCAGTCAGGCCGACCAAAGGAGCATCTACGACTTTCTCTGGAGCAATCTGATGATCGTTGATTAACCAATGTTCGAGTTGGGGGGAAATGACATGGTGCAGGTCAATCCACTCATCATGAGCTACGGATTCTTTGGGGAACCCACCGTGGAAGTAATACTCCACAATATGCAATGAATCGACGATTCTAGTCTGAGGGAAATGCGTCTTAACCCACCATGCGTTGTCGTACATCCACTGGCAATGATGAATCAAAATACCAGCAATATCAAACTGTTCGAACAAAGCACGCAATACTGGAGAATCCCCCGGACGCTCTTGTACCGGCATAGTCATAGGCAACAAAATAGCATCATCAAATGCCGGATCAGCAATCCATGGCTGGTGCCCATCACGATCAGTGATAACAATTGGGATGAAGCCTGCATCACGAACAAGCTTCACTGTCTCCAGAGCCCAACGTTCCGCCCCGCCAGCTTGGAACCAATGCATAGCAACAACTACCGCTCGAGGACTTCCTTTTGGAGCCCTCCCCGGTGTAACTTCAACCCACGGATGTTGAACTTTTCCGGCTTTATTAACGTTATCCGCACTTCGAGCCATGGTCATTGGGATTGGCTTTTTCCCAACATGCTCACGTATCGTACGTTTAGCATCTCGGAATACGTCGAAGGCCGTAGGCACGGATGATTCCAAAGTATTATAAAGTTTGACAGCCTTACTGTTGACTGGATGATTTAGCTCGACATCTCTGTCCGTCGCATCATCCGGCGTCAACAAGATATGACGGACATTATGATCAAGAATCTGGTCATCACCTACAAAATAGTGGGGAGAGAAATCAGTTTGATTTCTGCTGACAGAAGTAGCCTTAAAAACCATAAATGGAACAAGCCCCATTTGTTCGGTAATGTCCCCACTAAGAGTAGAGGTATCTGTTAAACGCGGATACTGCCATTTTTCGCCCATATACAGCTTATATGTCAGAGTTCTCCCCGGTTGGATCAGTGAATTATAATCCACCGCACCATAAACCAGCCTTTGCATACGCTTGCTAAGATTTTCTATCTGCGCAGCGTCCTTCTCATCAACCTGAAAAAAATGTCGCATAGAAAACAGCGTAACCCACTTTCATCTCCACTAACGCCATCTTTTTTATTCTCACACATAATGTCCGGTTACTGTAACTACATCAGAAAAGCCGCCTGCCTCAGATTCCAAAGAAGTATGCTGTTAAGCAACATACTCGAAAGGGGAGAAGAACGCCTCTACTTCAAAGAACCAAGCAACATCTTTTGATCACCATCGTCACGCTCATTTCATGCATTCGAAACAAATGCTAATTCCAAAATGCACCAGTTACATCCCAAGAATGCGAAACTCCTGCGACGGCTTACTCAGATGTCAGACCAGCTCAGGGCTCCAACATAAAATATGAGATACCAAGATTTCTCTATGATGGCGTGTCCCGCATGGAATACCTATCCTACCCGTTACTACGGAAACTATTTTAGAATTCCAAAAAATATTAATTCCCTTGAATACGTTGCCAACAATTATTTGAACTCTGAAGCAGTACAGAACTCCATGCATCGCTGTCTCGACAAATAAAAATAGGGACGTGATCAAACATACATTCGATCACGCCCCTATCAACTCATCTAATTTGTTTGATCTGCAACGCATTATCATTTAGTAATGCATAATCACGAGTACGCTCATCACGAACCGCAAAGATACAGCAGTTGTCATCATTCGTGAATGCAACCATGTCGGTAAGGTTTGGATTCTCTGCATTCTGGGTACGTAGCGACACGACAAGCTTGAATTCCCCATTATTAAATAGTTTCAATGGCACTTCAAACTTCACCTTACAATGACCATGCTGATTCAGCTTAATCACATTGGCTCCAGTATCGTAAGTGACTCCGCCACGCCTTATGTCGTGCATAGCAATTGCAAGATAATACGAATTTGGCTCGTCATACTGGTATTCCACTTCAAACTGGAACGTATCATCGCACGTCAGAATCTGCTTACTAAGCGCATTAATCCGCAACATTGGGACTCTGGCGTTCAAACCTGTTGGATATTCATCCGCTTTGTCATTATCCGTGTCACGTTTATCAGCACGCATATTTTCCAAGGTATAGCGGTTAGCAACATCATCTTTGTTTCCGTTAACGATGACTTCGCCATCTTTAATAAGAACCGCCTTATTGCAGTATTTTTTCACTGCGCCCATATCATGCGTCACTAAAATAACGGTCTTTGTCGGATCTTTTTTCACCTTCGCGAAATAGTTATCGCACTTACGCTGGAATGCTTCATCACCGACAGCAAGAACCTCATCCAGAACCAGAATGTCGCCCTTAGCTTGGATAGCCACAGAAAACGCTAAACGAACTTGCATACCAGATGAATAGTTCTTTAGCTTCTGATCCATGAATTCTTCAAGCTCAGCAAACTCGACGATGTCGTCGTACATGTCCTCGATTTCTTCACGGGTAAAACCAAGCAAAGCTCCGTTGAGAAAAACATTCTCTCGACCGGTCAACTCAGGATTAAAGCCGACCCCAAGCTCGATGAAAGGAACGAGCTTACCCTTTACCTCAATACTTCCGGAATCCGGAACATATATGCCGGAAATCAGTTTCAACAACGTTGACTTGCCACTGCCGTTACGGCCTACAATTCCAAAGAAGTCACCTTGGTGGACTTCAAAATTGATGTCTCGAAGCACATGCTGTTCTTTGTAGCCTTTGATGCCTCTGGTCCAATTAATGAAGGCCTGCTTCAAACCGCTCGCTTGCTCTGTTGGAAGTTTGAAGTATTTGCCAACATGCTCAACTGAAAGGACAACCGGACGATCCACTTCCTTGATGGAAGCAGATTGAGACTGTGTATTAAGCATCACATAACCTCCGCGAATTTACGATTATGCTTCCGGAACACATGCACGCCCAGCGCAAGCAGCAGGAACGCGAGAATAACAGGAATGACCGCAATCAAAGGATTTCCTACAAGCGTCCACACGGTAGGCTGCGTTTCTGGGGCAATCAGATTGTGCCGAATATCTTGAATCGTCTGCGCAATCGGATTGAGGAGCTGTATTTTCGCAATAATCAAGCCCCATTTGCCCAAAGAATCGTTATCCATCACCATGGAAAGCGGATAAATAACCGGAATCGAATAGAACAGTACCTGCTGCAGAACTTCCCATAGGTGAGCGATATCGCGGAAATAGACATACATCGTTGCCATCAATAGAGCTGCGCCCAGTGCCAACACATACAATTCAATGAAATTTAAGGGCAATAGCAAAACTCTCCAAGTGAACTGAATCTTGGAGAAGATGGCAAAAATCACAACCACTAAAAGATTGATACCCAAACTGATCAATGCACCAATAGTGGCAGAGACAACCACGATATAGTTCGGGAAATGTATCTTCCGAAGCAAGTCACCACGATCCACAACCGCTCTCAAACCAGTTGCTGTGGCTTCTCCGAAAAACTGCCACGTACTAATTCCAAGTAGCAGAACAACTGGATACGTCGGTGTTCCGTCCGACATGCGTAAGAACTTCGCAAACACTACGTACATCACGCAAAAAAGCATCAATGGACGCAGAACGGACCATGCAACTCCAAGAAACGACCCCTGATAGCGGAGCTTAAAATCCGTCTTGACAAGCTCTTTCAACACTACCAGCGAATAGTGGTAGCGCTCTTGAATCCTCTTCACAAATGTATTCACGACTGACAAGTCTATCGACTTACGACCCCAAGATAATGCCCCTACCGTTTTCTTCGCAAAATCCTCAGCACACAACCAACCATCCGCTTGTCTTGCTACGATAAATACACCACACAAGACACAGGACCTGATAAAAAGTGAACACATCATCCAATAAGAGAAATGTATCAATTGAGCTTCTTCGGATAATCGCCATGCTGCTGATTGTCGCATGCCATTTCATCATTCATTTCAACTGGAATACACATCATTATGATTTAATGCTCATCCAGGAACCAGGATGGACGAACGCTCTCAAGTTCTTGATTGTGCAATATGGACAAGTTGGCGTATCTATCTTCTTTATAATCTCCGGCTATTTCCTAGTAGATAAGACTTTTAAAAGAAGACGTATTTTCAAAACATGGTTTCAGATGTTTTGTTACTCAAGCGGGTTTTTTATAACACTTTTAATCATTGGGGTATTCTATAAATACCCGACAGTCATACAACCGCTAATGCAAGGGAGCGAGCTATTCCGAACTATAGCCGCTAGCTTTTTCCCATTCTTCTATGGGAGCTACTGGTTCATCAGCGCATACATACTCATGCTTCTATGTGCGCCGTTCATCAATTCCTTATGTCAATCACTTTCCAAGCGCGCTAATCTAAGTCTGCTCGTTCTTTTTTCTTTTTTAAGCATCCAGATCCTCATCTTTGGACGAGTTTCCAACTGGAACAATTTGACATATGCCATTTTCGGTTATCTGATTGGCGCTTTTATCAAAAAGAACAATACAGAGATTTCGAAGCGAATGCGCACAGCCCCCATGCTTGCAGGCATCGTCTTCATGACACTGTTAATGCTGCTATTTAATTATTTCGCATCGTCATCATCACCCATTAGCAGTGCACTCGGCTGGACAAACCAAATTCACAACGGAATAGTACTATTCCCAGTAGCGATAGGAGCATTCGTCTTCATCATCATCTCACGCATTAATTTCGACAAAATCCCAAAACTTATCAGTAAAACGATAGTAGGAATTTCTTCCACGACGTTTGGAATCTATCTTCTTCATGAGAACATCTTCGGATTCAGGATCTTGTGGGAATATGTGTCTAAATTTTGCTATGCGCCCGACAGTTTGCTACTCAGAATTGTCTCAGCATTCTTCATCGTCATCATCGCGTTCTTAGTTCTGAGCTGCATTGCAAAAATAATAGATACTCTATTCGTCCATCCCCTCACGGACAAGATACTCTCATACTTTATAAAATGATTTTTAGGAGAGGTGGTTGCTCACCTCTCCTAAAAATCTCTCCTAAAAATCAGCTTAGAAAACTGAACCAAGATTCAATCACACGATATAGAGCATCATTGGAGCTGCTTAAACATCCATATCTCCCATCTGATAGGAGATTCAGATAGCTCAGGAATACACCCACTAACGTCAGTAGGACAAATACGTTGAGGCAGAGATTCGAAATCCTTTCGCTCGAATATTTCTTTGCATAAAGAGTCACTGTGGATATCGCACCAATTATCAACAACCAGCCGAATTCACTGTAATATCTTGTCGAGATACCGACAATCTCAGTATCAACCACCAAAAGAACAGCAGCAAAGCCAACGAAAAAGAGGTTAATTCCCCAAATACCACTTGCTTTAGCCTCTTTTCTTACTGTGCAAAGCAAAAATGCAAACAAGGCTGCCGGAACAAAGGCAAAAAAACCACCAAAGTTAGGTTCCATAATGGTTTGCCCCATGAAGCCAGACGGCACATCTAACTGTTTCATAAATGGATAATTTGGGCTTATGTTAATTGGCTGAAAAAGATACATCCACAATCCCCATGGAATCCTCGACAAGGCATAGGATCGATGAACCATATCAAAACCAGTTAGATTATACGTAGCGCCAAAATCAAAGAAAGAATCAAACCGGACATAATTATACGCCATAGTTACCCCACCCACAAGAAGAAAAGGCACTATAACGGCAAGCGTGTTCCAAATACCTCTCACAGAGAAGAAAAACCTCTCTCTGATTTCAGACCAGAATATCGGAAAAGCGACGAAGACCACCAGAACAAATTGAGGTCTACATCCAAGATTTAATGCTATACAAATCGCACCAATCAAAAGATGTAGCTTAGACAGCTCACCAGTATCTTTTCTTGCATTAATCCATAAGCCAAGTCCTGTTAAAGTTAAAACCAAAGAAAAAAGGATTGGTAAAGAATAGATCATCGGATAAAACGCTTGTGTCAGGACACCGCTTCCAGTCACGAGCAAGAGCAAGGACACTAGGAATAGCCCGAAGGATGGCTTGATGTATTTTTTCATGAATGAGTACAAAAAGAATACCGCCGCAAGCACTAAAAATACTGTCATCAAAGCGACAGCATAATCAGTCCTCAAATCATGTCCAGTTATGAGTTTAAAGGGGACGAAGAGCGACAATGCAGGCAATGCTCCAAAATAGCAATAATATTTTCCATTATAAAAAGCATAATCCCAGTACGTAGGCTCGCCGGTTTTGAAAGATAATTGCGCTCTCGCAGATGCATCATAAGGATTTGTCATCTTCTGCATCCATTCCGGAACAGGGAGATCCAAATAAGTATGGCCATTTATGATGGCATTAGCTAAGTAATTATACTGATTCTCATCGCCTATAAAAGCTCCGCCGTTTAATTCACGAGTTGAATCAAAATACTGAGCGGGATGAATAAGCTGTGTCACAGCAAGTAAAACCATGATTTGTATGAAGACAAAGATGGATAAAAGAATTTTCTGCCGCCGTACTTTCAAATCTAGATTCCACTGATACATGTCACGAGATGTCCAAAAGCAGAACACCAAATAGGAGACAAGCAGCATTATGAGGAACCTCAAAAAAGAGAACGAAAAAGGTCTCTGAGCATTTATGGAAACAGAGTCAATAACAATCTTGTCGCCTTCTTGCATATTCAGCTTTAGTCTAAGACCCGTAACTTTTCCCGCAGGATGAATCCGGATATAATGCGATTCAGTTAAGTTCTCGGAAACATGTGCCGTGCCAAGAGATATATACCCGTTAGTATTACCTTCGTCAAGCACATATGGACTCAAACTATACGTCCCGCCAACTACGGCATCGGAATCACTAGCGACCAGATCAATATCCAAATTGTCTATCTCTGTAGGCCCATCTACAGCATACTCAATGTACGGAGTGTCGGAACCAGTAACCCTATACTCATTTCCCTCTCTTACAATATTGTTCAGAGAGGATACCGAAATCTGCTGCTGCTCAGGAAATGTCAGAGCCTCCCAAAAAGCGAAATTGAAAAGAAAAGTTTCAAGGAGAAAAACCACCGCTAACGGAATAAAAAACTTTAATCTGACTTGCCTTTTACAATCCACACTTACTCCTTATTAAACTCATTCACCAGACACAAACCAACGAATTCGAACGCAAAGATCTTGTTCTTCACAGAACGCCCCTGTCGTATCCGCGCAATTTATCATCCTAGCTTATATCACGTCTCACGCCATTCTCTCATAACCTTTGCCAAGAAGACAGCAATCATAATTGAATCCGCAGGACGCCTCGCTCCGACCACAGCAAAGGCTATAGTGTTCTACATGCTCGAGAAGAATACAAGCCCCTCCGTTGCCATACTGCTGCCTTGCTATAACGAGGAAGTCACCATCGGCAAGGTGGTACGCGACTTCAAAACAGCGCTGCCCGATGCCGACATCTACGTGTACGACAACAACTCCACCGACCGCACTGCCGAAATCGCGACAGCCGAGGGAGCGATTGTCCGCAAGGAGCCGCGCCAAGGCAAAGGCAACGTAATCCGCGCCATGTTTGAAGACATTGACGCCGACGTGTATGTCATGGCGGACGGCGACGATACCTATCCCGCAGATGCGGCACCGGCCATGGTGGACAAAGTTCTCGAGGGCTACGATATGGTAATCGGAGATCGTCTAAGCTCCACCTATTTCCAAGAAAATAAGCGTCCGTTCCACAATTTTGGCAACCGTCTGGTGCGTGGCTCCATCAATGGTCTGTTCCAAGCGAATGTCACCGACATCATGACCGGTTACCGAGCGTTTTCGTTCACATTCGTCAAGACTTACCCAGTGCTTTCGCGTGGCTTCGAAGTTGAGACCGAAATGACCATCCACTCATTGAACAACAATCTGCGTCTGTTCGAGATGCCGATTCAGTACCGTGACCGTCCGGAGGGTTCCGTCAGCAAGCTTGACACTGTGGGTGACGGCATCAAGGTGATGAGCACCATCTTCCGCATGATTCGCGAGTACAAGCCGCTGCCGTTCTTCGGCGGACTTGGCGCCATCCTCGGCATCATCGG
>OKVA01000390.1_pt1 | contig 16230 bp, 17 predicted proteins | sample 1606741 | NCBI WGS metagenome assembly OKVA01 (sample SAMEA3882528, study PRJEB24775) | human gut metagenome | biome: human-associated habitat; feature: intestine environment; material: feces | place: Netherlands | collected 2009/2010 | reverse complement strand
CACATGAAACTGCTCCGTACCTTGGTCAATAAGGCAATCAACCAGGGATATATGCACGCGGATGCTTATCCGTTCAGAAATTAGAGATGGTTTTACCGTTTAGATCCAATACAAGTTCCTTCCCTTTTGCCACCTCAACCGGTTTCTCCAGAATAATGTCATTAGACAATATAAAGCTACCTCCGTTCTGGTCGGCTTCATCAAGAGCACCCGCACCAAAGAATTTCACGATACGGGAAACTGAAATTTCCTGCCCGTTGTTATCTATAAGAGTCACTTTCAGAACGGCCTTTTCTCCACTTATTCTTTTCTTGTTGATTTTGACTGTCGTTCCGGTACATTTCCCATCCGTAAATACAGGTTCTTTAATTTCCACATTCTTATTTTCAGCACGGGTCACAATGTCTATATCTGTAGTACCGTCCTCGCTTCTCAATTCCGCAACCAAAGCCTTATAATTTTCTGTTGTCAAACCAATAAATTCAATATCAATTGTATTACTAACGGAAGTTACCGAGAAAATATCGCAACCATCCTTGAACTTGACAGATAATATTTTGGTACGTGGTACGGTCAGCTTGGTCTTTCCGTCAGCCAGAGTGAATATGACATTATCAGGATCACTTGTGTAGTCCACTCCGTTTTCCGCAAATACAGCATCACCCCTGTCGCCTTAATCCCTGTCGATTTCCAGTTTTTGCCGCTATCCGTTGAGATTTCCCATTCATTTGTCGTGGCGTTGATTTGAACTTGGGGGGCAATGGCATCATCCCCTTTGGCTCCTTGCGCCTTTATTTTTGTATCAGTCATACCTATCCGCCAATTACCGTTCTCGCCGATATGAGGTGTGATGCCGTCAGATTTACTTTATGATGTAAGAAAAATCATACTATCCCTTCTCATTTGGAGAATCCATATATCCCGATTTACAAGACGAACATAACGCTTTTTAAACTAATGTTATCAGATATTTATTAAATAATTGGTGCAAAATTAACTAAAAAATGATGCTGGCCTGTAATATAATTTTTTACATTCCAGACCGGTTCAATATATTTATATTCTTCTTTGGTAAATCGTTTTTTATTCTTATTTTGCAGAGTCTTTTTTATTGACATATCGTGACAATGGATTTTAGTGTTTTGGCAGCGATGGTGCAAGTGGATAGGATTTTTAAGTGTGTATTTTATAATCAATCAGATAAACAATAGGCAGAATGGAATTAAATGACTGGTTGGCTATAACTGGGGCTTTAAGGGATTGGAAGCTGTCCGCTGGGGTTCATATTCTGTGTAAACCGCAAAACGCACGGAAGGAGAATACGTCTGCCGATTCGGTGGAGAATGAGAACGAGCGGAAGCAGGTTGACTGGTTGGAAAAGCGTATAGTCCAGTGTACTGCCAAGAGTGTAGAAAGGACAGCACTCGTAAGTCGGTCAACATCGTATATGGCTCTATCATCTCTTTGAATGAACTGATTGCAACCAATGGCAACTACGTGATTAATTTTCGGATTTATGATACAAGAAAACCGTCTGACAGCCCGACCAGGAAAGTTTTGTTACTGGCTGACGGTCACGTAGAAGGTGATTTCAGCAAGAATAGAAAGAAGGAAACTGCAACCAAAGACAGTACGGAAGTGAAAGCTGACAAGGAAACCACTTCCGATATCCATGAGGAAAAACGGTCAGAATCATAAAGGATAAAAAAGAATCCACTTTGCTTAAACAAATCGGTTTTGCCTGTGTTTGTGTAACCGTTTTGATTGTCGTTATGCTGATAGTAAAGCATTGGCGCAATAGACAATCTTCATCATAAGACTTTAAATTTATAAATTGGACTGCCCCAGCTCGTGATGAGTCGGGGCTATTTTTTGTTATCTTTGCCGGAACTAACATTAACTTATGTATTATGGCTGAAAAAAAAGAATCTTATTCCGAAGAGGAATTGAATGAAATGATCGTATGGTTCAACAACCATGCTGATGAACTTCCCAAAGAAATGCAGATTAACAAAGCGGCTTTCACTCCGGATTTGAAACTTACTGTTGAAAGTTGTATCATGCAGGCTAAGCAATGTCTGGGCAACTATAAGATGGCCGGGGCTTTCCGAATGCTCCAACAAATCAGAGAGAACCTTGAAAAGGCGGTCCAATAAGCTGCCTTACATTTACCCTTTCATCATATCGGGGTTAAAAACATAATCAATAACCCTACTGTTAACATCATTAATTACGGAAAAATCTTTTTTTATGTATAGATCTGTCATTCTGTTCTCTTTATCTACATGATTTAGTGCTTCTCCTACTGTACCTTTGTCCACTTTTAAATCGTTTCGTGCGATGGAAGCGAAAGAATGCCGGGCTGCGTAAAATTCCAAATCTTCAATGCCAAGAACTTTCCCTATCTGTTTCAAACCTACATTTATGGCAACATTGAGTCTGCCATAAGTGGAATACTTTTTATATAACCTAAAAACTCTTTCTTCGGATACGTCCTTATACTTTTCGTATATGGGCAATATGAAGGGATGAATGTTAACGCTTATTTTTGCTTTATCAGTCCTTCTTGTTGCAGTTTTTGCCCTGTTGTATGTGATTGTAAGCGTTCCCTTGCTTTCGCTTATAGTGTCACAAAGAAACAAATCTGCCGAGTTCATACCCATCAAGCAAAAGGATAATATAAACATATCCTTTGCAAAATTAAATCTGCAATCCTTCTCCTTTTTATCTTTAGTGAGTATATATGGCAGGTTGTATATGGCTCTGATAGTATCTGCGTCCAAAGCTCTTTCGCGGGTACATATTATATTAGGTATAGAATACTTGGTAAATGGAGACCATGGTATCTTTATGTCCCCTGCTTCTTCATCATTATATTCTTTTTTAGCTTCGTTATGCAAATGCCTGATTGCTCCCATATATAAAGAGAGTGCACGTCTTTGACCGAGATGTTCTTCATACGATTTCAAGAATTTGTAATTTATCTCCTTAAAATCCAATTTCTCCCGTCCCAGGAATTTTGTTAAAGAGTTTACCATGCAGGAATACACATTGATTCCATGCTTCTCTCTGTTCTCATCTATCCATTTGCGGGCGTAGGAAATGAAGTCTATTTTTAGAGATGATTCATCAGTTTTGGTTATATGCTCCACAAGTTCTGTTATATCCATATCGTTTATGAGCAATGACAACAGGTTGCACTTGCTCCGATATATGGATATGATGTTATTTAATTCATCTAAGATGGACTGATTTTTGATTTTAAACCCCTTGGTTATATCTTCTTTCGTAACATATATGGAAGTGGGAATCCTTTTAAGCTTCCTATTGTGTGTGACTCTTATCTTAACGTTGTAAGTGCCATCTATTCTTTTCCTATCTTTAAATATTTCATATTTGAATGTTGCCATAATCGTGTATGTATGTTGAAACTATGTTGAAACAATTTCACGCAAAAGTAACTCTTTGGCGCAAAAGTGACAAATAAATTTTTTGTTCACATGAAAAAAACTTTCCCAAAAGCTTTGTATTATTGATTTTCTATGTATCTTTGCATCGTTATTATTTCTCGGGGTATTAGCTCATCTGGCTAGAGCGTTAGACTGGCAGTCTAAAGGTGGCGAGTTCGAGTCTCGCATGCTCCACTTTTTTAATGATAAAATGAAGGTCTGCGAAGCAGGCCTTTTTTAATTTAAAGACTATAGATATGTTAATTTATAATACAACTTATCAAACAGGCATTGACGATGCGCGTAATTTTGTCATTTGGCTTAGTGAAAGCTATATTCCCGAAGTGGAAAAGACGGGAATATTGCAAAATCCCCGTCTTACGCACATCCTTAGTCACAAAGAGCAGGATTCAGAATGTTTTTCATTGCAATGGGAGGTGGAAGATACAGCGGCCTTGCATCGTTGGCATACTCAGCAAGGGATGCATCTGAATGAGGAAATGATGAAGATATTTAAAGATAAGGTGGTTGGCTTTCCCACTTTGATGGAGGTGATTAAGTGATTCAGCCGGTAAAAGAGAAAATCATTCTGGGTATAGATCCTGGGACAACCATAATGGGGTATGGCCTGCTGAAAGTAGTAGGTACTAAACCGCAGGTAATGACTATGGGGGTCATTGATCTTCGTAAATATGGTGACCATTATTTAAAACTGCGCCGTATTTTTGAACGGGTGGTTGGTATAATAGAAGCTTATTTACCTGATGAGTTAGCTATTGAGGCGCCTTTTTTTGGAAAAAATGTGCAGTCGATGTTAAAATTAGGGAGGGCACAGGGAGTGGCTATGGCTGCTGCTTTGAGCCGTGATATTCCTATAACAGAATATGCGCCGTTGAAGATAAAGATGGCGATAACCGGTAATGGGCAAGCCAGCAAGGAACAGGTCGCTGATATGTTGAAAAGGATGTTACATATACCGGAGAGTGATATGCTGCCTTTTATGGATGCAACAGATGGGTTGGCGGCTGCTTATTGTCATTATTTACAAATGGGCAGACCGACATTGACTAAAGAATATTCCGGCTGGAAAGATTTTATAAATAAGAATCCTGATAAAATAAAAAGATAAGATTATGAATGTGAGACATGTTATTTGGGCATCAATTGTTTCTACTACTATTAGTTGTCAGTCTGTGAAAAAAGAATATAATTCGTTTGATGAATATCCTGTCCGTGAAGATGCGCTGACTGAAATGGAGTACTCGCCTGCCGAAACCAAGTTTTCACTTTGGGCTCCTACAGCGGAAGAGGTGCGTGTCCTTTTATTTGAATCGGGTAATGAAGGTTCAGCTTCTAATACTTTTCCAATGGAGATGGGAGAGAATGGTACTTGGAATATTTCAATAAAAGAGGACCTGAAGGGTAAATTCTATACCTTTAATGTGAAGGTAAACGGGAAATGGTTAGGAGACACTCCGGGAATTATGGCAAAAGCCGTAGGGGTAAATGGTAAGCGGGCAGCTGTGCTTGATCTTCGTTCTACAGATCCGGAAGGATGGGAGAACGATGTGCGTCCTCCTTTGAAGAATTATGCTGATATTACGGTTTATGAGATGCATCATCGCGATTTCTCTTTGGATTCTGTTTCCGGAATTCAAAATAAAGGCAAGTTCCTGGCTTTGACGGAGCAGGGTACTACCAGTTCTTCAGGCGAGAAGACAGGTATTGACCATCTGAAAGAATTGGGAATTACCCACGTGCACTTATTGCCGTCGTATGATTATGCCTCGGTGGATGAAACAAAACTGGACAAGGCCCAATATAATTGGGGGTATGATCCGCAAAATTACAATGTGCCTGACGGTTCTTATTCTACAGATCCTTATAAACCCGATGTCCGTATCAGGGAATTCAAACAAATGGTACAAGCTTTACATAAGGCGGGAATCAGAGTGGTGCTTGATGTGGTGTATAATCACACCTTCAATACAGACGAAAGCAATTTCGAACGTACGGTTCCCGGTTATTTCTATCGCCAGACGAAGGACGGGCAATGGGCAAATGGTTCGGGATGTGGAAATGAAACGGCAAGCGACCGCGCCATGATGCGTAAATATATGATAGAATCTATTTTATATTGGATTAATGAATATCACATAGACGGCTTTCGTTTTGACTTGATGGGGATACATGATATTGAAACCATGAATGAGATACGTGCGGCTATTGATAAAATAGATCCGTCTATTTTTATGTATGGTGAAGGATGGGCTGCCAGTTCTCCTCAATTAGAGGCAGACAGGCTGGCGATGAAAGCCAATGTGGAAAAGATGCCCCGTATCGCCGCTTTCTCAGATGAAATGCGTGATGGATTGCGAGGTGGTTGGGATGATGATACTAAAGGAGCTTTTCTAGTAGGGGAGCCAGGACACGAAATGAGTATCAAATTTGGAATTGTGGGAGCCATCGAACATCCGCAGGTTATAAGTGATTCTGTGAATTATAGTAAGAAACCTTGGGCTTTACAACCTACCCAGATGATAAGTTATGTAAGTTGCCACGATAACATGTGCCTTGCCGACCGTCTGAAAGCTACCATGCCGGATGCTTCGGTAGAGGAACTGGCGGCTTTGCAGAAGTTAGCGGAAACATTTGTCTTTACTTCACAAGGAGTACCGTTTATATTTGCAGGGGATGAGATGATGCGTGACAAGAAAGGAGTTCATAATTCTTATAATAGTCCTGACAGTATTAATACGATAGATTGGAAAAATAAGACCGCACACAAAGATGTGTTCGAATATGTGAAAGGTTTAATAGCTATGCGTAAAGCACATCCCGCTTTTCGTATGGGGGATGCCGATATGGTACGTAGGCAATTGGAGTTTTTACCTGTAGAAAATACGAATGTGGTTGCCTTTATCTTGAAAGATAATGCAAATGGTGACTCATGGAAAAATATCATCGTGGCTTTGAACAGCCGTGCAGAGCCTGTCAAGCTGGACATTCCGTCGGGTAAATACACTGTAATCTGTAAGGATGGTAAAATAAACATGAAAGGCTTGGGACAGGTTTCAGGTGATGAGCTTATGGTACCGGCACGTTCTGCCATGATTATACATCAATAGAAGGCTCAAAGAAGATTAATAAAGACTTTGTCATACAGACTAAAACACATAATACGAATGGAAAAGACATGGAGATGGTTTGGGAAGAAAGATAAGATAACGCTTCCCATGCTTAGGCAAATCGGGGTGGAAGGAATCGTGACCGCCCTTCATGATGTACCTAACGGTGAAATCTGGGCTTTGGAAGCTATCAAAAGTTTAAAAGATTACATTGAATCTCACCAATTGCGCTGGTCGGTGGTAGAAAGCCTGCCGGTAAGTGAAGCTATCAAATATGCCGGTCCTGAACGGGATCAATTGATAGAAAACTACAAAGTAAGCCTTGCCAACCTAGGTAAAGCGGGTATCAAGACCGTATGCTATAACTTCATGCCTGTCATTGATTGGATACGTACCGATTTGGAACATCCTTGGGAGGACGGAACCAGTTCTTTGTACTTTGACAAGATCCGGTTCGCCTATTTTGACTGTATGATTCTTCAGCGTGAAGGGGCGGAGAAAGACTATACCGATTTGGAATTACAACAGGTGCGTGAATTGGATAAGACTATAACCGAAGCCGAGAAAAACGAATTGGTCGATACCATTATAGTCAAGACGCAGGGATTTGTAAATGGTAATATAAAGGAGGGAGACCGGCATCCGGTAATCATATTCCGCCGTCTTTTGTCTTTGTATGATGGGATAGACCGTGATGCCCTGCGTGAAAACTTACGTTATTTCTTGCAGGCTGTCATGCCGGTGTGTGATGAGTACGGTATAAATATGTGCATCCATCCGGACGATCCCCCTTTCCAGGTATTGGGCTTGCCGCGTATTGTGACCGGTGAGGAAGATATCAACTGGCTTCTCCATGCGGTTGATAACCCGCATAACGGGCTGACATTCTGTGCCGGTTCGCTCAGCGCCGGATTGCATAACAACGTACCTTTGTTGGCACGTATGTTTGCACACCGCACTCATTTTGTACATTTGCGCAGTACCAATGCGTTTCCCAACGGGAATTTTATAGAAGCATCTCATTTGGGAGGGCGTGCTCATGTGATAGAGTTGATCCGTATTTTTGAGAAAGAACGTCCGGGTGTCCCGATGCGTGTGGATCATGGGCGCATGATGCTGGATGATGCCGGCAAAGGATACAACCCGGGTTATTCGTTTCATGGCCGTATGATGGCCTTGGCTCAGATAGAAGGCATGATGGCGGTTATCAACGAGGAATCAAAACTTAAATCCTAGATTGACGTACATACTCACTTTATTGGCTCGGTTTGCATAGTTTAGTGATGCCTCTAAGGGGCCGAACATACTATCCAAACCGTAGCCTATACCACAGCCGAACATGGTATCCTGTTCCAACAGGTACCTCAGCTTGCTTGCACTCAGCGCATAATTGCCCGTTAACGTCAGATAATGCACACTTCCCATCCGTTGGCGGAATTTCATGCTTCCTATCAGTAACGCATTCTTTGTTAATTCCACATTGTTTATCCCGACAAATGGTAGTTGCTGTTGCAGGAAACGTCCTTGCACATCCCCCCCCATCGCATTGAGTTTGGAGTAAGGAATATCTTTCCCTATCAGAAAACGTCCGTATATGGCAGGCAGTATGGAGAATCTGCGTGTAACGGGAATCACTCCCTGGCAATAGCCTTTTATGGCAGAGAAAGGAGCGTGGTCGTCATATTTGGTGAAATTATCCGTATAAAGTGAATAGGACGCTCGTGCTGATATGCCTTTGGTAGGGAAATATGCCTTGTCGAAAGTTTCGTAATGCATTTGTGCGAAATAGCTGAAGAAGTGTTCTGTTCCTACGTCAAAACCTTGGTTCCCTTCCTGGTATAGGAATTTGTCATAGTCATATAATTCATACCTCAGCCCCACGGCAAAGCGTATGTTTTTGTACCAAACATCCGAAAAGGATAATTCTCCCAAATGATAGCGGTAGGTAGAGTTATGTGATTTATCTCCATGATGGTAAAAGTTTATATCATTGTACTGGAACATATATGCCAGTCCGATGTTCTTCAATGGAGCCGGTTCGAATCCATAATCTATGCGGGCGGCATAACGTTTGCCCAATCGTCCTGTCAGTGACAGCGTAGTGGGTACTTTTCCCCGGAAATTGCTGGTGACATTAATGAGCAGACTGGCTGTTTCTTCCGAATCAAAACGGATTCCTACGTTCAGCTTATTCTCATATTTCTTGCTTAAAAGAAAATGCAGGTTATAACCTCCGCCGGGGGCTTCGGGCAGATTGTAAGTGGCGCTGGAATATTCCAGATTGGAGCATAGTATGGCTGTTGCTTCTTCTATGCGGCGAAGGCTTATTTCGGAGTCTTCTTTCAAATCACAGCGCTTCAACAGCCACCGTTTGTCTTTTTCGTCCAATCCGTCAAAGGTGATTTCTTTTATATACACTTTGCGGTTGGGGGAGTACGGATAGCTGGGAAGGGGTTTCGGCATATAGGTACTGTCCAGCCCCAGTTCCTGCTTCAACTTTATCAAGGAGTTTTTTTGTGCCAATGCCGCTTCTTCTCCCCGACGAATCAGTGTGTCCACCGCACTGGGGGTGAAACTGGCGGCAGAATACCCCTCCACATCCACCTTTATATATGTATCGGTTTCTTTCAGATTCTTTTTATAAAGTTCCAGTCCCATTAAATTGATGAGTTGCCCCAAGATACTGCCGGTGCTATTCAGTTCGTTGGCGGGTTTCAAGTCATTTTGAACATCCACTCCTATAATAATGTCCGCCCCCATGGCACGCGCTACATTTACAGGGTAGTTGTTTACCACACCTCCATCCACTAGAACCATACTGTCCAGCCGGACCGGAGTGAATACTCCCGGTATGGCCATACTGGCCCGCATGGCCGTAGCCAATACACCTTTGTGAAAATTTACCTCGTTGCCATTTACAATATTTTCGGAAACACAGGCGAAGGGAATAGGTAACTTGTTGAAATCGATGGAATCATGATATCCTACGGTCAGCTCACTGAACAGGTTTGCCAGGTTCTGTCCCTTTATCAATCCTCCTACGGCTTGCGTTTTGGCATTTTTACCGAATGGCAGGGAAAATACATATTTTTCGGAAGCCTCCCGTTCCGCCATATTCTGTTCGCTGCGTGGTATTTTGTCACTCAGCAGAAAGGACCAATCCTGCCGGCGAACCATGCTATCCATCTGTTCGGGAGTATAACCGATGGAATAAAGTCCGCCTATAATGGAGCCCATACTGGTCCCTACCACGTAATCTATAGGGATACCCGCTTCTTCTATAACTTTCAAAGCACCTATATGTGCCATTCCTTTGGCTCCTCCGCCGCTGAGAACAACGCCCACTTTTTTTCGGGGCCCAGGTTGGGCCGTTGTGTGAACGGAGATACAAAGTAACCCTGCTGCTATTAACAGGGTCGGGAATTTCATTTTTTTCATTTTACTATAAATCTAGTTTAAGTTAAAAAACAAAAACAGTGCAAAGATGGTCTAATCTTTCAGCTTTCACAAGTGCTGATTGTCATAGATATTGGTCTATTTTGCTGCTGAGGTTTCAAAGATAGGGAATTGTACCGGAAAAAAGAATTTTGTATATCGCTTTTTTGTCGTACCTTTGTCTGTGTAACGAAAAAAAGTATGGATAATTTTGCAGCAATAGACTTCGAGACGGCAAATAATGAACGTACCAGCATATGTAGTGTAGGGGTGGTTATTGTGAGAAATGGTGAGATAGCCGACCGGTTCTACAGCCTCGTTCATCCCGAACCGGATTACTATTTGTATTGGAACACCCGTATTCATGGATTGACACAGGAAGATACTGCCCATGCTCCTGTTTTTTCGGAAGTATGGAAGCAGGTTGCCCCTAAAATAGAGGGGCTTCCGCTGGTTGCGCATAACAAAGCCTTTGATGAGGGGTGTTTGAAAGCCGTGTTCCGTACTTATTGTATGGATTATCCTGATTATGACTTTTATTGTACCTATCAGGCTTCCCGGAAGCTGAAAGGGTTGAGAAACCACCAGTTACATACGGTGGCCGGTTTTTTTGGTTTTGAATTGGAGAATCACCATCATGCGCTGGCTGATGCTGAGGCGTGTGCATGGATTGCCAGACAGATTCTGTGAGTTATAATTAAAGATTTATGATTTCTGAAACCCATGATACAAGAAGATACTTATAAAACCATTACAGACATTGCCGAAGGCATATATACGGAGAAACGGAGTAAATTTATAGCTATTGCCATTCCGGTACGTACCATAGAGGAAATAAAGCAGCATCTTGACACGTATCAGAAGAAATATTACGATGCCCGTCATGTGTGTTACGCTTATATGCTGGGGCATGAAAGGAAGGATTTCAGAGCAAATGATAACGGAGAGCCTTCGGGTACCGCAGGAAAGCCTATTTTGGGGCAAATAAATTCCAATGAGCTGACGGATATCCTTATTATAGTGGTCCGTTACTTTGGAGGTATAAAATTGGGAACCAGCGGACTGATTGTCGCTTACAAGGCAGCCGCTGCCGAAGCAATAGCTGCTGCTGATATAGTGGAAAGAACAGTGGATGAAGAAATCACCGTATCCTTTGAATATCCTTTTATGAATGATATCATGCGCATTGTGAAAGAAGACGAGCCTGCCATCTTGGAGCAATCATATGATATGGATTGCCTGATGAGGCTCCGGATACGTAAATCCATGATGGGAAAACTCCGTGCACGTCTGGAGAAGGTGGAAACTGCCCGTATTATTGAATAACTCTGTCGGTACGTCGATATTTTTGGGGCCATATTCACTGCGTTCACAGCAGATGAGAAGAATACGGAATGTGGCTGTAAAATGTCTTCCCCATATCAAATGAAACATATTTGTAATATGGATGAAATATTACAGATATACCGAACCTATATCTTTGCAGCCGTAAACAAAGAAAGTCACATTAATAAAAATGAGAAATACACTTGTAGCGTCTGCTTTTACAATGCTGAGTATTGCAACTGCTTCCGCACAGCTGACTATTCCTAAAGAATATCTGCCGGAAGTACATGGAACGATCCGCGGTAAATATGAAGTTCAAACCACTAACGGAATGCAACGGTTCCAGGTACGTAACGCCCGTGTCAGTCTGGACGGGAAGGTTCTTCCGGTAATTGCTTATAAAGCTGAAATAGACTTGTCCGATGAGGGAAGCATCAAGATGCTGGATGCATATGCCCGCTTTGTCCCCAATGATACATGGAATGTCACACTAGGACAGATGCGTGTGCCTTTCACCATAGACGCTCATCGATCTCCCCACCAACAATATTTTGCCAATCGTTCGTTCATAGCCAAACAGGTGGGGAATGTGCGTGATGTGGGTGCTACCGGAGCTTTCTCTTTAAAGGAGGGACTGCCGTTGAAACTGGAAGGCGGACTGTTCAACGGCTCCGGACTCACCAATCAGAAAGAGTGGCACAACACGTTGAATTATTCTGTTAAGCTTCAATTGATGCCGTGGAAAAATTATAACTTGACTTTGAGTACCCAGAAAATACATCCCGATAAAATCAGCATTTATATGTATGATATCGGTACTTACTACGAGTTTGATAATTGGCATATAGAAGCCGAATACCTTTATAAAACTTATGCGAAAAACTCATTTGATGATGTACATGCTTTCAACGCCTTTGTCAATTACGACTTGTTTATCAAGAAAGGCCTGTTCCGGAAAATTTCATTTCTAGGACGTTATGACAGTATGGGAGATCATAGTAACGGTAATGCGGATGAGGATGGTAAGCTTTACATTACCGATTATTCCCGCCAGCGTGTGACTGGAGGTGTGACATTAAGCTTTGGAAAGGCTTTTCAAGCGGATTTGCGTCTTAATTACGAGAAATATTTCTATGATAAACTATCTTTGGCAAAAGAGTCCGAACAAGACAAGTTTGTGATGGAATTAATGGTACGGTTCTGAAAAAAAGCAGGGGGACACTCCCTGCTTTTTTGCTGTTTGTCCTTCTTGTCTTTTCCTTTTCCATCCCTGCCTTTATTCCGGAACTCACCGGCATATCCGTGATATTTCTTCGGGTAACAGGCTTTTCCTCGACAGGCAGTGCGCCTTCTTCCGCCAAGGAGACAAGCCTATCCCCATCTCTCTTTCATCATATCTTCCAGTTTCAGCAGCTCATCCCTGTATTGTGCAGCTTCTATAAATTCCAGCTTCTTGGCAGCTTCCTGCATCAGTTTCCGGGTACGTTCTATCGTTTTCTCCATCTGTGGCTTGGTCATATACTGAACAATCGGGTCGGCAGCCGTTGTATCGGAAGATGGCTCGATGTATGCCTTGGGGCCTTGAGTGGTTCCGGCAACTTCGTTGCTGTTGTTGCCCAACAAGGCAGCATTCCGCGCACGCTGTATCTGTTTGGGGGTGATTCCATGCTCTTCGTTATATGCCATCTGAATCTCGCGACGGCGCTGCGTCTCCTCGATGGCCTCTTTCATCGAATCGGTCACAACGTCCGCATACATGATGACTTCGCCATCGGCGTTACGGGCCGCGCGGCCAATCGTCTGAATCAGCGAACGGCGGTTGCGCAAGAAGCCTTCCTTATCGGCATCGAGAATTGCCACCAGTGAGACCTCGGGAAGATCCAAGCCCTCGCGAAGCAGGTTGATGCCAACGAGGACATCAATCTTGCCCTCGCGCAGCGTTCGCAGGATCTCGACACGGTCCATTGTCGCCGTATCAGAATGCATGTAATTGACCTTAATGCCCGCATCAAGCAGATGGTCGGTCAGGTCCTCGGCCATGCGCTTGGTCAACGTGGTCACCAGCACGCGCTCCTTGCGGGCAACGCGCTCGCGAATCTCGTCCTCAAGATCGTCAATCTGACCGCGAACCGGACGCACATCGATCTTGGGATCGAGCAGACCGGTCGGACGAATAATCTGCTCAACGTCGTTCTGGCTCACCCGCAGCTCGTAATCGCCCGGCGTGGCCGAAACATAGATAAACTGGGGTATCCTTGCCTCAAACTCATCGAAACGAAGCGGGCGGTTATCGAGCGCCGAGGGCAGGCGAAAACCGTGTTCCACCAGCGTCACCTTACGCGAGCGGTCACCTTCGTGCATGCCGCGAATCTGCGGCACCGTCACATGGCTCTCATCGATGATGCAGAGCATATCCTTGGGAAAGTAATCGATTAGGGTAAACGGCGGCTCACCCGGCTTGCGACCGTCCAGATGACGCGAGTAGTTCTCGATGCCGTTGCAAAAGCCCATCGTCTCGAGCATCTCAAGATCATAATCGGTGCGCTGCTGCAGACGCTGCGCCTCGAGCAACTTGTCGGTCGCCTTGAGCTCCGCCACGCGCTTCTCGCACTCTTCGCTGATCGATTTCAGAGCCGCCTTGACCTTCGGCTTCTCGGTCACGTAGTGCGATGCCGGCCATACGGGGATGGCCTCGTACTCACGAAGCATCTCACCGGTGACCTCATCGATCTCGGCAATCAGCTCGACCTCGTCGCCAAAGAACTCAAACCGCAACGGATGCTCGGCATAAGGCGGATACACGTCGACAACATCGCCGCGCACGCGGAACGTGCCGCGTGCCAGGTCATAGTCATTGCGATCATATTGAATGTCGATAAGTGCATGGATAAAGTCATCGCGCTCGAGCGGCACCTTCTTGTCGACGTTTGGAGCCAGACCCGCATAGTCCTCAGGAGAGCCAATGCCATAGATACACGAGACCGATGCGACAACGATCACATCGCGTCGAGAGAGCAGCGATGCGGTCGCCTGATGTCGCAGCATCTCGACCTCTTCGTTAATCGAGGAGTCTTTCTCGATATATGTATCGCTTTGCGGCACATACGCCTCGGGCTGATAGTAGTCGTAGTACGAGACGAAGTAGACCACAGCGTTGTTGGGAAAGAACTCTTTGAGCTCGCTCGCAAGCTGAGCGGCGAGCGTTTTATTCGGAGCCATGACCAGCGTCGGCTTTCCCAGGGCCTCAATAGTCTTTGCCATCGTGAAGGTCTTGCCCGAACCAGTCACGCCCAGCAAAACCTGATAGCGGTCTCCGTCCCTCACGCCCTGCACAAGCGACTCAATGGCCTTAGGCTGGGAACCGGCAGGCTCATAGGGAGACACGACCTTAAACGGCACGTCAGAGCCTTCAACGCCAAAGCGCTTAAGTTCACCACCAACGCGTTCTACTTCAAATTCCGCCATGGATACTCCTAACTCATATATCTGCAGTATACGCAGGCGGCAGGCATAGTCCTATACGAACCGATCGGGATAGAGGGTCTTGTAGCGAACCCAGGCATTATTGACACGAATCAGATACGCCTGCGTCTCGGGAAAGGTGATTGCATTATGAAGCGACGTACTCTGCTGCGCCCATCCGTCGACATTGCCCATGCCGGCGTTATAGGCGGCAATGGCACTGTCAGTCGACCCGTTAAAATACGCTAGAAGATACGAAAGATACGCACAGCCAAACTCGATATTCGTAGCCGGATCGTTAAGGTTGTCGGCCGAATACTCGCCACCGTCGACAAGGCCCTTGGCGATCATATCCTGGGCAGTCTCGGGCATCAGCTGCATCAATCCCTGAGCACCCTGATTCGACTCGGCCTCGGGATCCCAATTCGATTCAGACTTAATGACAGCGCACACCAGATACGGATCCAGATTATGCGAAATACTGGATTGCTTTACATACGCCTCGTAGTCAATCGGATACAGCGGCTTAAAGAAAGCGGCAGGAGCATACGAGTAAACGAATGAGATAAGGCCGAAGGCAAAAACGGCAGCCAGCGGTATAAGGCGATACCACGTAAGGAAACGTGTCTTAGGCATCGGCCTCCTCCTTATCCACTACATCCCCGAACCCATGGCGCGAAAGCCATGCGTCCAGTTGTTCAAAGAGCGAGTTATCGTCTGCCGCATTGTCAATCACCGTTGCAGCGAGATTGCACAGCGCAGACTCTTCGGGCTGGCAAGCAGAACGGGCATCGAAATCAGATGGCTCCATGCCACGTTGAATAGCGCGCTCACGACGAACTGACAAAGGGGCGCTGATGACCAAAATTTCATCAGCCAAGCCAAATGCATCCTCAAAACCAGTCGGAGCAGAAACCTCGACCACCGCAAAAGGATAACGGGGAGATGAAACAGTACAACAAACCGGATCGAGAATCCTAAGCGAAAGCTGTTCAATCAGAATGGGATGCACGATGTCATTGAGCCGTGCGACCGAATCAGGAGAAGCGAAAGCTCGAGAAGCGAGGATGCCGCGGCGAATGCCGCCTTCCTCATCCAAAATGTCCCAACCGAATTCATCCGCGAGTGTATTGACGATATCAGAGCCCGGCACATACAGCGATTTTGCAAGCTCATCCAGATCGATAAGCATAGCGCCACGAGATTCGAAATAGCGGCAGGCAGTCGACTTACCCGAAGCAATATTGCCCAAGACAAATACGGTAAACATCAAGCCCTCCCTAACGCCAATGCGAGTAATTATCGCTCAAATACACTAGATGGACTCAAAATACAGCCAAACAGTAAGAGCGCATACGGGGGAGCTAGGTCCCAAAGTACAACGTGTATACAACGCAAAAAGGGGGAGGCCGCGAGGCCTCCCCCTTCTC
>OKVA01000386.1_pt1 | contig 16328 bp, 9 predicted proteins | sample 1606741 | NCBI WGS metagenome assembly OKVA01 (sample SAMEA3882528, study PRJEB24775) | human gut metagenome | biome: human-associated habitat; feature: intestine environment; material: feces | place: Netherlands | collected 2009/2010 | reverse complement strand
TCTATTTCGAGGAAGCATTGGTTCCACTCCTTATTAATAAGGTTAATGAGGTGTGAACCCGAAGGCTGATTATATCCTTTCTTGGCAGGAGTATCTGCATTGCGAAACGTGAGGTTCATGTTGACAATACGCGCCCCGTCGCAATCGGGGTAGATGGAGAATACAATACGGTTGTACTTCTCCAGATTGGCGCCGTCCAGATGATAGGTAACACTGCTGTTTCCGTAGGTGGCATAGTCTGGGTCGGAAGGAGAGCCGGTCGCCCTTTTCCCGGTGAATGTGGGGAATTGCAGTTTGATGCTGCCTTTGCCGGAAACGGTCTTTTCCGTACTGAAGGACATGCTTCCTGCACCGGAATGACTCCATCCCTCTGTTCCTGCCGAGCGGGTGAAGGGAGTGCTTTGCAGGACCTCCTTTTTCCAGCCGTTGGCTTCGGAAGAGTTTTCAATATCCAGGGGTAGGGGTTGATGTATCAGTCCGCTTTCGTGGAGCTGCCGTTCCAGTTCGGGGTCTTGGGTCAGGCAGGTTTGCCCGTATGCGGCAATACTGCCGAGAGATAAAAGGTATAAAAATAATAATGTCTTTCTCATGTTGATGTCAACCTTTGGTTTCGGTTGCAATGTTAGCCATTATTAGGCAGAAGGAGGTTTGAAAACTGCCATAAAAGCTTTAAAAGCTATCCGAAGTAGAGGAAATATGAATTTCGGTAGATGTATAATCCCTATGATGTACGACTTATAATGCCAAAGAAAATACTAAAATCGTATTTTCATAACAGAAGAAAATTGTAACTTTGCGAAGTTATGTCACAATGTTAACCTATGATGCGTATCTTGATTTTAATAATAATGCTGTTGCCATGTTCGCTTGGTATGTATGCATCTGCAATAGATAGCCTTTTGTCTGTTCTGGATAAGACTATCGTGATGCGTAGACAATACGAGGAAGAAAAAGAACGGTATATCTCTTTGATAAAGGATGAGTTGAATCAAGGGAAGCTTACTGACATGGAACGTTATCTGATACAAAATCGTCTTTTTGCCGAATATAATTCTTATATCAGTGATTCTGCGTTGCATTATATAAATGAAAATATTCTTATTGCCACACGACTAAATAATAGGCAATGGATAAATAGTTCTATATTAAATAAAGTACATATTCTAAATACTTCGGGCCTTTTTGTTGAAGCAATGGAATTACTGAAATCGCTTCCTCGTAACACGTTGGAGGGTGAAAATATAGTGGACTATTATGTCTGTTTTGAAAACCTATATCTCTATCAGGCAGAGTATGCCACTGATCGGAACTACGTGAACAATTATCTTCGGATAGCAAATTTGTATAGGGATTCTATAATCAGCCTAGTACCGGAAGATACTTATAGATATGTAGTCGTGCATGCACCCCAGCTCATTGACCAGGGAAAAAGTCAGGAGGCTATATGTTTATTGAAGAATTTTTTACCTCGGTTGAAATCCAATACGCGTGAGTATGCAGTAGCTACTTCAATTCTGGCTTTTGCTTATCATGTCGTAGGGAACAAGCAAAAAGAAATGGAAGCACGTATTAGCAGTGCCATTGCTGACATTAGGGCAGTGGTGAAAGAAAATTATTCTTTGTGCGCATTAGCGGAATTACTTTATGGAATGGGCGATTTGGAACGTGCTAATCACTATATCAAGATTAGTATGGAAGATGCTAATTATTATACTACTCGGTTGCGTAGTTCGCAGAATTCCAAGATGCTTCCGCTCATAGATCGTGCTTATCAGCAAGAAAAGGAAATACAGCAACAGCGGCAGAGAATGTTTATTACAGGCATATGTATCCTTTCTGTTTTCCTTCTATTGACAGTACTGTGTGTGCTATGGCAAATGAAAAAATTGTCTTATGCCCGTAAAAAAGTTGTTGCTGCCAATTCCCAATTGAGTATATTGAATAGTGAATTGAAGAAGCTGAACAAGTCTCAACATGAGGCTAATGAACGATTATTGCATACTAATCAGACTCTTACGGAAGCCAATCATATTAAGGAAGAGTATTTGGGACGTTTCCTCAGTTTAAGTTCCTCTTATATAAGTAAGATGGAAGAATATCGCCGCATATTGAACAAGCAGGCTGCTGCCGGTAAACTTGAGGAGTTATATCGTACATTGAAGTCCGACCGTTTCATAAATCAAGAGTTGAAAGAGTTCTATCACAATTTCGATGTATCTTTTCTTAAGATATTCCCTAACTTTGTAGAAGAATTTAATCGTTTGTTGCCAGTTGAAGAACAATTGCATCCTAAAAATGAAGAATTGCTTGTTACCGAACTGCGCATATTTGCACTGATTCGTTTAGGTATTACAGACAGTGCGCGTATTGCAGAATTTTTGCGTTATTCCATAACTACCATCTATACTTATCGTTCCAAGCTAAAAAACAAGTCTCTTTGTAAAGAGGACTTTGAAGAACGAGTGATGAAAATAACTTCTTTTTGATTTTATCCTCCTTTTGAGGCTTTCTTCTGCCTTAAAAAGTCTAGAAATGATTTAGAAATTAGTAGCAATAGCATTTTCGTAATGCGTTGTATTATAGTTGATTGCCTGTTGTAGGACTTTAGATTTTTATCTCAGCCCAAAGCGTGCGTTTGTTTTGATAATACATTTGCATCAATCTATTTATTGTTTAACTAATTTCTAATAAGATGAAAAAGAAAAGTCTAAAGAGATGCCTTAAAAAGCGCATGATCCTTTTACTGGGTTTTCTTATGATGACTGGTGTTGCTGTTGCACAACAACTTCAGGTACAAGGAAAGGTGACCGATGCTACGGGTGAAGGTCTTATCGGTGCAAGTGTATTGGTAAAGGGTACAACTTCGGGGGTGATAACTGACATTGACGGTAACTATGTGTTATTGAATGTCAATCCTGATGCAATACTTATTTTTTCTTATGTAGGTTACCAAACGCAGGAACTGAACGTATCCGGTAGAAACAAGATTGATGTTGTCTTGCATGATGACCAGCAGGTGTTGGAAGAAGTTGTAGTAGTGGGTTACGGTTCATTGAGTAAAAAAGAAGTTTCCAGTTCCATTGTACAAGTGGATAAGAAAAATTTTAATTTGGGGGCTATGAATAACCCGATGGAAATGGTATCGGGAAAAGTCGCGGGCTTGAATGTCAATACGCAGGCAGCTGCCAATCCTAACTCCAGTTCTTCATTACAAGTACGTGGTGCAACATCTGTTTCTGCAAGTAATAGTCCTTTGATTGTCATAGATGGTGTGGCAGGTGGCGATATCCGTAACATCGCTGCACAGGATATTGAATCTATTACGGTATTGAAAGATGCGGGTTCAGCTGCTATTTACGGAACGCGAGGTGCTAATGGTGTGATTTTAGTTACAACGAAACGTGGCTCGGGTGAAGCTGGAAAAACGGTAGTCACATATGACAGTTACATCGCTTTTAATGTAGCCAAGCCCTCTCCGGATATTCTGTCGGCTGATGAATTCCGTCGTTCGAGACGAGGTACAGACTATGGAGCCGACACTGACTGGTATGGACTGATTACTCGTGATGTAGCATACGACACAAACCAATATATATCTATTGATGGTAGCACAAAGAATGGTTTCTATGGTGCTTCCTTCAATTACAAAAGTGCCAATGGACTTGACATCGTGAGTGGTCGTGAAGAATTTGGAGGTCGTTTTTCTATGGAACAGCGTGTACTGGAGAATCGCTTACAATTCAACGGTTCGTTGAGTGCACGTCGTGTAAATGAAACCTGGGGAAATGATGGTTTCTTCGATAGGGCACTCACAATGAATCCTACAATGCCGGTATATAATGCAGACGGTTCGTATTATCAGCCTACTTCTCCTACGGGTGCAACCAATCCGGTTGCGGAGCTTGCTTTGAGAGATAACAACGGCCAGCGTATGTATTTGTTGGGTACGGCTGAGGCTAAACTGAATATTTTGCAGACAGAAAAGCATTTGTTGAATACAACATTAAGTTACTCATTGCATTACAATGACATGAAGCAACAATATTATGCTTCGTCTGCCGGTTCGGAGTCCTATTGGAATGGTTATAAAGGACGTGCGGAAATGAAGTATCAGAAATGGTACACCAATCGATTGGAGTGGTTGGGAAATTATGCACTGAACTTGGGCGACCACAATATTAAGGCTGTAGTGGGCTATACTTATGAGAAGTCTATCTGGGAACAGATTGGTGGTAGTAACAACGACTTCTCTTTTGATAATACGAAATATTGGGATTTGGGCAGTGGCTCTTATCTGAAGGATGGTTTGGCAAGTTTATATAGCGGTCGCTCTGAATCGACACTTATTGGCTTCTTTGGTCGGTTGAACTATAATTGGAAGGATATGCTTTTTGCATCGGCTTCGTTGCGCTATGAAGGCTCTTCCAAATTTGGTGCTAACCAAAAGTGGGGGTACTTCCCAGCAGCTTCTTTGGCTTGGGAAATGATGGAGATGGGCTTTATGAAGAATACCCGGAAAGTGTTGACCAGTTTGAAACCACGTGTTTCTTTCGGTATTACCGGTCGTTCGGATTTTGATGCTTATAAATCACTTTCTACTTATAATACCAATGGTAGTTATCTCTTTGACGGGCGTTGGGTAACGGGTTATGCTCCCTCTAGTAATGCTAATCCGGATTTGGCTTGGGAAAAGAGCGTTGCGATTAATCTGGGTGTTGACTTTGTTCTATGGAATCGTTTACGTGGTTCAGTGGAGTATTTTGACCGTAGTTCTAAAGACTTGCTTTATACGTACACGGCACCTCAACCGCCTTTTGTCTATTCCACTATTTTGGTTAACGTTGGAACAACGAAAAATACCGGTATAGAAGTATCTTTGGATGGTGATATCCTTACTAAAACAGCAGTGAAGTGGACGAGCGGAATCAATTATTCTTATGGAAAGACTAAGTTGACCAAACTTTCTAACGATATTTACAAGGCATCTTATCTCGACCTTTACTTAAAACCGGGAACTGGTTCCAGCGAATATTTCTTCCGTGTGCAGGAAGGGGGAGAGATAGGGCAGTTCTACGGTTATGAATATGCAGGTGTTGACGAAAATGGCAATATGCTTATTTTGAATGATAAAGATGAGCAAATACCTATTTCTCAGGCTGATGCCAAGTATAAACGTTATATTGGCAATGGTGCTCCCAAGCACTTCTTGTCTTGGAGTAACAACCTGACTTGGAAAAACTTTGATTTGAGTGTATTCTTCCGCGGTACATTCGGTTTTGATGTATTCAACATGCGTAAATATGGTATGGGGCTTCAGGGATGTGGTACAGATAATGTTCTTCGCTCTGCGTATCTGGAAGATAAGAATATCCGTACCGGTGGTGGAGTAATATCTTCCTATTTCCTGGAGGATGGTAGCTTCATAAAACTGGAAAATGTAACCTTGGGATATAATTTTACTCCTAAGAACCGTAAGTTACTGGATAATATGCGCATATATCTGTCTGCCAAGAATCTGTTTACCTTGACCGGATACTCAGGTAATGACCCTTCAATTATAGACGTGAATGGTATCCAGCCGGGAGTAGATAGTAATAGTGCTTATCCTACAGCAACTCAATTGAGTTTAGGTGTGACTCTTCGCTTTAAATAAATGAGAAACAAATTATTAAAAATATGAAAGATATGAAATATATAAAATGTCGTTGGTTATTGGCGATGATTATGTCATGTTCACTTTTCTCTTGTACTAATTTGGACGAGGAAGTGTTCGATCGTGTGGATGCCGGAATTTATTATCAAGATGAGACGAGTGTTCAGGGGGCAGTGGCAGCCATCTATTCGAAAGCTGCATATAGTTATTTGGAATACTTCTGGTATTTGCAGGAGTTTTCTGCCGACCAGGTGGCATGGCGCAGTTGGAACGGTGGACTTTGGGGATGGGATGAGGCATTGAAGTTTGCTTTGTCTTCACATACCTGGACGTCAGAATCAACCATTATTCGCTAAACTTGGGAGAATGCGTGGACCACTATTGGGCTTTGCAATACGCTTATTACAGATTTGCAGGCAATCAGCCCCGCATCTATACGCATGACTGAGGATGCTTTGAATAGTTATATTGCCGAAGTACGTACCCTGCGTGCTTGGGCATACTACAATATCTTTGAGATTTGGGGTGGAGCACTTCCCTTGAACATTTCTTCGGGTGCGGAAATCCCTGGTTCTGCAGATACTGATTTTGATAAGGGGTGCAAGATTATCTACGATTTTATCAGTCAGGAATTAGATGAGTCAGTTACAGATCTTATGAAAGAAGATGGTTCTGGAAAGACTCGCAACCGCATGAACCAAGCTGCCAATCGTATGATTAAGATGCGCTTGTTGCTGAATTCTGAGGTGTTTATCAAACAAAACAGTTATAATGAGTGTGCCACTCTTTGCCAAAAAATTCTGAATGGCGATTATGGTACTTACAGCATTACCGATGACTATCGCGATATTTATTCGATAAACAATGTAGAATGTCCGGAAGTTGTAATGGCATTGGCGATGGAAGTCGGTCAGGTCAATACCGGTTGGATGCGTAACATGCCTTTCATGCCTTACAATTGTTGGGATTATTTTGGAGGTACATACAGCCAGAGCGGATGGAATTGTGTATGCTTGGCACCTTCATGGGATAATTCTGGAAATGTACAGCCGTATGGTGGTACTGACAATCCTAAGAGCTTCCTTACTGACTACGGTGATAAGTTAGGAGCAGTTTATGAACGTTTCCACGATAAAGATATCCGTAAGCAGAACTATGTGTATAATGAAACAACAGGAAACTATCAAGGCATTTTTTTGAAAGGGGCTATTAAAGCCAACTATGGTAAGGGTGCGGCTTTGAAAGCAGATGCCGACCGTGACGGTCAGGATTTGGTTTATGTGGATCAGGTGGGTACATTCCTTAATTTAGGACGTAATCTGGAGACTGTCATGTCACCTCGCTGGGGTGAAACGAATTCAGGTGTCCGTTTGGTAAGATATCCGGTTTATCCGGAGAGTGCAGGCATTGATTTCCAAAACATCGATGAGGTGGAATTCCGTTTGAGTGAAGTGGTCTATACTCTTGCTGAATGTAAAATGCGTGCAGGTGATACGGAAGGTGCTAAAGAACTGGTATATAGAGTTAAAACACGCTATTTTACAGATAAATCGGCTCTCGAACAGCCCGGTCCTGGTTTTACATCCTTTGATATGGATTGGATGTTGAGTGAATGGGGACTTGAATTCTTGGGAGAGGGGCGTCGTCGTCGTACAGACTTGCGTCGTTTCGATAAGTTTACGCAAGGGCAATGGTGGTTCTTTGGCCGTGCCACGGACGACGGTTTAAGCTATCCGGCTAAACGTGACCGCAAATACGAGTGGTATCCCTTGCCCCAGTCTGCCCTTATGGTAAATCCGGGACTGGTACAGAATCCTAATTATTAATCATCCTATAATAATAGTAACAATGAAAAAATATATATGTAATCCGCTATGGCTTTTGTTGCTTTTTGTAGCTTTCATCAGTAGTTGTGACAAGGAGGAAATTGTGTTTGACCATGAGTTGCCGCAATTTGAACTTCGTAGCGATGCTATCTTGCTGGAGGTGATTATGCCCCAAGGAACTGGTGCCGATGAAATAATTTATATTGCAGGCGATTTCAATGGAGGTCAGGATGCTGCTTCCGGAGACCTTAAGTGGCAGATGGAGAAAGCTGCAAACAATGATGTTAAATGGGGCATATACCTCTATCCGGAAGATTTTGTTAATGGAAAGACACTTGCCGATGGCTTTTATTTCGTTTCTAAGACACAAGGTATAGAGCGTACTTTGCAGAATGGGGATGCTTTACATCAAATTTCGGCTAAGGTAGGTACTCGCACTGATATAACGGTAACCCGCTGGAATGCTTATTTTGAGGAGCCGGAAGACCCAAGTGAAGTGACCCACGACGGTTATGCTGTGTTCGTGATGGACAATACAGGTTGGGATGCACTGACACTTTATGCGTGGGGAAATGATTTGCCGGAACTTTTTGGAGGTTGGCCCGGTATTTCACCTACTGGTAGCGTTGAGATAAAAGGAATTACCTATAAATACTTTGATACAGGTGAAGCAAATAAGGGATTGGTTTACAATTTGATATTTAACGATAATGGAGTAGGTTCACAATTTGATGGACCACAGAACTTTACTCTTGACCGTGACATATATTTGGAAATCACAGAAAGCGGTTGGACGGAAATAGATCCGGATGCAGTGGTCATCCATGATGGTTATACCATTTTTATTGAAGACCAGTCCGGATGGGCAGAAACAACCATATACGCGTGGGGAAATGATATACCGGAACTCTTTGGCAGTTGGCCAGGAATATTACCAACCGGTAGTGTTGAGATAAAAGGTGTCACGTATAATTATTACGATACAGGTGAAGCAAATAAGGGATTGACTTACAATCTGATAATGAATAATAACAATGGAGGCTCACAATTTGACCTCGCAGCAGTGACGCTTGATCGAGATTATTATTTCCGTATTACGGACATAGCTGGTGAGGAGATTGACCCTAACAATCCGGACGGAGACTCTGAACCGGAATCTGAAGCGGCTTTTGTTTCTAATCAGAATAATTTCTTGAAATGAGTTTTGTATAGTAATGAAGATGTTAAATGACCTATTGGTGGAATGAGATTGGGGATAGGATATCTCTTTTCAATCTTGCGGATATATGTCCCAAGGCTTGGTTTTTCTATCCCAAGTCTTGGGATAGAAAAACCAAGCCTTGGGAAGAAGTTATCTCTTAGCTCTTTTGTTTTTTAGTATTGGCTTCCGGGATTTTTAGTATTAAGGCTTAGTATCTTTTCTGCCAATGCCCATTACTGGAGAGTTTGGATGCTCCTTTTGCAGATATCAGTTCCGCCAATGAGTATAAGTATAGATAAAAAGTAGAAATATGAAAAAAGTAATAATTGCGACACTGCTCTTTACGATGCTACATTCTTGTATGGGGTGTAGTGATAGTCAGAGTGACATGGAACCGATTCCCGTCCCACAGGAAGAATACATGGCTTCGGATATGGTGATTTATGAGGCAAATCCCCGCATTTTTGCCGAAGAAAATGCGTTCTCTGCCATCAAAGCAGAGCTTGACCGTATTCAAAGCCTGGGGACTACCGTGCTTTGGCTGATGCCTGTAAATGAGCCGGGAGTACTGAAAAGTGTGAATTCACCTTATTGTATAAAGGATTATAAAAAGCTGAATACACGTTACGGAACAAAAAAAGACTTGAAAGAACTGGTAGATGCTGCCCATGCCAAAGGAATGAAAGTGATTCTTGACTGGGTTGCCAACCATACTTCGTGGGACAATGCTTGGGTGACTGAGCATCCGGATTGGTATACACAGGATGCAAATGGCAATGTGGTACAACCTCAAGAACAGCCTTGGGCGGATGTTGCTGACTTGAATTTTGACAACGAAACCATGCAGCAAGCCATGATTGATGCCATGAAGTATTGGGTAACAGAAATTGGTATTGATGGATACCGTTGTGATTATGCCGAGGGGGTACCAGATGCTTTCTGGAAGAAAGCAATCGCCGAGCTCCGTACACTTGACAATAATTTGCTGATGCTTGCCGAAGGCGGAAAAACGTCTTTAATGAACAATGGTTTCAATCTGCTCTACGGCTGGAACTTCCATAGTAAACTGAAAGACTATTATGCCGGTAAATGCTCACTTACTGACCTTTATGCTATGAATACTTCCGAATTGGAGGGAATGCCGAAGGGTACGTTACGGTTACGCTATTCTACTAATCATGACCAGGCAAGTGAGGCTTCACCGATAGAATGTTATGGCGGTGAGCGTGGTGCCATGTCTGCTTTTGTATTGACGACTATGCTCGAGGGGATACCTCTTATTTATAGTTCGCAGGAAGTAGCCTATCCGCGGTCACTTAACTTTTTCAATTACGGAGTTATAGACTTGAAGTCCAATGAAGTCTTTGCGCAAGAGATGGCAGAAATCATCAGAGCTTATAAAGCTACGAGCAGTGTACGTGGTGGTGAACTGGAAGTTTATACTACCGGAGATGTCGCTTCATTTTATCGGGCAGCAGGCAGTCATGGCATGTTGGTCATGGTGAATACCGCCAATGAGTCTGTACAAGTGAAAGTACCTATGGAGCATGCTGGCAAGACCATGACCGATGTGATTGCCGGTGTGGATGTGAAGTTGCCTACAGTAATGACGATGGAACCTTATCAATATTTTATATATCAACAATAACGGATGTATATGAAACATGTATTATTAACAGTTGTATTTCTGGGAATTGCTTGTGTGGCGATGGCACACGAATTGTTATCTCCCAATGGGAATCTGAAACTCAATGTTGTGCTTGATTCCGAGGGGGGGCCGGTCTATAGCTTATATTACAAAGGAGAGCCGGTTGTAGAACCTTCTGCCTTGGGAATACTTATGGAAGAAGCGGATTTGTCAAATGGCTTCCGGATTCTTGATGCAACAAATTCTACTTTTGATGAAACTTGGATGCCTGTATGGGGAGAGTATGAAAAAGTCCGTAACCATTACAATGAACTTACTGTCACTCTCTCACAACCGGCAAAGTACGACCGTACGATGATTGTACGTTTTCGATTGTTTGACGATGGACTCGGATTCCGTTATGAGTTGCCGGAGCAGAAAACCATGAATTATCTGACGGTAAAAGACGAACTGACGGAATTCAATCTGACCGGTAATCATACACTCTATTGCATTCCCGGTGATTATGATACGAATGAGTTTGCCTATACTACTGCGGCCATTTCCGAAGTGCGCGAAGCTATGGAACGTAATCTACGTAAAAAAGGATATGAAGCTAAAGCGACTTCATTCACAGTACAAACACCCCTTATGATAAAGACTACCGAAGGACTTTATATCAATATTCATGAAGCTGCCTTGGTAGATTATTCTGCCATGTTGCTGAATGTGGATGATAAAGAGTTTAACTTTTCTGCTCATCTTACTCCCGATAAATTAGGAAAGAAAGGATATCTGCAATTACCGTTGCATACCCCGTGGCGTACAATTATGGTTAGTGACGATGCACGTAGCATCCTTGCTTCTCAGTTGATTCTTAATCTGAATGAACCTTGTAAGCTGGAAGATACTTCTTGGATTAAGCCACAGAAATTTATCGGTGTCTGGTGGGAGATGTTTACTGGTGGAGGAGGTACATGGGCATATAGCGACTATTATAAGGCTAAACCCGGCATAACCGACTATTCAAAGTTAACTCCTAATGGACATCATCCGGCCAATACTGAACATGTGAAAGAGTACATAGACTTTGCGGCGGAGAATGGTATTGATGCGGTATTGGTTGAGGGTTGGAATGAAGGTTGGGAAGATTGGGTATCCTATCGTAAGGATCGTCAGTTCCTTTTTGACAAACCTTATCCGGACTTTGATGTTGCGGTACTACATGCCTATGCCAAATCAAAGGGGGTAAAGATTATCATGCATCATGAGACGGCTGCTAATGCTGCCGATTATGAGCGGCAGCTGGATGTAGCCTTTCAATTTATGGTAGATAATGGCTATAATTCTGTAAAGACCGGATATGTGGGTTCAATCATTCCCCGTAGTGAATATCATTCCTCACAATGGATGAACAATCATTACCTCTATGCCATACAAAAAGCTGCCGAATATAAGATTTGTGTGAATGCGCACGAGGCAGTACGTCCTACAGGTTTGTGCCGCACCTATCCCAACTTGATTGGCAATGAATCAGCCCGTGGCACGGAATTCGAGCCTTATGACGGCAACAAGCCTTCCCACACTACTGTGCTCCCCTTCACTCGCTTGATAGGTGGTCCGATGGATTATACCCCGGGCATCTTTGACATTTATCTGAATTTTATGAATCATGACAATCACGGGCAGATTCATTCCACGCTGGCAAAGCAACTGGCATTATACGTCACCCTCTACAGCCCACTGCAGATGGCTGCCGATTTGCCGGAGAATTATGAACCCCATTTGGATGCTTTCCAGTTCATCAAGGACGTAGCAGTAGACTGGGACGACAGTAAGTACCTTGAAGCGGAGCCGGGAGACTATATTACCGTGGCCCGTAAAGCCAAGGGTACGGAGAATTGGTTTGTGGGAGGCATCACCGATGAGCATGCACGCACTTCAGCTTTTGTTCTCGACTTCCTGGAGCCGGGCAAGCAGTACATAGCCACGCTTTATGCCGATGCCAAAGATGCTGATTTTGAAAAAAATGCTACCGCTTATCAGATTAAGAAGGGCATCGTGACGAGCAAGAACAAGATGAATGTGAAGCTGGCACGTAGCGGTGGATTTGCCTTGAGCCTGATAGAAGCTACACCGGAAAATATGGAAGGAGTGAAGAAATGGAAATAAGTTGATTGTTAGATACCATTTTTTATCATTGCTAAAACAAGAATGCCTCTGAAAACACTGAAACAGAAGATACTGTTAGTCCTCTTGCTATTTTGGCGCGAAAGGTGAATCATAAAGGAACGCTTTTTGTCGAGTTGCCATCCTCTGTTTGATGTGACGGGCACTTTCAATAATCCGGGACCGCTGGGCGGGTATCTTGTTGTGGGACTGGTTGTTGCTGTTTTATTGTATGCTTTCTCTTTTGAAAAGGAATACATGTTCTATCAGGCGGATTATTTCAGAAATCATCCTCAATTCGCTTTTCTGGATGTAGCTGACAACGTGACTTATCCCTATAATGAACTGTTGCATATTGCAGTGGAAACCGGAATGTGCGGGCTTGTATTGTTCCTGCTGGTGGTGTCACCGTTTGTCTTTTCTGATGAAAGGACATTGAAAGCCGCATTGGCTGCTTGGCTGATATTCGCCATGTTTTCATATCCGGTCAATGTGGTACCACTTATGATGGACTTTGCATTGTTCATAGAATTGCGTCGTGGCAAAACAGTGTCTGTTCTGGATATAAACAGAATTTTGTGTGGAATTGCTGTTGTTCCTCTTATGGGGTTATTGGCGGTGTGTGGCCATGTAATGTTGTTTTTAATGTGAAAAAAGAGTTGTACTTCGTTGGGTTCTACTTTAAACATGCGATTTTTATTCCACTCCATGCATCATCTTCTGTAATTTCTTTGAAAGCAGGAAGAGGATAAGCGATGCCGTGGCAGACATGACGACGAACACCATGAAGAAATCGTACATTGTCTCGATGCGATAACCCAGCAGCGTCTTTACCTTTCCGGCTTCGGGGTAGAGCCCGCTCAGCGTGCCTGCAAACTTATTGGCAGTGGCGGTGGAGAGGTACCATATCCCCATCATCAGCGAGGCGAAGCGGATGGGCGTGAGCTTGTTCACCATGGAGAGTCCGATGGGCGAGAGGCAGATTTCGCCCATGGTATGGATGAAGTAGAGCCCCGTCAGCCAAATGAGACTCACCTTGATGCCCGGCTGAACATCTTTCACCCCAAAGCAGATGACGAGATAGCCCAGTGAAAGCAGTAGCAGGCCGATGGCTTGCTTGGTGGGCGAGGCGGGCTCCATGCCCCGTTTGCCCAGGGCGCCCCATACGCCCGGCATGATGGCGGCAAGTATCACCACAAAGAAGGGGTTGAAGGACTGAATCCAGGAGGCGGGCATTTCCCACCCCAGGATGACGCGGTCGGTCTGCTCGGAGGCGAAAAGCGTGAGCGAGGCGCCTGCCTGCTCGTAGGCCGCCCAGAAGAAAATGACGAAGAAGGCGATGATGTAGATGACGAAGATGCGGTCGCGCTCCGTCTTGGTGAGTGAGCCTTCCAGCAGGATGCTGACGGGAAACACGATGCAGGCGGTGAAGATGCCGATGCTTATCCAATCGCTCCCGAAACACCAGTAGAAGAAACCGGCAAGCGCGATGGCAAGCAGGGCGAGCAGCAGGTAGTTGCGCATGGGCCGTCCGTTGGCGTGGGCACTCTTCCGGGCGGTGTTGTCTGCCTGGGGCCGCTCCTTGCGGGCGTCGGGGATAATGCCGAGGGGCTTGCCATCGGGGCCGATGAGGTACTTGTTTTTCTGGGTTTCGAAGAGGACGACCGTCAGCACGGTGACGATGGCGGCAATGAGGAAGCCCCATCGGAAGTCGTGAGGGTTGCCCGTCTCGCCAAAATAGCCGCAGACCAGCGGGGCGAGGAAGGAACCCACGTTGACACCCATATAGAAGATGGTGTAGGCGGAATCCAGCCGTTTGTCACCCGGCTCGTAGAGCTGCCCCACCAGGGAGGAGACGGTGGGCTTGAAGCAGCCGTTGCCCAATATCAGGAAAGTCAGTCCGCCGTACATCAGCCAATGCGAAAGCTCACGCGCCTCCAGCATCGAGGCACTGGCAAACATCAGGAACTGGCCGACTGCCATCATCATGGCCCCCCAGAAGACGGAACGGCGGATGCCCCAGTATTTGTCGGCGATGTAGCCGCCGATTAAGGGTGTCAGGTACACCAGTCCGGTGTAGCTGCCGTAGATGGAGGCGGCGTGCTCCTTGTCGAAAAGGAGTGCCTGGGTGAGGAACAGAATGAAGATGGCACGCATGCCGTAGTAGCTGAAACGCTCTGCCGTGCTGGTGGCGAAGATAAGGTAAAGACCTTTCGGGTGTCGGGATGTACTCATTGAATATGCTTTTATTGTTTTGGCTTTTATTATATGTTGAGGGTACAAAATTAGTCATTATTTTGCGTAAGTTAATGGGTATAATTAGAAACTTGCCGACAAGCCTGCGGGAACTTGCCGACAAGCTTGTGCAAACTTATCCGTAAGCCTACGCAAACTTAAAACAGAATTTCTGTTTCTGTAAATAAAGCTTTTGTTTATAGAAATAGAGCTTTTGTTTCTAAGAATAAAGGCTTTGTTCTAAGAATCCTTTGCATTGAAGACAACTTTTCCTTACGGAGCAGATATCTTTTCCCGGGGGACAAAGCAACTTGATAAAAAACGTCTTCTCTTTGTACAGTTGAAATCAAAGCCCTATCTTTGCTCTACGATTTTAAGATAATCCTATTATGAAGATATTTCCTACTACAAGCATCAAGCAACTGGATGCAGATACCATAGAGAATGAACCGATTGCCTCCATCGACTTGATGGAACGTGCCTCACGCGCATTGGCCCGTGCCATTGCCGAGCGTTGGGAGCCGGACACGCCGCTCACCGTTTTTGCCGGACCGGGGAACAACGGTGGCGATGCGCTTGCCCTGGCGCGACTGCTGGCCGGGAAGGGCTACCGGCTCGAGGTGTATCTCTTCAATACGAAAGGGACGCTTTCGCCGGACTGCGAGACGAACAAGGAGCGGCTGGCCGACGTGCCGGGTGTGGACTTCCACGAAGTGACCACCCAGTTTGTACCTCCCGTGCTGACGGCAGACCATGTGGTGATAGACGGTCTCTTCGGCAGCGGTTTGAACAAGGCTCTGAGCGGCGGTTTTGCAGCCGTAGTGAAGTACATCAACGCTTCGCCCGCCACGGTGGTGTCCATCGATATCCCATCGGGACTGATGGGTGAGGACAATACCTACAACGTACATACGAATATCGTCCGTGCCCATCTGACGCTGAGCCTGCAATTGCCGAAACTGGCATTTCTCTTTGCCGAGAACGAGCCGTATGTGGGCGAATGGCAGTTACTGGACATCGGACTCAGCGAGGATGTCATCCATGACATGGAAACGGACTTCTGCCTGCTGGAGCATGAAGATGTGTCTGCCCTGCTGAAGCCGCGCAGCCGGTTTGCCCATAAGGGGAACTTCGGCCGTGCACTGCTGATAGCCGGTTCGCAGGGAATGGCGGGAGCTTCGGTGCTGGCTGCGCGTGCTTGTCTGCGTTCGGGGGTGGGGCTGCTGACGGTGCATGTGCCGTTCTGCAACAACTTCATTGTGCAGACTTCCGTGCCCGAAGCCATGACGGAGCTGGACATCAGCGACACCTGCTTTGCCGCCGCTACTGATACGGACGATTACCAGGCCGTGGCGATAGGTCCGGGACTGGGAAAGGCGGCAGAGACCGAGGCGGCTCTGCTGGAGCAGAAGCTGGGCGCGGATATTGACATTGGCTTTGACGACAGCACCCTGCAACCCACCTTAGAGCTGCTGCTGCGCGGCGCTACGGTGGATTCTGCCCGCAAATTTGCCCCCGCTGTACGCAAGGCTGTGGACGAGCTGCTAAAGACCGGCATTCCTCACGACCTGCTGCTGGCCGCTTTGAACGAGGCCGAGTTTGCCTCGCTGGAGCGCC
>OKVA01000356.1_pt1 | contig 17481 bp, 10 predicted proteins | sample 1606741 | NCBI WGS metagenome assembly OKVA01 (sample SAMEA3882528, study PRJEB24775) | human gut metagenome | biome: human-associated habitat; feature: intestine environment; material: feces | place: Netherlands | collected 2009/2010 | reverse complement strand
GTCTTACCGGTTGATGATGCTGCCGTTGGAGAACGTTTCGAGCGTGATATCTCCCGTGTTGCATCCGCTGTTGAGCGAGTACCAAAATGATAAAGACTACCTGTGGGAGGCTTATAAGAAGATAATCGCTTTCATGAGTGAGTTTTGCTTTATCGTTTCCGTGGCGCTTTTCTTCCTGGCCCGCTTTATCGTCATCTTGCTATATGGAGACCAGTGGGAACCTGCCGTACCCGTGTTTCAGGTGTTGGCATTGAGCGTTTGTTTCCAGTTGATGCAGTCGCCCATGGGGGCGATATTCCTGGCCGCCAATGCCGTGAGACAGTTGATGGCGAGCACGTTGTGGATATTCTTTTTGATGCTGATAGGCGTGGCGGGCGCTATAGGCGTGGGGAGTTTTGAATTGATTCCAATAGTGGTGGTGCTGGTGTTTCTGCTGGGCTTCATGATTTATCAAGGTTGTTTGGCTAGGCTTTTCGGTAAGCGTAGCGATGAAATATATGCCATCATGTGGCCACATGTCGCTTACGCCGCGTTGCTTTTTGCCTTGCTTTCCGTCGTGGAAGAAATGGCGGGAGAGGATTTGTGGGTAAATGGCCTGGCAGTCATTTCCTCCGTACTGGCTTATTTCGCGCTGCTGTTTTATACCAACAGGATACCACAGCTGAGGCAGATGCTCTCGTTCGCGGCCAGGAAATTGATGGGGAAATGAGGGCGGCCGCTTTTTATTTCATCATTAGTTCCCCTTGTATCATCGCCATTTTTATCCAGATGTCAGCGTATTTCGTCTGGAAAGTCATCATGTCCATGGGCTGCCCCTGTTCGTCAAATATCTCGGTATGAGGAGCTCCTTGTTCGCTAACTTGCATGGTGATGGCCTCTTTGCCATTGCGATGGTAGAAGGTAAGACTGCGCAAGATGCCCGTTTCCGTGCGGAAGCGCCCCGTGCTCTCGTCTTCTGTCCAGATATCTCCCGTGTATGGGGCACCTTCATAGATGACGGTGTCTCCACGGAAGGAGATTTCGTCTATATGCACCCGTTTACCGCAAGCGATGAAAGCGAGCGCAAGCAGTGGAAGGAAGAATGTCAACAGGTACTTCATAGGCGGATGGGAATATTATATGACTTAGTCTCATGGCTGCATTCAAAGGTCTTGAACTCATAGCCGCGTGACTTGAGCCATTCTATGGACGCGGGAAGGGCTGTGTGTAGCTTGTCTATGCTCTTCAGGGAGTCGTGAAAAGTGATGATGCTGCCGTTGCGGGCATATCGCTTCACGTTGTTGACCACGTCTTGGGCGGTGAGCCAAGTGGAATAGTCACGTGTGACAAGATCCCACATCACGATGTGGTACTTATGGCGCAGCCACCAATAAATGCTCCAACGCATCCACCCATGTGGAGGGCGAAAGAGGTCGCTGTGGATAACCTCTTGCGCCATGTGTATGTTGATGAGGTAAGTGGTTGTCCAATGCTTGAAGGAGTTGAGGTGGTTGAAAGTGTGGTTGCCCACCTGGTGCCCCTCGGCCACGATTTGATTGTAGAGATCATGGTGGCGGAGTACATTCTCGCCAACCATGAAGAAGGTGGCCTTTACGTTATATCGCCGCAGCGTATCGAGGATAAAAGGTGTAGATTCGGGAATGGGCCCGTCATCGAACGTGAGGTAAACCGCACGCTCGTTGGGGTCCATTCGCCATATCGCCCTTGGATATAGCCACCTTAGCCACTTGGCAGGTTGCTCTATTATCATCTCCCGAGGGCTTATTCGAGAGGCATTTGCCCGCCTCGGGCCGTATACCGCCTATAGTAGTTATCCATCAGCTTTTGATATTGCGCACCGAGCTTGCTGTCGGTGATGGCGGCCACTTCTTGTATGGCCTGCATGATGTAGAGCTCTGTCAGGCAGTCACGGGTGGATTGGGCAAACCAGTTGTCACTCAGAGAGAGATACCACTCTAGGTATTGGCTGGAATAGTCAAAGCATTTGCGCAGATATTCCTTGGCTTTCTCTTTCTGGCCTAGCAGTGTGTAGGCACGAGCCATGTTCACTCCACCATTCACGTAGCAAATGGGCACGTTGTAGTCGGGTATCTCGGTCTCGGCTTTATGTAATACTTTGAGGGCCTTGTCGCTCTTGCCCTCCTTGATAAGCTCTATGGCCAATTCCGACATCAACTGCCTGAGCGTGTGGCATGAACGCATGTTGGTCTCGTCGATATAGAGGCCGGGTTGCTTGAGGTTGCCAAACTTGAAGCGGTTCATCACGTTGTGATAGGTGCGCTCCGCGTCGAAGTTCTTGGCGCCAGGGGCATTGGTGGTGAAAGGAGTGATGCGGTAAGCCATTCCTTCTTTTACGAAGTTGTCTCCCAGGTTCATGTAATTCTCCGACCCCACGGTCATGGCCACGTAGATGGGACGTGTCCAGTTGCTCTGGGCGATGATTTCTAGCATCATGAGGTCGTTCTTGTAGAGAGCGTTCTTGCCTTTGAGCGAGATGACCATCTTGTCCGGTATGGAATCGGTAGCCATCATCATACCGCTTTTCTTCACGGCTTCTTTGTCGATGGTGACATAGACCGTGTCGGTGGGTATCACGTGCATGTTCTCGTCTTTAGCGCGCACCCAGTATCTCAAGATGTTCTTCAGCTCGAAGGGTTCATCTCCGAATTGTTCTGCGGCCTCCTTGGGATGCTCGCGGTATAGTTCTTTCACTTGCTCTTTGAGGTCTGGCTGTACGAGGACATACTCGTTGGTGCCAGAGCAGTAGTCCAGCCTGGGCCACGAGATGGGCACGGAGGGGGAGTCGTAGGCCGGGCGTCGCATCTGGTCGATGTACCAGTCGGTCTGCAGGTAGCTGAGGTTGCAGACCCTGACGTCTGTGCCGAAGCCTTCTACTTCCTGGTTGTACCAAAGGGGGAAGGTGTCGTTGTCGCCGTTGGTGAAGATGATGGGGTTACAGCCCTCCTGCAATGAGGAAAGATAGTTTTGGCCCACATCGTGACAGATGTAGCGTCCACTGCGATCATGGTCATCCCACGTCTGGCTCACCATCTGTATGGGGACGAGCAGTGCTATAACAGCCACAGCCACTGGAATCGCGAGTGTCTGTCGCTTGAGTTTCCTTGAAAGCAAGTCAACCAAGGCCACCACGCCGAGGCCACACCAAATCGCGAAAGCGTAGAAAGAGCCTGCGTACGCATAGTCGCGCTCACGGGGCTGCATTGGTGTTTGGTTGAGATAGAGAACGATGGCCAGTCCTGTCATGAAGAAAAGGAAGAAAACCACCCAGAATTGCTGTATGCCGCGCTTGCCATGGTAGGCTTGCCAGAAGAGGCCTATCAAGCCCAGCAGCAAGGGCAGACAATAGAAAACGTTGTGCCCTTTGTTGTTTTTCAGGTCATCGGGTAATTTGCTTTGGTCGCCCAACATGGCGTTGTCTATGAAGCTGATTCCCGTTATCCAGTTACCATGCTCGGGTTCTCCATTGCCTTGTATGTCGTTTTGCCTTCCCGCGAAATTCCACATAAAGTATCGCCAATACATGAAGTTGCACTGGTAGGAGAGGAAGAAGCGCAGGTTTTCCAATTGGGTGGGCATTTTCACCATAATAGGTTCGCCGCAGCGGTCGTAGGGAACAGTGTAGCCGTCCACGCCTCCCATCCAACTCTCGTAGGCAGCGGCGTGATCACTGCTGTGCATGCGTGGGAAAAGCATGTTTTGGGCGTAGACATACTGGCTCTTGTGGTCTACAACGAAGTAGGAGTCTTTCTCGTCGGGTGAGACTTTCTCCTTGCGGTCATAGATGGGCGCGCCCTGCTTTATCTTGGGTCTGCACATATTGCCCTCTACTTCCAGTGCCACTTGCGAATTGTATGCGGGGCCGTAGAGCAGAGGTGTGTCACCGTATTGGTCGCGGCTCAAGTAATTTCCCAGGGTGAAAATATCCTCAGGGGAATTTTGGTCCATTGGGGGATTGGCAGAGCTGCGTATCACGATGAGAGCGTAGCTGGAGTAGCCTATCATGAGCATCAGCAGGCAGAGCAGCGTGGTGTTCTTGATGCGGGTGGTGACCATGGAGACGAGTTTCTGCTCTTTCTTCAGCTTCCACCTGAGGGCGAGCCACAGGAGGAAGAGTATCGCCGCTCCCGAGAGGGCTTGTGTCCAGCCCGTGCCTTGGAAGGGGATGCCGAGCATGGCCACGGCCAGGAGGAACGCCAGGTTCTCACGTCTCATGTCGCGGGAAGAGTTCTTTGCCTGGTAGGTCTCCCAAATGGCCCAGATGACGGAGGCTATCAGCAGGAAGATGTAGACAATCTCGCCCGTGTTGAAAGGCATGCCCAAGGTGTTGACGAAGAACAGCTCGAACCATCCGCCTACTTTCACGATGCCTGGTACTACACCATAGAGCACGGCGTAAACGAGAGCGAAAGAGATGAGCAGGGCAATCAATGAACCTTTTAAGTCGGCATTGGGCACCCGCTTATAATAATATACCAAAACGATGGCGGGCAGGCAGAGCAGGTTGAGCAAGTGAACGCCCACGCTGAGGCCTGTCATATAGGCTATCAACACCAGCCAACGATCGCTGTGGGGCTCGTCTGCATGGTCTTCCCATTTCAGTATGAGCCAGAATACCACTGCGGTAATGGCGGAGGAGAACGCATATACCTCGCCTTCTACGGCAGAGAACCAGAAAGTGTCACTCCATGTGTATATCAATGCGCCTACCATACCGGAAGCCTCTATGGCTATCAGCTTGCCTGTGGTTAGCTCATTCCAATCCTTCACCACCAAGCGGCGGGCCAGGTGGGTAATAGTCCAATAGAGGAAAAGGATGCAAGTTGCGCTCAACAAGGCACTCATCAAATTGACCATGCGGGCTACTTGCGTGGGGTCGCTGGCGAAATGGGTGAAGAAATTGGCTACCAACATGAAGAAAGGAGCTCCAGGCGGATGTCCTATTTCCAGTTTGTAACCTGTGGTGATAAACTCGGGACAGTCCCAGAAACTGGCTGTCGGCTCTATCGTGGAGCAATAGGTGAAGGCGGCGATCGCGAAAGCCACCCATCCCAGGATATTGTCCACCAATCGGTATTGTCTCATTCTGTTATGTGATATAATCTAGATTTGGCTGCAAAGATAATAATTTCATGGAGTATAGTCCCTATTCTTCCCTTTCTTTTTAGATATATTATCACTTAATCGGCTGGTTTTCGTAAGATGGAGCTTTCTCGTAGGGATACCGAGGCATATATAGTTTCATGTTGTCGGAACTACAGTATCCTTCCAGTACCAGTACTATTGATACTGGAGTTTCAGTAGGCTGGTACTGGACTTGCAGTAGTACTGGCTTTCAAAAGGAGTAATATTGGATGCCGCCAAGAACACTACCGCAAGGCGGCAACACCATACATCCCTCAGTTGTAGAGAAGTGGCACATCACGTCTCTACTGAGTTTCAGCGTGTTTACGTAAATCGCAATTCATCGAATTCGAGTTAGAATACGAACGTGAAGCCATAGGCGATGGTGGCGTAGCGTAACACTTTGCCTATGGCGATGCTGATGATGGAAATAGGTATGTTAGCTCGTGTCAACCCCAAAACGATGGTGATGCAGTCGCCTATCACGGGCAAGAAAGCCAGAAACCCAACACATGCTCCCTTGCCAGCCATCAACTTTTGAGTTTTTTCTATCTGTTCACTGGAGACGTGGAGATATTTATGTATCCACTCCATGCGACCCAACATACCGATGGCATAGTTGACCATCGCGCCCAGTACGTTGCCTATGCTGGCGTAGATGACCAGTGGAAGTGCTTCCAGTCCCGCGGCTTGCAGTCCCACCATCACGGCCTCGCTGCTGAAAGGCAATATGCTGCCTGCGATGAACGCGGAGATTAGCATCCCCCAGTAGCCCCATTGCATCAAGAACTCATTGAGGACATCCATAGAGCGAGAATGGTGTAGATGGCATAAATGGCGATGGATGCTATATAGAAGATGTTGCTCAGCTTTGTGTGGCTCAAGGCAAATAAGCGACCCGCCAATGGGGAGACGAAGACCACCATAATGGCCATCAGCTCTTCGTAGAATCCTGGTTGCAGGGCCAGGAAAACCACGGTGACGAAGAAAAGGAAAGTGAATGTTTCGTTGAGCAAACGAGTGCGGATTTTGTCGGCATAGCTGGTGTGGAAGTAGATGATGGACACTCCGCCCAGTATAACCGTCATTCCCATGGTAGCCAATTGCCATGGGGAAAGTGATGTGTATTGGAGAAGTGGGCCGAAAGCGACTGTCCGCTGGAAATAGGATGGCAGTTCCATGATATTGCCCGTAAGAGCCAAGTAGCCCAAGATGAACCAATAGGGGGTAAGGATGCCCAGCAGGCTGGCGAAAAATGACCGGGAACCCAGGTTCATTAACTTGGAGCGCATTACGAACCACAAGAAAGGAAGATAGCAGAGTACCTGTATGAAATAAACGGACATCACGCCTAACATGATAAAGGCGAAGTAAACAGTGCCCGGTGCCCTGCGGTCTTGGTATGATGGGAGTAAAATGAGCAGAAAAGCGGAGAACCCCAGCGCGCAGATGGCTGCGGACAAACTGGAGCACGTGGCGAAAAGCAACGTGGAGAGCATCAAGAACGAGCAGGAGATAGACTGGCTATAGAAGGGAAGTAATGCTTCCCGATTGTTAAGAGCCGTAAAAAGTATGGCCGCTAACCACACGAGCGCAGCCTCATGCCACTCTGTAATGCCCAATGACACCATCGCCAACCACACGAGTGCGGTGTAGGCGATGGTTAAGGGCAAGGTCAATCGACTAGTGGCCGCTTTACCTTGTAATAGATGACTCATTTATAGGTCTTGTCCAATGTCCCCGCGGAAATACTTGTCTGTGAAGTTTATCTTGCTGGCCTCTTGGAAACTTTTCCTAAGAGCTTCCTCCTTGTCTTTGCCGTAACTGCTTACGCATATCACGCGGCCTCCCGCGGTGACCACTTTGCCGTCCTTGAAGGTTGTGCCCGAGTGGAAAACAATGCTTCCTTCTACATTGTCAATGCCTTCTATAGGATAACCTTTTTTGTATGCCTGTGGATAGCCGCCGCTCACCAGCATCACGCAGACCGCCGCACGGGGGTCAAATTCTATTTCCCGTTTATCGAGATCACCTGCCGCTACGCCTTCAAACAAGTCCACGATGTCGCTTTTTATACGTAGCATAACGCTTTCCGTTTCGGGGTCACCCATGCGACAGTTGTATTCTATCACTTTCGGTTCGCCCTCAACATTGATGAGGCCAAAGAAGATGAAGCCCTTGTAGTCGATGCCCTCTTTTCGCAGTCCGTCAACCGTGGGGCGTATGATGCGATCTTCTACTTTGCCCATCCACTCGGGAGTCGCAAAGGGAACAGGGGTTACGCTACCCATTCCACCCGTGTTTAGGCCTGTGTCGTGCTCGCCGATGCGTTTGTAGTCCTTGGCCTCGGGCAATATCTTGTAGTGCTGTCCGTCTGTCAGAACGAACACAGAGCATTCTATACCGCTGAGGAATTCCTCGATGACCACTTTCTCAGAGGCTTGGCCAAACATACCGTCCAGCATCTCCCGCAGTTCCTTTTTCGCTTCTTCTAGTGTTGGTATGATGAGTACGCCTTTGCCTGCGCATAGGCCATCGGCTTTGAGCACGTAGGGGGCGGACAGTTGTTCCAGGAATTGGATGCCCTCTTCTAGGTTGTCTGCCTGCACGGTAAGGAACTTGGCGGTGGGAATGTGGTGGCGGGTCATGAATCCTTTGGCGAACTCCTTGCTGCCTTCCAATCGCGCGCCTGATTTCGAGGGGCCTATCACGGGGATGGAAGCAGTGCGCGCGTCCAGGCGGAAATCATCGTAAATGCCCTTCACGAGAGGGTCTTCAGGACCCACCACGACCATGTCTACGGCATTCGCCGACGCGAAAGTCTTCAGGGCTTCAAAGTCATCGGCCTTGATGGGTACGTTCTCTCCCACATTGGCTGTGCCGGCGTTACCGGGAGCGATATACAGTTTCTCTACTTTTTCACTTTGGGCGATTTTCCAGGCAAGCGCATGCTCCCTACCGCCGCTTCCTAACAATAATATCTTCATATTCTTGTGCTTGATGGTTGCTTTATGTCTTATTTCAGGAAATCAAAGAAATAGCGGCTGATGCGCTCGTGGAGATGGGTGCTTTGATGGCCTCTCATATTGTGAGGCTCGCCAGGGTAGATGAAATAATCGGGTTGGGTACCGTCCAGTATGCATTGGTGCAGGAACGAACGAGCGTGTTGGGGCACCACTGTGGCATCATTTTCTCCGATAATGATTTGCAATCTTCCTTTCAAGTTCTTGGCTTGGGGAATCAGGCTGGTCTTGGCGTATCCCTCAGGATTGGTTTGCGGGGTGTCCATGTAACGCTCGCCGTACATCACTTCATACCAACGCCAGTCGATGACAGGACCACCAGCTACGCCTACCTTGAATACGTCAGGATGGTGGGTCATCATGGTAATAGTCATGAAACCGCCAAAACTCCAGCCATGTACGCCTATGCGGTCAGCGTCTACATAAGGCAGGCTTTTCAGGAACTTTACGCCTTCCATTTGGTCACGTGTTTCTTCTTGTCCCAATTGGCGGAAGGTAGCTTGCTCAAATTCCTTGCCTCGATTCTCACTGCCTCGATTGTCGAGGATGAAGAGCAAGTAGCCCTCTTGCGCCATGTAGGTTTCCCATCCACGGGCAGAATAATGCCACCCTGCGTCTACGTTGTGGGCATGAGGGCCACCATATACATATATAATAGTGGGATACTTCTTGTTGGGGTCGAAGTTCACGGGCTTCACCATGCGCCAATAGAGGTCAGTCACGCCGTCAGCGGCTTTCAATGTCCCGCATACATACTCTGGCACGTTGTAGCCTTCCCATGGGTCTGGAGCCTTGAAGTAGCTCGTGCGCTTGGCGTTTTCCGTGTTTATTATCTCCAATACACGAGGCACGGTGGGCTCTTGATAGTTGTCGAAGACATATTTGCCACTCTCACTTAGGCTACCATTGTGCCACCCCTTGCCATTATCCAATGGCGTACGCTTACCTGAGTTTACTGAAACTCGCCAAAGATTGCACTGGATGGGCGATTGTTCATTGGAGGTATAGATAATGGATTTCGATTTCTTGTCAAACCCCAAGACGCCGAGGACAACCCACTTGCCGGAGGTGATTTGTTTGAGTTGTTTGCCCTCTATATTATATAGGTATAGGTGGTTGTAGCCATCTTTCTGGCTTTGGACGACAAATTTCTCCTTGTCCCATGGCAGGAACTCGATGGGATGGAGCGGTTCCACATATTTCTCGTCTGTTTCTTGGTAAAGTTCAGCAATCTTTTCACCCGTTTCGGCATTGTAACTTACCAATCTGCAGTCATTTTGGTCACGATTCAACTCATATATGTAGATGGTCTTGTCGTCTGGACTCCAAGCAATATTGGTAAAATAGCGATTGGTTGGATCTCCAGCTTTCAAGTAAATGGTTTTGCCTGTTCGTAAATCATAGACCCCTACAGTTACTTTGTGAGAAGTCTCGCCCGCCATGGGATACTTGGTGGGAGCTGGTGTCGCTATGCGGGATTGTCCTTCGGCGGGCACCCAATCATTCTCAGGATTATCCACTAAGGGGAAATCACTTACCATACTTTGGTCCATGCGATAGAATGCTAACTTGTAGCCTTGATGGCTCCAAAAAGTCCCTTTATAGATGCCAAATTCATCTCGGTGCACGCTTTGGCCATATACTACATCTCGGTTTCCATCGGTGGAAAGTTGATGGGGGTTGTTCTCTGCGTCCCGCACATAAAGTTGGTCTTCACTCACATAAGCTACAGCCTTGGAGATTGGATTCCAATCTGCGAAGCTTTCTCCTTCAGCGTTCTGTCTCCATACCACTTGGCGTTTTTTGAAGTCTATTAGCATTCGCTCTTTCTTGTTGTTCAGCAGCACAAGTGGTTTGTTCCCGTAGGGGAAGGTCGCGTTCCCTAAATGGTATATTTTGGAAGTCTCGTCCGTTTTGGCCCAGTTGTTGATTTCTTCGAGCGTGAAGAGTATTTCCTCTTTGCCTGTGGACTTGTCTATCAAGGAGCATTCCTCAACATCTTGGTGTATGAGTTGGTCACCCCACCATGTTGTCCAACGGTTCTTAGGCACCATGTTGCGGTAGTTGTTTCCGCCGAAGTTGAGGTCTTCTAGCGTGAAACTCTTCTGGGCGCTTATGGTCATGGCGGTCATGAGCAGTACTAAGAGTAGGGAAAGTTTATTCTGCTTCATCATCATAGCGATTTTTATATTTGCTTGCGTAGTTTCCTCGTTTGTCTTGTTTGTCTTGTTTGTCATATCTCCGGCGGTCATATCCCCTGTTGCCGTATCCTTCCCGACCACGTGTGCCATAGTCCTTTCTCCTGGCATCTCTGTCCTCGTTTCTACCAAAGCGGTTCCAAGTGCGGTCACGTGCCCATTCCTTGTCTTTTGAGTCATGGTCACGGGTGTTCCACTCTCTTTTCCTGGAGTCATTCCAGTCTTTTCTCTTGGGGCGTTCCAATTCGTGTTTATGGAAAGTAAACGAGCGAATATCCGCGTTCTCGTTTTCCTCGTTTTCTTCTATTCTGCGCTTGAATTCGCGGTTTTTCTTGAAGCGATGCTTTTGAGCCATCTCTTCCTTTTCTTCCTCGGTTTTCACGATGCCACCTTCTGCGCGGAAATCCCTCATGCGTCCATCAAACAAAGCGTATTTCCGGAATTCGCATTCCAGGCTACCATTATATAAAGGTATCTTGATGGAAGGTTTCAATCCAATTTGTTCGAAGCACTCTTCACGATAGCTCAGTATCCATGCGTCATTACCGCTGAATTCATGTTTTAATCGCTCACCTATCATCTTGTATGTACCTAACAAGTTGGGTGTGGAAATACGCTCACCATAGGGAGGATTCATGACAATGATACTTTTGTTCTCAGGCTTCTTGAAGTCCTTGAAGTCTTGTTGCTCTATCGTGATGTCTTGGGTGAGTCCTGCCGCACGCACGTTGAAGAGGGCTGTGTTCACGGACTTCATGTCCACATCGTAGCCATATACGTGATGGTTAAACTCTTTCTCCAAGGAGTCGTCATTATAGATGCGGTCCAGGAGATCTTTGTCGAAGTCATTCCATTTTTCAAAAGCGAATTCCTTCCTGAACACGCCTGGCGAGATATTACGGGCGATGAGCGCGGCTTCTATAGGCAATGTGCCTGAGCCGCACATCGGGTCAATGAAGTCCGTCTCCCCAGACCAGCCTGTCATGAGTATCATGCCTGCTGCCAAAACCTCGTTGAGTGGAGCGGATACAGATTCTTGTCTATAACCACGGCGATGCAGACTTTCGCCACTGGAGTCAAGGCTCAACGTGGCTTTATCTTCGGCAATATGGATGTTGAGACGGATGTCGGGATTGCTTACGCTAATATTCGGGCGCACGCCAGTTTTCTCACGAAACCAATCAACGATGGCATCTTTCACTTTGTAGGTGACAAAGCGGGAATTGCGGAATTCCTCTGAGTAAACCACGGAATCAACCGAGAAAGTGTTTTTCTCGCTGAGAATCTTGTCCCACTCCACGGCTTGTACCTTATCGTAAACGTCTTCAGCGGAACGAGCTTTAAAGTGGCAAATGGGTTTAAGGATACGGATAGCGGTGCGCAATTGGAAATTAGCGCGATACATCATTTCCTTGTCTCCTGTGAAGGATACCATTCGGCGGCCTATTTGTACGTTGTTGGCACCCAGTTGGGTGAGCTCTTTGGCCAATACGGGCTCTAGGCCCATGAAAGTTTTGGCAATGAGTTCAAATTCTTGTTCCATTATTCGATAAAGTGTAATTATTCAGAGGTCTCTTGTTTATATTTCTTGGTATTGGCTTCCATATCCTTAGTTACCCATACGTTGGCCCCTATTACGCAGCCGTCACCAATCTGGATACGTCCAAGTATGGTGGCGTTGGCATATATAATGACATTATTGCCAATAATGGGATGGCGTGGAATGCCTTTGATGGGATTTCCGTGCTCATCCAAGGGAAAACTTTTGGCTCCCAAGGTAACGCCTTGATATAGTTTTACGTTGTCACCGATGATACATGTGGCACCTATGACTACGCCTGTTCCGTGATCTATTGTGAAATATCGGCCGATACTGGCTCCTGGATGGATATCTATGCCTGTTTCGGAATGGGCTATTTCTGCCATCATGCGGGGTATCAGCGGAACACCTTCCAAGAAAAGCTCGTGCGCCAACCGATAGATGGTGAGTGTTTTGATAACAGGATAGCATGAGATAATCTCGCCAATGCTCTCAGCGGCGGGGTCTCCATTGTAAGCTGCTTCTACATCGGTGGCTAACACCTTGCGCATTTGGGGAAAGCGCATAATGACACGGGCGGCTATAATCCCTGCTCTTATCCGTAACCTATTGGCCTTGAAAGTGCCTGTGCCCTTTTCTCCTTCGCAGTCCTCCAAAAAGCACAGCCCTGCCATGATTTGTTCAGAGAGTTTTTCTTGCAACAACTCCAGTCTCACGCCTATATGGTACTGTATGGTACTCATGTTAATAGAGGAGTTGCCGAAATATCCAGGAAAGAGCACGGAGCGAGATAAGTCGATAATCTCTTCAAGCGCTTTGCTTGAGGGGAGTGGTGTTTCGTCCCTGTGCTGATGGCACAAGCCCTGCAAGGCCTCCTGGTCGGAGAGTGCCTTTACGGTGTCCATCAACTGATGAGTCAGGTTACGCTTGCTCATGGATATAATGTATCAATCGTGTTGCTATGTCTTCGCGAAGATACGATTTTTTTCCTTATACCGCAATAGAATCAAGAAAAAGTATCAAACGATTGGTGACATTCACGCCACTTACGCCTGAATCGAAATCTAAGGACAATAAATTGAGTTGTGGATGGAGTGTGTGCAACTTTTTCTCAATACCTTTAGAGATGACATGGTTGGCGATACATCCAAAAGGCTGTAAAGAGATAATGTTGTTCACGCCATCGCGTAGGTAACCGATGATATCGGCGGGTAATAGCCATCCCTCGCCAAATTGAGCAGCCAATGAAACTACGCCTTCCACCTCCTTGGCATCATCATAGATGTTAGTGAATGGTCGGAAGTAGCGGAAGCGCCCCGCGGCTTTATTCACTTGTTTGATACGTCTGCCTATCAAGGTCTGATAGGCCAATCTGATGACGGCGTCAGGTACATGGGAACAGCTTAAGCGGAGATGTTTTTGCGCCTCCGCGTTGACAAACTCTTGTAAGAAGAAAGGAGCTAACAATGGCGGCACTACCTCAATGCCTTTGGAAGTGATATGCTCTTCTATATATTGATGGGAGAAAGGATTGAATTTCAGGAATATTTCCCCCACGATGCCTACTTTGGGCAACTCCTTGTCTATTGTGTTGACATCAAAATCCTCAGCGGCTTGCTTTAGCAGATGTATCAAGCCGTTGGCTTTGTTCTCGAGGATGGGTTTCTCAATGCATTTTAAGTATTTGTCCCGAAGGGTTTTTGCGATGCCAGGAGTACGCTCCCTTACCAAACAGGCGTTGTACATCTCGTTGATGGCGTCGCCATATAATATAGAGGTGACAATGATTTGCGAGTATTTTAACCAGTTGACACGGAAGCCTTCTTGTTCATTGCTCTCTTCGCTGGCCGTGGCGGTTACGCCTAAAGTGATAAGTGGTACATCTTGGAAACCATTGGCCACCATGGCACGTTTGATAAGCCCGGCGTAATTGGTCGCTCGGCATTGTCCACCTGTTTGGCTCATTATCACGGCGGTGTTTTGAGGGTCGTATTTCCCGCTCTTCAGCGCTTTGATGATATCGCCAACGATAAGTGTGGCGGGATAGCAAACCTCATTATTGGCGTACTTCAGCCCTAGTTCGGCACTATGCTGGTCGCTCATGGGCAATACCTCAACATCATATCCCATCAGTTTCAGTATTGGCGAAATGAAGGGTGTGAGATATTCGGTCATATAAGGAGCCAATATTTTGCGTCTGATATCCTCTTGTCTGAATACACGAGTTTGCTCCAATGGCAAAGGCGGTATTTCGCCCTTTGTGTTTATCTTGTGTTTAAGGCTTTCCACCAATGACCTTATACGTAATTTCAGGCTGCCGATATTGCTTACGTCATCTATTTTCAACAATGTGAAAGGTTTATGGTGGCGTTTCAATATATCTCGGATTTCATCTTGTATGAAGGAATCTGGTCCGCAACCGAAACTGGTCATCTCCACAAAGTGTAGCTGGTCGTCTTGTTCCGCGGCCCATTGTCCGCTCTTTACGATGCGGTTCATGTAAGCCCACTGCTTTACAAGGTAAGTCTCTCCGCTATTGGTGACAATGTCGTTTCGTACAATATCATCACTGATAACATCTACGCCTAGCGATGCTATCATCTCTGAAAGTTTGTGTTGAACCAAAGGGTCGGTATGGTAAGGGCGACCAGCCAACAAGATGGTGAGATTTCCTGTCTTGCGGCTTTTTTCCCAGATTTCTTGCGCTTTCTTTTTTATGGCTTGTCCATATTCTGTTTGCGCTTGCAAGGCATGGGCCAATGCTTTTTTTGCGTCGTTTTTCTTTACGCCAAGTGTTTTGAGATAGTCCACGATTTGCTTCTCCAAGAGCCTCTCGTTGGAGAAATTGATGACAGGAGCGTCCAAGGGCTTATCCAGTTTCATGGCAGACTTCACTACGTCGGAATAGCCGGAAACGATGGGACAGTTGAAGGAATTGATGGTACGCTGCTTGTCGTCATTGCGTTCAAATACCACATAGGGCATTAAGATGCGCTCAACGGTAGCGTCTTGGTTTAACGCGGCGATATGGGAATGCACCAATTTGGCTGGGAAACAAATGTTGTCAGACATCACGGAACCCAAAGCTCCTTCATAGCGTTGGAAGGTTGATTCAGGAGAGAGCACCACTTTGAAGCCAACGTCCGTGAGCAATCTGTGCCAAAAAGGATAGTTCTCATACATGTTGAGTGCTCGGGGTATGCCTATCACTTTGGTTCCTGTTTCCAGGCATTCCCGTTGGAATAGCAACTGATACTTATATACGTACAGGTTTTCGCCCTTTACCGCTCCTTCTCCTTGGTTGTTGAACACTCTCTCACATTTGTTGCCAGAGTAGAATTTCGCGCCTCCAGGGAAAGTGTATCTCGATACCATGCAACTGTTTTCACAGCCATGACATTGCAATTGCCTTGTCTCATATTCGCTCATGGATAGCAACTCTTCGATATTCCTTGCGGTGTTACCCTGGTCAATTTTGCCTTTCATCTCTTCCCGCATGAAAAGAGCGCAACCATAAGCGCCCATCATTTCAGGCATGTTGCTACGGGCCACGTTTACGCCCGTTAGTTGTTCGAAGGCACGTACCACGGAGTCATTGCGCATAGTACCGCCTTGTACCACGATATTGCCTCCCAGACTTTCTGTGTCTTGGAGTTTCAAGACCTTGTAAAGGCAGTTTTTTACCACTGAGTAAGAGATACCCGCCGAGATGTCTGCCACATCCGCACCTTCGCGTATAACTTGTTTCACCTTGGAGTTCATGAACACGGTACAGCGTGTTCCCAGGTCACAAGGTGCTTTCGCCTGGCAAGCCAGGGCGGCGAAATCTTCCACTTTGTATCCCAGGTTATTGGCGAAAGTCTGTATAAAGGTACCGCATCCAGAGGAGCAGGCTTCGTTGAGTTCCATGTGTACCACGGCACCATTCTCCACGAATATGGCTTTCATGTCTTGTCCGCCAATATCCAGGATAAAAGATACGTCGGGCATGAGAGCTGCCGCGGCTTGGTAGTGGGCCATTGTCTCTATGATGCCTTTCTCCATGCGGAAGGCGGTCTTGATGAGCTCTTCGCCGTATCCCGTGGCGCAACTTCCCAATATTTCCAAAATGGCTTTGGCGTGGTCTGCTTCTTCTTTCAGTGCGGTGAGCGCACCAATCACGGCTCCTATTGGATTACCCAAGTTGAGCCGGTAGTTGGTGAAAACGATATCTCCCGTTTCCGCGTCAATGGCTACCAATTTTGTGGTTGTGGAGCCAGAGTCTACGCCTATGATAACGGGTCTTTTGCCTGGCCGCAAGGCTTTTATGGGTATTTGGTAGTCCTGCTTGTCTTTCAGCCAATCTTGATATTCCTTTTCATTGTTGAAGAGGGGAGGCAGCTCACTTTTCCAGTTCGTCTTCAAGGGGGTGTTGAGCTTTTGGCGCAAGGCGGTAATCGTGGTAGTTCCCTTGGTGTCTTTCGCCTTGATGGCGCAACCCAACGCTGGTATTAAATTGCTTTGCTCCGAGACGATAAAGTCGTCTTCTTTCATTCCCAGATAGTCTGCGAAAGCTTTTCTCAGTGCAGGCAGGAAAGTCAATGGGCCTCCACAAAGCAAGATGGGCGGTTGGAAGTCCATTCCTCTGCTCAGCGTAACAACCGTCTGTACTGCTATGGAATGGAAAATACTTGCCGCGATATTCTCTTTGGGCAAGTTGCGAGCCATCAGGTTTTGTATATCAGTCTTGGCGAACACGCCACAGCGCGCTGCCATGGGATAAGTTTGCGTAGCGTTCATGGCCAATTCGCTCATGCCCTGGTTGTCTATACCCATCAACACAGACATTTGGTCAATGAAGGCTCCTGTACCGCCTGCGCAATTGCCATTCATGCGCAATTCCATGTGCTTGCCATTGAAAAACACCACTTTGGCGTCTTCGCCTCCGATGTCTATCAATGCCTTTGCTTGTGGATAACGATTCCTGGAGAGGACAGCGGCAGCTACCACCTCTTGGGCGAACTCAACGCCCAGTTGCTCTGCGGTGGCCATGCCGACACTACCAGTCACGCACATGCAGACGGGCACATCTCCTATCTGCTCGGACAGCTCGTGCAAGTATCTGTTTATTAATTGGCTTACTTGTGCGTGGTGGCGCTCATAGCGGGAGAATATCAGTTTGTTATGAGCGTCAGTGACGGCAATTTTGGCTGTCGTTGACCCTACGTCAAGGCCTATCCTAAAAAGTGCTGCTCTCATGAATACCTTTCCTTATTCCTGCGCGAAAGTACTAAAAAAGTTCTATTGGTGAAATAATTTCTGCCAAATTGTGTCGATTCACCCCAAATTGGTCATGAGATTTTGGGGAGATGGTTCACTGCAGCCTTGCTTATTGCTTCCCGACTTGTAGAGGGCGTAGTGGGCTGCGTTGAGGCAAATCGGGAAGTAATATGCCAGCGAAAGTGGACAAGATGGCAAAGAGCTTCCTCTTCAGGAAAGAAGATGAACCTTGGAGCATCATGATGGTTGGAATTAATGAATTATTTCATTAGTGTCCCGTTAAAATGGGACGAGTTAAACAATTAGTCAAAAAGCCCCG
>OKVA01000344.1_pt1 | contig 18042 bp, 14 predicted proteins | sample 1606741 | NCBI WGS metagenome assembly OKVA01 (sample SAMEA3882528, study PRJEB24775) | human gut metagenome | biome: human-associated habitat; feature: intestine environment; material: feces | place: Netherlands | collected 2009/2010 | reverse complement strand
CTGCTTTGTGGCGGTATCTGGTGTATTGTCCAACTTGAATATGAATATATAGAGGAAGATAAGAATGCTTCTCCTATCCATATCCGTAAATTGACACCGATTCAGATGCCACATATTGATATTGATGAGTTGAAGCAGGGACGAAAAGCTTTTACGAAAGATGAATGGCTGGATATTCTTCTTCGTTCTATCGGCATGGAGCCAGATACGCTTTCCTACCGAGAGAAGTGGCTGCTCATCATCCGTATGCTGCCGCTTGTGGAGAACAACTTCAATCTCTGCGAGCTGGGACCGAGAAGCACCGGAAAATCCCATCTTTACAAAGAGATTTCTCCCAACAGCATTCTGGTGTCTGGCGGTCAGACCACCGTTGCCAATCTATTTTACAACATGGGTCGCAAAACCGTAGGTCTGGTTGGACTTTGGGATTGTGTTGCCTTTGACGAGGTTGCCGGTATCAAGTTCAAGGACAAAGATGGCGTTCAGATCATGAAGGACTATATGGCCTCCGGCTCCTTTGCCCGTGGAAAGGAAGAAAAAGCCGCGACCGCTTCTATGGTCTTCGTCGGCAACATCAATCAGAGCGTGGATGTGCTGCTGAAAACGTCCAGTCTCTTTGACCCATTCCCTCCCGAAATGGGAACGGACACGGCATTTCTCGACCGTATGCACTGCTACATCCCCGGCTGGGAGATACCGAAGTTCCGCCCGGAGCATTTCACCAACGACTATGGCTTCATCACCGACTATCTGGCAGAGTTTATCCGGGAGCTTCGCAAGGAGCAGTACGGCGATGCGCTGGACAAGTATTTCCGCCTCGGCAAAAACCTTAATCAGCGCGATACCATTGCCGTCCGCAAGATGGTCGGCGGAATGATCAAGTTGCTCTATCCGGACGGGGAGTTCACGAAAGAACAGCTTGAAGAAATCCTCAAGTTTGCGCTCGAAATGCGCCGCCGCGTCAAGGAACAGCTCAAAAAGCTGGGCGGTATGGAGTTCTATGACGTAAATTTTTCGTACATTGACAACGATACCTTTGAGGAACATTTCGTGTCTGTCCCGGAACAGGGCGGCGGAAAACTCATCCCCGAAGGAATGTGCAATCCCGGTCAGGTTTATACGGTTTCTCAGGGAAAGAGCGGTATGATCGGCGTCTTCCGTCTGGAATCGCAGATGCTTCCCGGCAACGGCAAGTTTGAGCGGACAGGACTGAACTCTGACGGAAAGTGCAAGGAAGCGGCAAATACCGCATTCAACTATCTGAAAGCGAACGGCAACCGCATCAGCGGCACGATTAGCACAACAACAAAGGACTATATCATCAACTATCAGGATTTGCAGGGCATCGGCATGACCGAGAAACTTGCGCTTCCCACGCTGATTGCACTCTGCTCGATTGCGCTTGGGAAACCGACCCTCAGCAGTCTGGCGGTGCTGGGCGAGATCAGCATTGCCGGAACCATGCTCAAGGTGGACGAGCTTGCAAATGCCCTTCAGGTCTGCCTCGATAGCGGTGCAAAGAAGGTGCTTCTTCCCATTACCTCTGCGGCTGACCTCGGAACAGCTCCCGCCGATCTAATCGGCTGCTTCAACCTGATTTTCTATCAGAGTGCGGAAGACGCTGTTTATAAAGCATTGGGCGTTGAGTGACGCCAAAGCCCTGATTGGAAGGAGGCGTACCCGTGTCCAAGAAAAAACGTTCAAAGAAGCGTGAGCGTATTCCCGTAATAGATACCTTGATTGATCTTGCCGGAGCAATGACCTTGGATTATCTTGCAGCAAAACGTAGGCAGAAATATGGTACAAAGCACAGCAAGAAAATTGATCCATACGCTGCCACCGGTGCTGCAATGGGCATGGGTCTAATTAAGGACACAGATGACCTCATCAAGTTTGGCGGTGTCCTTGGCGCAATGGGAGCTTTTGATTCTGATGATGATTCACCAGTCAACAAAGTCGCATACATGGCTCCCCGTGATAAACGCTTGGCGCCTGAATTGCGAGGATGGCAGCGCATACGGTATTGATCCAAACAATTATGAGACAAGAGACGAATATAATGAGGCTCTAAGCAGGGAAAAACACGGATGGCGTGATTACTGTGAAGATGGCTCAGACTACGGGATTTCACCAGAAGACTACGAGACTGCGGAAGAATATAATGCAGCAATAGATACAGCGGAGTTCAATAGCTTTAATGAAAACGAGGATGATGAATTGATCATCCCGGATGATTCCTCCGAGAATATTGTGGGTGAGACATCTCCCGAATGCACGTCAAAAAGTGGCAGTGACCCGATTGGAAAACATGATCCGTATGCAGCAGATGATTTCCATGTATATGTTTACTGCCTTGTAAAGCTGGATGGAACAAACACGATAAAGTTCTACCGAACGGAGGATCGTACCTTGAAGCGAGGTGAGGCAGTTTTCGTTCCAGACGAAAGCTCAGGCAGTAAATTGAGAGGAACAATATGTTCTATTGAGCATCACATGAGTTTTTCTGTTCCAAAGCCCGTAGAGGAAACTCCTGAAATCATTGGAAGGGCGTGATCGATGAATGGATTGGGACTCCTATTATGAGAAGTTCTACGAATGGGCAACCAGCACGCAGATCAAGAAGATGTCCTCATTGACCTCGTTTGGTGCATCCGCCGAAATCTCTGAGGTCGCGCAGGAGTATATGGATGAGAAGGCAGCATCACGACTTATAAAAAAAGCGGTTGCCTATGGTGTCCAGTTCACGCCAGATGAAATCTATGACCTTTCCGGCTGCTGCGATATATCAGCCATGAATGAACTACTGAAATCTGCAAAATGCACCTTTACGCAGGAGCAGTTGGAAGACCTTTGGGGTGCCGTAGACGATGAAGTTCTTGAGCTTGTAGCAAGGCGCAATCATGTGACTATGTTTGCAGATGACGAGAATGAAGCCCCTTCCGTAGAAGAGGAGATCGATTTTGACGAACCGAAGCAAAAAGAGCCAAAGCTCGGGTTCTTCTCAAAGCTCGGTATGGCACTTGCGATTGGAAGTCTTTTGGATAAGAAAAGCCAGTCTCACGACGGACATTGTACTGGTGACTGCGCAAATTGCCCTCCGCATTACGGGTACCGCTATGGAAGGTGGTATTATGGGCATGATCATACACACGGTTGCGAGTTTGGCGGAAATAAAGGCGGAGGCGGACTGTAAAGCACAGGATGAAAACAAACTCACTGCTTTTCGACTGAACGTGATAGGAGGCACACATGGATAACCCTTCTCTCAATCAGAATGGTATCGAATATAACGGAGAACAGATTGCCTACAAAGACAGCACCTATGAGCTTGTGTCAAAGGTAGCCTACCTGATCGGCGTCCCGCTCCGTATTTTTCAAAATGAACACGAGCCGCCGAAGATAGAGATATACAACCGGCTTGAACAGGATAAAAATGCCCGTATCATTCGTAATCTATGTATCATCCGCACCGCCATTGAGCGCAACTACCGGAAAATAAATGACATCATGCGGATGGAGTATCGAGGGCTGCTTTCAATGCCAGAGATCATCCCGGCTTCCAGTATGCAGCAGCTTTCAAACGACGGAATCAGCTTTATCAAAAAGTCGAGTACAAAGCTCTGCCACCACATTATCGAGATTAACCGGCTGATTTCAGATCGCATTAACAACTGCAAAAGCCTCTTTCCAATCTGGATTAACTGGGCGTACATAAAAGAGCTGTTCATTATGCCAAACGGCTTGACAGAGGACGGAACGAAAGATGCTGCGGACATCTATTACGCAAGTCTCTCCTACTACCCCTATCAAATGTATATCAACTGGGTACCGATGGACGAGGGTAATGTCCTCTATAATGATAAGAAGTTTGCTACCCTGCTTTATCAATGGCATTGCGACGCCTTCACGGAATACAGTAAAGTCTCCGATGCAGGGGCTTTTGTAAAAAACAATATCTACGACTTCATAGATAACAGTGAGAAGACCGTATTGGTAGTGGACTGCGAAAACTCTGACCCGTACAAGCTGTGCGCCACGCTCAAAAACCTTGATTATGAAGTCATGCAGAAAATTACGGCGATCATTCTCTTTGATGACGTACACACCGCTACGGCATGGCGGATTCTTGAAAACTACACCCGCATCCCCGTTGAACATATCATGATTGAGCGGATCAAGCAGAACAAATCACTGGTAGACATCAAGCTCACCGCAAGAGCCTGTCAGGAACACTACCAGAAGCAAGTGGATTCCTTCGTCATCGTCTCAAGCGATTCCGACTACTGGGGGCTTATCTCTTCCTTGCCAGACGCCAGATTTCTTGTCATGATTGAGCGGGAAAAATGCGGACCGGATATGAAGGCAGCACTTGCAGAATCCGGGATATTCTACTGCTATCTGGATGACTTCTACTCCGGCAACAGCGAGGACATCAAGAAAAACGCACTGTTCAAGGAGATGTACCGCTGGATTGACAACTCCGTTCACCTGAACGTCAACGATATGTTTGATGCAGCTCTGCGAAACACGAGGATCGAAATGTCTCCCGCAGAGCGGCGGCAGTTCTATGAGAAGCACATCAGGCACATGACGCTGACTATCGACGAGAACGGAAACGTCAGCATTGAACTGAAACGCGGATAGCCTTGGTTTCTATTCCGGGAGGAATGTGGATGGACAACAGATTCTATTTTGGATTCAATACATCGGAGGAACGGAAAAAGCGCAGAAAAGCAGAGCTGTACTCCATGAGTGAGCAAGTCAGCACCTTCTTTTGGGATGAAGCCCCGCAGCATGGATTGGAAATGCGTGAGGGGCAGCAGGATATGTCTTTTGAGATTGTGGACGCCCTCATAAACGATCAGCATTTTGCGATTGAAGCTGGCGTGGGCATTGGCAAGTCCTTTGGCTATCTTGTGCCGGTGCTGCTGTACAGCAAACGCATGAACAAGCCGGTTATCATCGCAACCTCGACCATTGCGCTTCAAGAACAGCTCTGGCGCGATGTCCACGCGGTAATGCCCCTTCTTGGGCTGAACAGAGATGTCATCCTCGCAAAAGGACAGACCCATTATCTCTGCAACAAACGCGCAGATGAGTATATGTGTGACCCGAAAGCAGACCCACCGGACGCGCTCAAAGAAGGAATCCAGCAGGGGTATGAGGAACGCAAGGATTTCCCGGAGGTTTTGCCGCAAGGCGTCTGGGACAAGGTAAACGTGCAGCGGTTCAGCATGAAGAATTGCGGCTCCTGTGAAAAGAAGTGCAAATATTACAAAGTCCGCGCAGCATTAAAGTTTACGGATGGAGTGGTACTGTGCAATCAGGATTTTCTAACCCAGCATCTGATGAAACTCCGGCGCGGTCAGGACGGGCTGATTAACGCCGCCGCTGATCTGCTTGTCGTGGATGAAGCACACAACTTGGATGATAAGGTGCGGAGTGCCACAACGGAGCGTTTCGGGCAAGGTATGCTCTTTGGAATGATTAAGAGCGCATTCTATGAGCTGCGATCCTTTGACCAGAGCAGTGTGTCAGGTGAAAAGCGAGAGGCAGAGAGCGCAATCATCGCCTTCTATAACTGCCTGAAAGCACAAGTCCAAAAGCAGATCAACGAGGCAGAGCAGAATATGCGCTACGCTGACCGCTTTTTCTTCGACAACAATGGCAGTGCGATTGAACTGCTTACCGAGATGAACGCCGCCATACACAACCTTTCGTCCAGCATTCAGATTTATTCCAGCATGGATTTCAGAAACAACCGTTCCTTTGCTGCCTCTGACGATCTGGATGCGGTCAGCGAGTCCCTTTCGGAGCTTCTTGACCGGATAGATGATATGTTGATCTGGATTGAGCAGCGCGGTAGTAACACGGAGCTTGTCTATTGCCCTAAAAACACAAGGGAAATTGTTAGCCGCCTATACTTCAATGGTGATGAAAGAACCATCTTGACCTCTGCCACGCTGACGAACGCCACGAGCGGGTCTCTGGAAGAACAGTATTCTTACTTTATCAGCAATACCGGCTTTCCCGCTGGTGATCGCGGCTGCTTATCCGAGCCAAAGCCTTCCCCATATCCATACGATGAACACGCCATGATCTACTATTGCGACGATCTCCCGCACCCGACCAGAGAACATGAAGCCTTCATTGAAAAGGGTGTGGAGCGACTGCTTGAGATCCTGAGCATTTCCAACGGAAAGGCACTCGTGCTGTTTACGGCAAAGACCGACATGGAAGAGGTCTACTCCATTCTCAGTGAGAAAAATCTTCCGTACAAAATCTTGATGCAGCAGCCGGGATCGTCGCAGGACAAGGTGCTGAATGAGTTTAAGGAAGATACGAACTCCGTGCTTCTGGGGACGGGCGCATATTGGGAAGGTATCAGCATTGAAGGAAAAAGCCTTTCCAATGTGATCATTTTCCGGCTTCCGTTCCCTGTCCCCGATCCGATTATCGAGTATAAGTGTTCCGTTGCTAAGGATGCTCTGATGGATGTTCGCGTTCCCGAAATGATTATCAAGCTCAAGCAAGGTATCGGGCGATTGATCCGCAATTTCACAGACACCGGCATTGTCTGCATCATCGACCGAAGACTGCGGGATGAGCCGCCGGAACGCTATCATGACATTACATGGGACTCCCTGCCTATCAAAAATCGGACAAGCAGTTTGGGCGAACTTAGGAAGTTTTACGAAGGTCTGCCCTCAGCCAAGGAATGATGATACAAACGGCAGTCTCTTCGGAAACATAGAGCAGCCCCCCAAAAAACGACAATCAGAAAACGGAGGTGTATCATGTTGTACAATGAAAATCTGCACGAAGAAGAACAACATCTGATCCAGCAGATTGCCGAGCAAACAGAGAGAGGAAAAATCGACTGGGAACTGACGGAGTATAATCCGCTGTCATTTCTGAATGAGGACAAGATAGACAAAAACCCAGCAGTAATCTGTCAGTCCTTCTCCTTTGAAGCGATCATCGGCGGCTCCCGTTTCGAGCTTGATGTCATGGAGAATATTGATGTGCCGTCCGGTATGGGAGACTACACCATAACCTTGACGCGGGATGAAACCGAAAATTATCTTAAAATTGAGGATGCGCTTTCCTTTGACTGTGACCGCTATGAATGCACACCGGAGGAAGTCGCAGAGCGATTTGCGGACAGCCCCATTGTCCGTCTCTGCAACGCTATCATTCCTGCCACGCTTGGGCAGGAGGATTTAGAAGAGGTCTTCACATGGGCAAGGTTTTTCAACGAGACTGGCATTTCTGCAAAGCTGATGAATCATCCGCTGACCAAGCTCTGTGAAAAGCTGTTCGACGAACACCGTCTGATGGACTTCCATCGCTGCGTCTTGGATGTGGGCTATCGAAAGCTGCTCCTAAATGAACTGGCTCATAACTAAGACACGGAAAAACGCCCCCGACACTGTGCCAGACGCACAGTGCCGGGGGCGTTCCCGTTTCCAGCGATTTATTTTTCTCTCGGCAAGGGACTGTTCATAAGGTGACACTTTCCGTTTTACGAAGCCGTGAAAATTCGATGTGTTCCGTGGAGATGTTCACTGGGCAGCATACGCCGTACACGTTTCCAATAATCACCGAGTAGTGCAATGTGTATTCACTATCGGGAAATACTTCACGGTTTTCACAACGCTTGATTCAGGAGTGGGATTTTTGCCTTATTCCCGCGTGACATCAAGGGAAACCGGATTGATAACGATGATAGATTTGCCCTTTTTGTGGGCATATCTCACGGTGTTCCCGGTACCGCTGGGGCATCCATTCCATACTGCGAGAATATAATCGGCGTGATCGACCATGTACCGATTTCTCTTGTCCATGCAGTCCGACGTGTACTCCCGTTGCAGCATGGTCTCCTTGTCACACTTTGCCGCGATATTATAATACCGTTCCCGTGAAGCCACAGACCATTTGATCGCTTGTGTCTCACAAGGGATTGCGCTTTCCAGAGTAATGTGAGGGTATTTTGATTTCAAATCGAGTACAATTTCCGCAGCGTACATATCGACGCCAAGAGCCATGCCGGTAATAAAATGCGTGACGCCCTCGTTCTCGATGAGTGCTACAATCTGATCCCGCATAACAGATTTCAAAGAAGTACAACGCTTATCGGATTCATCAAAGCCGAACGGAAGACTCTGCGGTCTATGACCGGTAAACGCACAAGTCTTGCCTTGAACGGATTGCTTTTCAGCTTTTTGAGCAGACTTTCTAAACTCAATAATGCGCGACATGACACCCCTTCTTTCACTCTTTTGGTAGGTAACTCCATTCTATCACCCTCATCACGGACAGTCAACGCATTGTCGTTAGTAAAATTAACGACGGCGTGCCGTGGATAATGACACCGCCGTTAGGTACACTAAATGCAAAGGTGGTGAGGCTATGCGAGAGAAGAAGGACATCAATATTGAAATCGGCGGCAATATTCAAGTGGCAAGAGAACAGGCGGGCTATACGCAGGACACGCTCTCAGAAATGCTTGGCATGACGCCGAATCACCTGAGCGCTATTGAGCGTGGTGCTTCCGGTATTTCTCTTGAAGCCTTGCAGCGTCTTTGCCGTTTGCTGGGCGTCAGTGCGGACCGAATTATCTTTGGGACCGATGAGCCAGAAGCGGAAGCCCTTGCGCTTGCCAGACGTATTTCGGATATAAAGCCGGAATACCGGCAACAGGTTCAAGAGCTGCTGTCCGCTATTTTGAATATGTCATAATATGTCATAAAAAAAGAGCCTCTGCCGACACCCAAACTGGGCATCGACAGAGGCTTTTGGTTCGTTTTCCGGGCATTCAAACAAGTGCCGAAATCGACACTTATTTCCGCGCTAAAGAAGAAACTGCGCAGGGAATACAATCACTTAGGCTGGTCAATTTGCGCCGCTCTGAGGCTTGCAATCACAGGCTTTTTCGACCCCTAACTGTCTACACCTCGATGCCTTGCGGGAGAAGTGCGGACAGGCGATGAGATCCGCACGGAAGCTCTGCTTGCAGCTATGGACGCAGCGGACGCAGAAGCGGTTATACTTCCGGCGTCCGCTGTCCCCGATGAAGAACGACCACTCCTGCCGCCATTTCTGACTTCTGCTCACAGCTCAATCTCTCCTTTGTGCTTTTTGGGAGGGCAGCATTCCTTCTGCTTTTCAGCCTTTGCAGACTTGAGCCTGTCCATGATGGAGGACTTTTCGCCCCTTTCGGGGGCTTTGACCTCTGCGGTCTTGTCCTCCTTCGGACCGTTGTTGATGATCCCATCAATCATGCCGTAGTCATCCTCCATCGACATCTCCGCTGCCTTGAGGTAGTTTTCCTTCTCAAGTGCCGCCATCCAGCTTTCCTTGCTGATACCGAGCATTCCGCCCTTTGCCGCATGATCGGCAATCTCCTTGGCATCTACGCACAAGCCCTCGGTGTTATCGGAATAGAGACGGTAAACCTCGCAGCCCTTCTCCAAAGCCTTCTCAGCCGCCTCCTGACCGGCGGGAAGAACGCCAGCCCATGCGTAGCCGTAGTCCTTCATATCCTGAACGGAGAGCGCGGGATCGGGCATTTCCGGCACTTCTTTGACTTCAAGGTCAAGAAGGCGGAGTGTGTCATCGTCAAAGCCGTTGTAGACATCATCAAGGACGAGTTTGCCGCGCTCATCGACAATGACACAGGCAGCTTCATCGCCGTAGGTGTCATGCTCCATCAGATAAAAGCTGTGACCGCCGACTTCGTGCTGGTCAATGGTGTGCCACGTCCCGATGTGACCGGCAACCGTCAGACCGGAGGTGTCGGCATTCATCTCAAAGTCCTTCTGCTCGATGCTCTCCTGCTTCTGCTGTTCCTTCGAGATCATGGGAATCGCTACAATCTTATCGCCCAGCTTGACAAACTGCTCCGGCACTTTGAAGTGGTCAGAGAACTTTTGCATCTGCTCTACGGTCAGAGAGCCGAAGCTGTCATCCGTCAAGCCGACTACCATGAATGTTCCGGCAACAACGTCGTAGATGTCACCGTCCTCATCACGCAGAGCGCGGTTCAGGGGCAGACCTTCCAGCTTGCCTTCCTCATTACAGACTAAGGCAACAGGGTCTTCGTAGGGATAAATCGCCTCGATGTAGCCGCCGACCTCATGCTGCAAGGACTCCAGACCGGAGTCAATCTCCTTCACATAAGGCTCCTTTCCCGGCTCAACGACGAGAACGGCGATGGTGCTGTCACGCTCGGCGGCTTCCCCTGAGCCGGTAATCCGGTATTCATCGGGAATATCATCAAGCTCCCCGTTAAACTGCCTGTCCCAGCGTTCGCTTGCGACACGGACATAGCCCTCATCGGTGAAGCGTCCCTGCTCATCCATCGCAATGTCGCGCCCATAGCGTTCATAGTCGATGTAGTTTGCCAGAGGACCGAGATCCTTTTCAGAGTAAATACCGGCTTCGTGGGCGTAATAATAGCCGAGATCGGATTCGTCGTTGATACCGGGCATGATGTCGTAGCAGTCCAGATTGAACGTCAGGTTGATGAGATCGTCGATGTCGCTGACCTCATCGCAGCCAGCCTCCATAATGGCAACGAGCTTTTCCTGATCGCTCAGGGAAAGCTCGTCAATCAAAGCGGCAAGGTAGTTGAGCTTATCAAGGCTCTCGTACTCGCCAAGCATCTTCTGAACGCCATAGATCGGGCATTCGTAGTCGGTGATAAACCACTCTTCGTAGGGCTGACCGAACTCATCCTGCTTGCCGATCCCGATGCGCTCAAAGACCTTCTGCATCTCTTCCTCGGTGGTGGGCAGCTTCACCCACTCACCGATCAGCATACCCTCGTTGTACTTGCCAAGGTTCGTGACGAAGGCTTCAAAATCACCGTCTAATACGGGCATAGGCATCCTCCTTTCAGTCATCCACCATGCCGTCCGGCATGATATACAGTTCCTCAAACTCCGCGTCGCTCATGGCTTCGAGCTTCTGGATGGTCTTATACATCAGCTCTGCGATCTCTCCGTCCATGTCGTTCAGGGTGACGCTCTTCATATCGTCAATCAGCCGCTTCCGGCTGGACGTGTTGAAGCAGCACATCAGGTTGATTTCTTCCACGGTAAAGTTTTTCATATCAGAGTTCCATATCCTTTCCTTTTGATTTCTGTGGTTTCGGTGTGTGGGGCGGCTGGGCTTTCTGCGCGGATTTCAGCTTGTCGCGGATGGATTCACGGGCAGCGGGCTTCTTCGGGATGGTGTCGTAGATGGCAGTTCCGGCATCTTCCACATAGGAGCGGACATACTGGATGCTCTCAGAAAAGCGGATGGGGCGGTTCTTGTCCTCGATGTTGGTCAGCCGGACTTCATCAGCGGCAAAATCAACCGCGTCGATTCTGCACTTGATGCCATCCACATTCAGCGTTGCGCCGACAGGAATGTAATCTGCGGCTTTGAGTTCCTTAAAGGTCTCGCCGTCCTTGCTGAGAAAGACATCCACGCCAGACTTCCAGAGCTTATGAGAACCGGCTACCCATGCGCTTTCACGGAAGCCGGTCACCGGCACGGAGGGCTTGCCGCGCACCTTCTTTTCAAGGAGTTTTGTGCCAAGCAAAGGTGCAGCTTTTTCCGCGTCCTTGCCGTACAGCTCAAAATAGCCGTTCTGGGCAAAGCAAACCAGCGCGTCGGGATGCGCCTTTTTGACTGCCTCGTACTTGCGGAGTTCTGCGACGGGGAGCGGCGAAAGCGCCTCTGTCCTTTCTGCATCCGGCAGTCTGTCACGGCGGCTTTTCTGCTTAGACAGCACTTCTGCCAGCGCCTCCGCGTCCTTCGGGAGCGTCTGGTGGGTTTTGACGCCGCCATGCTCACCGACCAGAGCCATTGCTGCATCGAAGCTGCTGCGGCAGGGGGCTTCCAGCACAAAGCCGTCTGCGAAGGTCAGCCGGTCATGATCCGGCGCAACCGAGTTCTGCGCCACATTTGCCGCCTGTTCCCGGTAGTTGATCTCAAAGACATCTCCGAAGACCTTGCCGCGCTTAACAGCTTTCGGGACAATGACGCGGGCAACGCACTCGTCGTAGGTCTGTTCCGCGTAAAAACGGAAGGTGTTGTGATCTCGCGTTCCCTGAATAAAGACCTGATTTTCATTGAGACAGTGCGTTCCGTGCGGACGGCAGAACCACATCAGCGTCTTGTCTTCGGGATTCTGGCTTTCGGCAGCGCGGCGGATGATGCGCTTGTCGATGTCAAAGTCTTCCTTGTAGCTGTCCACATGACTGTCCACGAGCTTCTGCAGCTCCGCAACGATGTCAATGTCTGTGTATTTCTTCATGCGTCTCCTTTCTCACAACTCCATGTCGTGCGTTTTGGATTTGACCGGAGACTTCTTCTCCGGCTGCTGTTTTGCGGCAGTCCTGAGCTGATCGCGGATAGAGGGCTTTTCCTGCTTCTGCTCCTGCTTGACGTATTCCAGCGTCGGCATCAGCTCACGGTAACAGCCCTGTGTTTTCCGCGCCGCATGACGGCGATGGATTTTGAACAGCGGCTCACCGTTCTGCGTGACCGTGTTGCCCTCGATCCTGACGCCGTTCCGTGCCAGCAGATTGAAGGAATGGTTAGAGGCGCGATAGGACGCCCGCATACCGTCATTGTTATAGGCAATCTGCCCCTTGAGCGTGTCCATGACTGCGGCTTTGATTTCCTTCTCTTCGGCAGTCAGGCGGTGCGCTTTCGGTGCTTGCGCGGCTTCCTCCGGCATGGAGGCAACGGGAGACTTGACCTCCACGGTTTTTACCTCAATCGAGGTAATCTCATCGTTCTCCCATGCAACGACCTCCGGGTCTCTTTCCGTTGCCTTCTCAGAAGTGACATTCTTTTGAGCTTCGGTCTGCTGACGGAACGCATCCACGAAAAGTGCCGTCAGTCCGGGATTGGGTTTATCCACAAGGAAGCGAGAGGCATTCTCCGGGCAGACCTCAACGTTCTTCGCCCATTCCTTGAGGGGCTGGGGAATGCGCCCGTCAAAGTCTTTCTGCTGAATGGTGTTTGCGAGGACATATCGGACACGCTCCGGAGAGAATTGCTCAAGGACGCTTTTCACGGCAGCATCCGCATCCAGCCGGTTGTCTCCGTAGTTAGAACTGATTGCCGCCTCAATCGCACGGCGGCATTCCACGTTTGCAGCGAGAGAAGCACGATATGACTCCAGCTCACCGGCTTCATAGGCGTAATTCGCTGTCTCGCGGTAAATGGGGACTTCCGGCTTTTCCTCCGGAACAGCTTCCTTTACGGGAGCTTCGACTTCCATCTCTGCGGACTGTGCTTTCTCTGCCAGCAGCACCTTGAGCTTGGCGTCAATGCCCTCGATCATCTCAGCCGCCGTCTTGCGGATGGTGTCCAGAGAGCTTTTCAGTTCCTTGGTTTCCTTGCCGGATGACCAACCGGCGATGTAACCGAAGGAGTAGTCCGAGGTTTCAATGCCGTACCGTTGGCAGACGGTGTAGGCAACGCTTTCCGCTTCAACCTCCTTGGTGTGCCGATCCTTCTTATCTTCTGGCGCGGCTTTCTCATCCGGCTTGACGGCGTGGAGCTTTGCGTGGGCGATCTCGTGAATGGCGGTTTTGACCGTCTGGATTTCGCTCATGCCCTCCTGAATGGCAATGCGGCTTTCAACCGGCGAGAAGAATCCCTTTGCACCGCCCGGAATGTCCTCAAAGGAAATAGGGACGGGAGATTCCTGCTTGAGCGCGTCGAAGAACGCCTCGTAGTTTTCGACGGTGCCTTTCAGCTCATCGACGATGATGTCCGGAAGCTCCTTGCCGTCCGTCTGGGAAACATCAAAGACACTTACCACCTTGAAGGCAGGACGCAGGACCTCAACCGTTTCCGTGACAGCCTTCCCATCTGCGCCGATCACCGGCTTCTGCGTCAAAGGATCAATCTTCTCACGCTCTTCCTGCGCCTTGTACGGCGCGGGTGCAAGAATCTTGATGCCCTTTTCGCCCTTCATGACCTGACGGTCAAAGTTGCGCTGCCACGAGGTATAACCGGCAACATAGGTTGCCTCCGGCTTCTGCATCGCAATGAGCAGCGTGTTGTTGAAGGAATAGTTGTAGAACTTGGACATCGTGCGGAGATATTCCTTGAACCGCTCGGATTCAAAAAGCTCCTTGATGCCCTGTTCCAGCTTGTCCGTGATTTCGCGGACTTGCTGTGCATTTTTGTTTTCAGCCATCTCAAACCTCCATTTCTTATTTGCTTTTGGGCGAAGAAAACCCCGTCTGGGATTTGCTCAGTAAACGAGCCTTTACCTCAGACGGGGTTTCTCTGCGTGTCATACGACGATGGAAGATGTTATCCTCGTTCTCCCATTCAATCAGCCGGTCAAACATATCCGGGTGCTTTGTGACCATGTGCAGCAGCTCCGAGTCACTGGCGTTGGGACAGAACCAGCAGCCGTTTCTTCGGCAGTGAGCGTAGATTGGGGAAAGCAGCCCGTGTTCCTGACAGAGCTTGTAGGCGTCCGCCTCGGTCATACCGTATTTGGCAAGCAGACTGACCTTCGTTATTCCATCCAGACGAGCAAGGCGTTTTGGCTCATCCTCCGCGATGCCGACATAGCTCACAGTGTCCGGCGAGAGTGCGGCATTGTACTTGCGGACTGGCGGGATTTTGCAGTCACGATTGACTGCACACATACCAGCCCATGCAAAGCCGCGAACCTCGCCCTTGTGCGGTCCGCGGGTGATGACATGATGGAACACCTCATCGTAGGTCTTGTCCGCGTGGAGAATGGTGAACTTGATGCCCAGCTCCTTTTCGCAGAAGGGCTTGAGCCGGTCATAAATGAAGTCCCGGTGTTCCGGGACTTCGCCGCTTGTGTCTTTGTCGAACATGACCTCACTGAAAACCGCCTCGTCCAGCGGCTCATTGTGCTGTGCAGCCAGCAGGAGCGTCGCTACGCTGTCTTTGCCTCCGCTGCATGAAGCAACATACTTTGGGCGGGTCATCGATCAAACTCCATCTTGAAGCTGACGTATTTGCCGCCGCTGTCATCCAGCCGGATCACCGCATCATAGAGCTGAGGCTTCTTCGGCGTGTAAAGCCCGGTCACGCGGCACCAGCCCTTGTCCAGCAGCTCCTTTGCAATCTTCTTGGTCAGCTTCTTTTTCTTGCTGGAAAAGAACTTGTTGTCTTCCCACAGGCAGAAGGAGCAGTCCTTGTTCGAGCAGTAGAAGTTGCCCTTGCCGACATAGACCGGAGAGCCGCAGCGGGGACATTTGCCGATTTCCTCCTTACCCGTGCCGAAACGCTGGGCTTCGGCATCGGAGAGGAAGGGATAGGCTTTCACGAGATCCCCGGTCATCCGGACAATGCCGCTGAGGAAGGCGTCTGCATCCGCATTGCCGCGCTCAATCTCCATGAGCGTGTTTTCCCATTCCGCCGTCATTGCGGGAGAAGTGATCTGTTCCGGCAGGACGCAGACGAGGTTGCAGCCGTCCTTTGTGGGAATGAGGGATTTGCCCTTGCGCTCTGCAAAGCCGGACTTCACCAGCTTTTCAATGATACCGGCGCGGGTCGCGGGAGTGCCGAGACCTTTCTTTTCGGTGTCATCGTCGAACTGATCGTTTCCGGCAGTCTCCATCGCAGACAGGAGCGTGTCTTCCGTGTACTGCTTCGGGGGTGTCGTAAAGTGTTCGGTGACGCTGGCGGACACACCATCCAGAACATCGCCCTCATGGACTTCGGGCAGGGACTTCATGGGATCGTCCTTTTCCTTCGTCTTGAGGGAAGCCTTGAACAGCTCTTCAATGGCTTTCCAGCCGTTTTGAACGACGGTCTTGCCCTTGGTTTTGAACTCGTAGCCCTCGCAGGAGAGCGAGATCTGCGTTTCTGCGTAGGTGTGCTTCTCGCCGGTCGCACACAGAAGGCGCATCCCGACAAGATTGAGGATTTTCTGTTCCGACTGAGGAAGCGCGAAAACATCCTGCTTTTCAAGCTGGACGGTCGGGAGAATGGCATGGTGATCCGTGACCTTGCTGTTGTCGGTTACGCGGGCAATGTCCGGAGTAACCGAAACGCCGGAGAAAAGCGGAAGCTGGCGGCAGACGATAGAAATGACCTGACGGGCAGTGTCCTCCATATCGTCCGTGATGAACTGACTGTCCGTGCGCGGATAGGTCAGGAGCTTCTTTTCGTAGAGCGTCTGAACGAGATCGAGCGTCTGCTGGGCGGTGAAGCCGTAGTATCGGTTTGCCTCGCGCTGCAAGGTGGTCAGATCATAGAGCTTCGGAGGATTGACGGTTTTCGTCTCCCGCTTGAGAGAAGAAACGACGGCTTGCTTTTTCTCGCAAGCCGCCGCAATTCTTTTTGCTTCCTCTTCGGTTTTGACCTTTTCCAGATCGGCGGTCAGATCGCCCTTGCCGACGTGGACGTTGAAATACTTCTCCTTCTGGAACGTGGAGATTTTCCCGTCACGCTCCACCAGCATTGCAAGGGTCGGCGTCTGGACGCGCCCGACCACCAGCTTCTTGTGATAGAGCGTGGTGAAAAGGCGGGTGCCGTTGATACCGACAATCCAGTCTGCCTTCGAGCGGCTGAGTGCCGCTTCATAGAGACGGTCATATTCCTTGCCGTCCCGGAGATGGTTGAAGCCTTCGCGGATGGCGGAGTCCTCCAACGAGCTGATCCACAGACGCTTGAAGGGCTTGGTGCATCCGGCTTTGTCGTAGACCAGCCGGAAGATCAGCTCACCCTCGCGTCCTGCATCGGTTGCGCAGACCAGCTCGGTGACGCGCTTGTCCTTCATGAGAGCGGACAGCACCTTGAACTGCTGTGCTTTGTCCTTCGTGACCTCAAACATCCAGTTTTCCGGGACAATGGGCAGATCGTCATACCGCCACTTGGCATACCGCTCATTGTAGGAGCTGGCGTCTGCCAGCTCCACCAGATGACCGAAGCACCACGAAACGATGTAATTGCCGCCCTCCATGTAGCCGTCCTTGCGGGACGTCGCGCCCAACACCTTTGCGATGGACTGGGCAACGCTGGGCTTTTCAGCAATGACTAAGATCAATCTTCATCACCATCCGTTTCAGCATCCTCCGCAATCTGCGGCTCTTCATCCTCGTTGATGTACGGCTCTTCCTCGTAGCCTTCATCATCAAAGAAGTCCATATCCTCATCCTTGGGCTTTCTGCCCTTGACGAACTTGATGTAGTAATAAGCTGCACCCGCAGCACCGGCAAGGGCAAAGATGACGAGGATCATGCCGACGTTGGACTTCTTTTCGGGTTTAGGGGCGGGAGCATCGGTTTCTGCATCCTTGTCCGGCTCAGGCATAACGGGAGCTGTGCCGGTGCATTCGCTCATGTTGGTCTTGCAGACCGGGCAGTCGGTGTTGACCTGACCGGCAGCGCACTTTTCCTTGCAGTTACAGGTGGTCAGAGCCGCCGCAGTGTCATCATCCAGCAGCGCAAGCAGATCGCTCTCATCGACCATGTTGAGGAAGTACGTCTGATACTGTTCCTCATCCTCGTTGATGGGCGCATCGTAGTCGATGACAATGAAGAAGGTGTTGCCGCTCTTCGTCTGGACTGTGATGAACTGCTTGTTGGTTGCCTTATCATAGAGCAAGTCGCGGGTGTAGGCGTTGCCCTCATCGTCAATCGGCTCACCCTTCGGCTTTTCCGGCGCGGGTGTGACTGCGGGCTGCTGTTCCGGCTGGGTTGCATCCGTAACGGGAAGGTTCTGCTCGGTATCATCGGCGTAGGCAAACGCCGTCACCGAGAAGCAGGACAGAACCATGACGCAGACCGCAAGGACGGTCAGAAAACGAAACTTCTTACGCATTGTCGATTACCTCCGTATTTTCAGCGGGCTTGGTGCCGCCCTTCATGGAAGACAGGAACGCCATGATCTGATCCTTGTCCATCACCATAGAGCGCACGGTATTGATGATTTCAAGGTTTTCCAGCTCTGTCTTCTTGTCGTACAGCTCCTTGAGCTGACCTTCGATTTCGGACTTCTTCTTTTCAGCCTTCTCAATGTCGGAGAGGACTTTCT
>OKVA01000341.1_pt1 | contig 18145 bp, 14 predicted proteins | sample 1606741 | NCBI WGS metagenome assembly OKVA01 (sample SAMEA3882528, study PRJEB24775) | human gut metagenome | biome: human-associated habitat; feature: intestine environment; material: feces | place: Netherlands | collected 2009/2010 | reverse complement strand
GAGCGGGCTTGGCCCGGGGCACGTCGTCACCGCCCAACACAAAGGTGATGATATCCTCCAGCCCCAGTTCCACCACAAAGTCTTTCACGGAATGGTGTCCCCTGCTGCTGGCGATGGTCACCCTTACCCCCTTGGCATGCAACTCGCAAATGGTATCCACCACGCCAGGAAAAGGCGAGACTCTTCCAGGACGATTGTTCAGCTTGAAAAACTCGCGATAAGTGTCCGCGCATAGTTGCCCCATCCGCTCTGTCATGCCAGGATAAAGCGCGATAAAGCATTCCACCAGCGGCAAGCCAATAGTTTTGGCGCATTCCTCCCTTGACCTTTCATCCAAGTGAAGGGAGCGGATAGTTTGCGACATGGTATCGGTAATGAGCGAACGGGTATCGCACATGGTACCATCGAAGTCCAATATCAGTAACTTATAGCGTATAGAAACCATGTCCATCAGTCTTTTGCTTGGGAAAATGCCTGTTTCAATTCTTGGCGGATGAAGCGGGGCGTATACCCTAACGGGCTTTGGGCGACTTCCTCTGGCGTTCCCGTGGCCAATACTTGCCCTCCATTCCTTCCTCCCTCTGGTCCCATGTCTATGATATAATCCGCCAACTTGATGACATCCAGGTTGTGCTCTATGATGATGACCGTGTTGCCCCTGTCGACCAATTTGTTGAGCACGTCCATCAAGATACGGATATCCTCGAAATGGAGCCCCGTGGTAGGCTCATCCAGGATATAGAGCGTTTTTCCCGTGTCTTTCTTGGCCAGTTCCGTAGCCAACTTCACTCGTTGGCTTTCTCCACCCGACAACGTAGTCGAACTTTGCCCTAACTTGATATAGCCCAGTCCGACGCTCTGCAACGCCTTTATCTTCGGCAATATCTGCGGCACGTTCTCGAAAAACTCCACGGCCTGGTTAATGGTCATGTCCAGCACGTCAGCGATGGACTTTCCCTTGAATCTCACCTCCAGCGTCTCTCTGTTATATCGCTTGCCATGGCATACCTCGCAAGGCACCATCACGTCGGGCAGGAAATTCATCTCAATGGTCTTGTACCCATTGCCGCCACAAGCCTCACAGCGGCCTCCCTTCACGTTAAAAGAGAAACGTCCTGGTTTATATCCTCTTATCTTCGCCTCGGGCAAGTGGACAAACAACGACCTTATCTCGCTGAACACGCCCGTATAAGTGGCGGGGTTGCTCCTCGGAGTGCGGCCTATGGGACTTTGGTCCACGTTCACCACTTTGTCTATCAGTTCCATGCCCTCAATGCTATCATAGGGCATGGGATTCTTCAAGGACCTATAGAAATGCTGCGAGAGAATGGGCTGCAAGGTCTCGTTGATGAGCGTGGACTTACCAGAGCCAGACACACCCGTCACGACTATGAGCTTGCCCAAAGGGAAGTCTACGTCGACATGCTTCAGGTTATTACCACTCGCACCCTTGAGCCTGATATATTTGCCATTGCCCTCGCGCCGGGTGGCGGGAACGGGTATTTCCAATTCCCCGTTGAGATATTGAGCCGTTATAGTATGGGTGCGCAACATGTCCGCAGGCGTTCCTTGGAACACCACTTCCCCACCCTTGCGCCCAGCCTTGGGGCCTATGTCCACGATATAATCGGCTGCCAACATCATGTCTTTGTCGTGCTCGACCACGATGACCGAATTGCCCGCATCGCGCAGCTCCTTGAAGGAATGTATCAACCGCTCATTGTCTCGTTGGTGGAGACCTATGCTTGGCTCGTCAAGGATATAAAGCACATTCACCAACTGGCTGCCTATCTGCGTGGCCAACCTAATGCGCTGGCTCTCTCCTCCCGAAAGGCTGGCGGACTGCCTGTTGAGGGAAAGATAGTCCAAGCCGACCTCCAAGAGGAAATCAACCCGGGAGCGTAGCTCTTTCAATATCTCCGCGGCTATCTTACGTTCTTTTGATTCAAGATGCTCTTCCGCTTGCGATAGCCACTCCTTCAAGTCCCGTATGTCCATGTTGGCCGCCTCGGAGATATTCTTGTCCCATATCCTATAGGAAAGGGACTCCCTCTTCAACCTTCTGCCTTCACACTCTGGGCAGACCACCTGGGCCAAGAACTGGTCGGCCCACTTCTGGCCACTTGCGCTGTCGTCCAACTCCATGGCATCCCGAAGGTACTTCACCACCCCGTCAAAAGGAACATAGTAGTCACTGGAGGTATGCACCTTCTCCTTGTCCACCCTGACACTCTCCAACGTGCCATAAAGAATCTCTTGCATGGCATCCTCGGGTATCTCCTTGATGGCTGTTTTCAGGGTAAGTCCCCTGGTTTCCAGAATACTCTCTATCTGCCAGAATATCATCTGGTTCTTATACTTTCCAAGGGGAACAATACCACCCGCGTAGATGCTCTCTTCAGGATTGGGTATCACCTTGTCGATGTCTATCTCGTTGATGACTCCCAGCCCTTTGCATCGGGGACAAGCGCCCTCGGGAGAATTGAACGAGAAGATATTGGGTGCGGGATCGCCATAAGCCAGCCCCGTAACAGGATCCATGAGTCGCTTAGAGAAGTTTTTCAGTTCTCCAGTGTCCTTGTTCATCACCATCAACACGCCATCTCCCTGCTTCATAGCTATCTGCACGCTCTTGCGCAAGCGCTCATCGTCCTTGTCCCGTACAGCCAACTTGTCTATCACCACTTCTATATTGTGGTTTTTATAGCGGTCCACCTTCATACCCTGGCTGATTTCACAGAGTTCACCATCCACCCTGACATTCAGGTAACCTTTTCGTCTCAGGCTTTCGAAGAGCTCTCGGTAATGGCCTTTGCGCTGCCTCACCAATGGAGCCAAGACCAGAATGCGCTTGCCTGTATAGTCACGGTGTATCATCTCCATGACCTGCTCCTCATTATATTTCACCATTTTCTCGCCTGTCAGATAGCTATAGGCCGTACCTGCACGGGCGTAGAGCAAGCGCAGATAGTCATAGATTTCCGTGGTGGTGCCCACGGTGGAGCGAGGATTCTTGTTGGTGGTCTTCTGCTCGATGCTGATGACAGGGCTCAAGCCCGTAATCTTGTCCACGTCAGGTCGCTCCATATTGCCCAGAAAATTGCGGGCGTAAGCGGAGAAAGTCTCTATATACCTGCGTTGTCCCTCGGCGAATATGGTATCAAAGGCCAATGAGGACTTACCCGAGCCAGAGAGTCCCGTAATAACCGTCAGTGAATTGTGGGGAATCTCCACGTCCACGTTTTTCAGGTTGTGGACACGGGCTCCCCATACATTTATCTTCTCGTCTTCTCGATTCATGCTTATACCTACTATTATAAAATATGGTGAGGAACGGGCAAAAGGGTCACTCCATGGTAGAGGATCCCTCGGTATATCCTCGCAACAGGTTTACGTCTCGCTTGATGGTGTAATCCCTGCCGTCCGCTCCCTTCGCTTTCACCAACACGAAATATACGCCTTGCTTCACGTCTTTGCCTTTATAAGTTCCGTCCCATCCTCCCGCGGGATCAGTCCACTCATAAAGTTTCTGCCCCCAACGGTTGAAGATCGTGGCATGAAACTCCACGATACTGCGATATCCAGGCTTTACCCTGTAAATATCATTGATACCGTCACCGTTGGGAGAGAAAGCGTTGGGCATATAGAGTTGACTCTCCGACACTTCCACGGTGAAAGGCGTGTCTTGCATGTCATATTCCACGACCGTTTCGCCTTGAGTGAACTTGGCATAAACTTGAGATCGGAAGAGGGCACCATACTGTAATTTCCCGTATCTGTCAGCGTAACTTCTGTCTGCTCCTCGTAGCGTATCATGTAGGCATCTTGCTCTCCCTCCCGATAGAAACGCCACTCATAATGGGCATCCCATCCATCAGCGTCTATAGGGTTCATTTTGAGCAAGACAGCAATAGGAGCTGAACCTGCGAAGGTTTCTCCCTCCTCGCTATTTCCATCGGAATCCGTAAACACAGCGGAAGGAATGACGCTTGGATAGGTCTGCGCCCGCGCTGGCAATGACGCCAAGATGAGCCTCGTACCCAAAGCGATAAGTAAGAAAATACGTATCATAGTCAAAATATTAACGCGAAGATACGAAAAAGTTAAGAGAAGAATAGTGTCGGATAAGAGAATTTTTGTATTTTTGCAAGCAGATGTGTAAAAACGATTGACATGACACGATTTTTAAGATACAGTTTGCTCTTGATGGCGATGGTATGCGCTGTCGGTGTCTATGCCCAAACCACCAAGTGGAGGGATATCTATAAAGTGAAAAAGAAAGACACCATTTTTGGCATCGCCAACAAATATGGCATCTCCATGCCCGAACTGATGGACGCCAATCCTGAGATGAAAGTAAGCGGATACGTATTGAAGAAGGGCGACACACTGTTCATTCCTTTCGCCAAGGGAACGCAGCCCAGTGCGGTGGCCCAAGGCAGCACCCTCACCACCAAGGCACAAAAGAAAGCCGCTTCCAAGGCCATCAAGATAGGCGTGATGCTTCCCCTGCACGACGTGGATGGTGATGGCCGCAGGATGGTGGAATATTACAGGGGAATGCTGATGGCATGCGACGACCTGAAACGGCAAGGCATCTCCACGAACATCCACGCATGGAACGTGCCTATCGATGCTGACATCCGGCAGGCATTGCTGCAGAATGGTGCCAATGAGTGTGACATCATTTTCGGTCCCCTCTACACAAAACAAGTAGACGCATTAGCGGAATTCTGCAAGAACTACGAAATCAAGATGGTTATCCCGTTCTCCATAGAAAGCAACGCCGTAGACCGCAACAAGCAGGTATTCCAAGTGTACCAAAGCCCCATGGACTTGAATGAAGATGCCATCAAAGCTTTCCTCAATAGATTCCCAAACGCCCACCCCGTCTTCATAGACTGCGCAGACAACACTTCCCAAAAGGGCACGTTCACCATGGGACTGAGAACGATGCTGGAAAAGAAAAACATCTCCTACAACCTCACCAGCCTGAAATCACCAGAAGAGTCTTTTGCCAAGGCATTTGACCGCACTAAGCAAAACGTGGTCATATTGAATTCAGCGCGTTCGCCGCAACTGACAGAAGCGCTCAACAAGCTGGATGCCATGACGAGCAAATACCCTGGGCTGGTCGTCTCGCTTTTCGGCTACACGGAGTGGCTCATGTATACAGGCTATAACCTGGACAGGTTCTTCAAATACGACACCTACATCCCCTCCACATTCTATTACAACAGCAGCTCTGCCAAGACCATCGAGCTGGAGAACAGCTATCGTTCCTGGTTCCATGGGCCTATGCAGCAAGCCCTGCCCCGCTTTGCCCTCACAGGATATGACCATGCGCAATATTTCATACAGGGCGTATATAAGTATGGAGAGAACTTCGTGGGCAAACGTTCACAAAACAGCTATCGCCCCGTGCAGACGCAACTGCATTTCAAGAAGAGCGGAAAGGGAGGCTACCGCAACCAGAACTTCCAATTGATACACTATACATTCAATCGGCAGATAGAGTCGATAAACTATTAGCGGGAATGAGAGCGAAAATCTATACCTTGGCCATGGCGTTGTTTGCGGTGGTTCTTAATGCCCAGGCACAAATAGGCGAATACCGCAACAACCTGTCAATAGGCTTTAATGGCGGTTACGTGCTCAGCAGCGTGGGCTTCGACCCTGAAGTTCCCCAAGGCCAACATGGCGGCATCACGGGAGGCTTAAGCTTTCGATATGTCTGCGAGAAATACTTCAAGACCATCTGCTCCATTTACGCTGAGGTAAACTACGCCTCCATAGGATGGAAAGAAGACATCAAGACCCTGACGGGGTTGATAACAGGACTGCCCGAAGAGTACAGCCGCACCATCAACTATGTGCAGGTGCCCATATTCGCCCACCTGGCTTGGGGAAAAGAAGACAAGGGACTTAATTTCTTCGTGAACCTGGGTCCACAGTTTGGCTGGTATCTCAGCGAAAGCACCAAGACCAATTTTGAGTTTGACCAACGCAACACCGACCCCGAAACAGGGCGCAGCAACACCATCGTGGCGCAAGATACCATGGCCATCAAAAACAAGTTTGACTATGGTATCGCCGTGGGAGCCGGCATGGAGTACAGCGTTCCCCGCGTGGGACATTTCTTGCTGGAAGCTCGCTATTATTACGGCCTGGGCAACATCTACGGCGCAAGCAAACGCGATTATTTCGGAAAAAGCAACTTCGGCAATATCGTCGTGAAACTATCATACTTGTTTGACATCACCAAAACCCGTAAAAAACAACAAAAATGAATACTACTATCCAAAAGAAACTCAATGATAATCCCCGCTTGAGATGGGCAACCCTCTTCATTGTGGCCTTGCCCATGATGATGGCTTACTTCATCACCGACGTGATGGCTCCACTGGAAACCATGCTGGAAGCTCCCGTGTCCGAGGGCGGACTAGGATGGCCCAGCAGCGACTATGGTGTGTTCTCGGGAGCCTACGGGTTTATCAACGTATTCTTGGCCATGCTCTTCTTTGGCGGTATCATCCTTGACAAGATGGGCATTCGCTTCACGGGCAACTTCGCTTGCGGCCTGATGGTAATAGGTGCGCTTATCAAGTACTACGCCATTGCCCATGTGTCGCCAGACACCACCACCTATATCAACATTCCCTTGATAGGCGGCTATACGGGGCTTGACCATGCCATCAAAGACCAAGTGCTGATAGCGGCCTTAGGCTTCTCCATCTTCGGCATGGGCGCAGAAATCATGGGCATCACCGTCACCAAGGCCATCACCAAATGGTTTACGGGTTATGAGCTGGCTCTGGCCATGGGCATACAGGTGGCATTGGCCAGGATGGGTACCGCTTTCACGTTCTTTGTCAGCGTCCCCATAGCCAAAGCTTTCTCCCTATCCACGCCGCTGCTATTGGGCGCCTGCCTGTTGATAGTGGGCTTCTTGCTATGGTTGGCCTACAACGTACTGGACATCCGCTTCGACCGCAGCGACACCCAGGCCAAGGCCACTACCTCCAACGGTGAGGACGAGAAGTTCCATCTCAGGGACTTGGGACTTATCTTCCGCAATCCTGGTTTTTGGCTTATCACTGCCATGTGCCTTTGCTTCTATGGCGGCGTATTCCCGTTCTTGAAATTCGCCACCAAATTGATGGTATTCAAATATGGCGTAGACGAGACCTACGCAGGATGGATACCTTCGCTGATGCCTTTCGGCACTATCATCCTCACGCCCCTGTTCGGCAGCATCTACGACAAGATAGGAAAAGGCGCCACGCTGATGCTTATCGGCTCCCTAATCCTTACCATGGTGCATGTGCTTTTCGCCCTTCCCGTATTGGAGACCACTTGGTTCGCTGTCGTGCTCATCATGTTGCTGGGTGTGGCTTTCGCCTTGGTGCCCAGCGCGCTATGGCCGTCTGTGCCCAAGATAATCCCCATCAAGCAATTGGGCAGCGCCTATTCCATCATTTTCTATATCCAGAACATAGGTCTTACGCTTATTCCCATGTACATGGGCACTGTCATAGGCAAGCACACCGTGAACGGCGTGCCTAACTTCACAGTCCCCATGATGACCTTCGCGGGCTTCGGGGTAGCCGCCGTGCTGTTTGCCGTCGCACTGAAGATACTCAACTCCAGGAACCATTACCACCTGGAAGAGCCCAACATACAGAAATAACCTAACCGAACAAGCATAAAAGGAGGTACTATGAAAATAACACTTGAAAACTTTGCCACGGAGTATGTAGACCCCATCGAGCAACTGGAGATTGACAAGTTCGTATGCAACGAGATGAGCCGGCAGATTCACCGCTACATCAAGGCCATGTCGGGCACTAAACAGGCCATGCTCCGCTTCGAGGAAAACCTGTCTTCGCTCACGGTACCAGAGAAAGAAGAGGCCATCGCCAAGTACATAGACCTGAACCGCAGAGCGTTGGACGGGCTTGATTTCAAGGTGATATTGGCGCGGGCTATCGCCAATTACTGCGACACTTACCAGTACATGCTGGAGTTCATCAACAACAAGCGCAAGATGATCTACTACTATGTACGCATGAAAGAGAAATACATACGCTTCCATGAGGTGTTCGAGAAAGACGGAAAATTTGGCATCAAGGATTACAAGGGCGATATACTTATCTCGCCCAGCTATGATTTCCTGCGCCCTGTCTACGTTTATACGGACGACCTAAGCACGATGCCATTCATCGCCCAGAAAGACGGAAAGATGGGACTTGTCTACCCTGATGGGAAAGACACTGTCTTCGCCGATTTCGTCTACGACGAGATAGAGTTACGGGAAGAGTATCCCTTCTTTGAGGCGGTGAAAGGCGACGAGCGGGGATACATAGACAGGGACGGGCAATTCCAAACGATATAGACCATGACGCACACAGGCGTACGTGGAGAAAACGCAAGCGAGCCAATGCCATAATCAAATGACATCTCACAGCCATCCACCTGCCTGTGCGACAATTCACCATGGAAGGATCAAATAAAACCGCCAAACATTTGGCGGTTTCAAGTAAAAATAGTAATTTTGCACCCGATTTAACCCGCAAGGGGATGGTTCCGTAGCTCAGTTGGATTAGAGCAACAGCCTTCTAAGCTGTGGGTCTTGGGTTCGAACCCCAACGGAATCACGAAACTTAAGGGTGGTATTTCCACCCTTTTTTATTGTTTTTCAGGGGGTTGCGATTTTATGATGGTAGGCCGTATAGGCTAGTGGGGTTGAAACTTCACTGGTTTATAGGCCACAATATACCATCTATGACACTTGATGCACGGGGCATTTCCAGGCATGGGCTAGCGGGGGAATGTCAAGAAATCCTACTTCCACGCTCTTGCGGGAACGAAAGCCCCAGGCAGCCCATGTACAGGCGGCGGGAAACGAAACTAGTTGCGAAGGGTCACGAAACTAGTTTCATCGGCCATCGCAACTAGTTGCGTGGGGCGACGCAACTAGTTGCGTTTTTCCTCGCGCCCAAGCCGCCTCCAGCTCCATCCTGTCTTTGTCAAGATTTACTCACTCATTCATCCCCCTCCCATGCACGTTGCCCACAATACCTATGCGTATACCCAGGCACCGCGAGGCAAGAGTTGAAAACAAAACCTTGCCTTATCATCTCACCCGCAAGACAATGCGCTTATAGGCGGTTAAGTTGGGCGTGCCATCATCGGTCACTTCCAATATCACGTGGATGGTCTTCCCCGACGCGTCATGCGGCACAGCCACATGGCAAAGAGGAAGTTTCCCGCTCTTTACCGCTACCTTATCTTTATAAGTACTCGGCTCCGCGTACACCGACCAGTTATATGATAAGTTGTCATTGTCGACATCCTCTGACTGGGAGGCATCGAAAGTCAACGTCTCGCCGGCTTTTGCATCAACATACAGGCATCGCAAGGAACGTTCCCCATTCACGATGGCCACGGGATGATGGTTGGCGGCTTCAAATCTGTCTGTAGCCGCCCATCGCATGCGAGCCTCGAAGTCGTTCCAGATATGGCGTTGCCACTTATTGATGGCCTGCACGCCCTCTGGTGCGCTCACGTACATATAATAAGGGTCATACTGCGTTTCGTCTTTTCCGCTCTTTTCAATAAAGTCCATGCCTCTCAAACCACTCTGTTTCTCTTTCGAGAAACGGCCGCCCCAACCTCCATAATCCACGCTGTCCGGCACGTTAAGGCCATTGGCATACAGATAGAGAAATGCGGGAGAATCTCCCTCTGTGGCCCAGATCCTATTCGGATAAACCTTCCCAAGAGAGCCATGGCACTGGATGTGACCTTTTATCCACTCATCTGAAGGCGGCCAACCATACACGTGTTTATTGCGGATATACAGGATGTCGGGAAAATTATGCGCTATCCACGCTCCAGCGTCATCTTGTCCCAAAATGTCATAAATACGGATTTTACCCAAGAACCGCTTGAGCTCACTTTCGCTACGGGTATGCTTCACTTTCCAAATGGCCTGGGCAATGGTGTTCATACCTCCCCATGCAGTCAACCAAACGGGGCGATTATCTCCTTTCTTGTCCACCGCCGCTATAATCAACTCCGAGCCAGGAGAATCTTTCCCCTCTCCCACTCCATCCATATTGGAAACGGCTTGCCCCCGCTTGACAATGGAACGCAGATAATCTAAATCGGGATAGCCTGGATCGTGTTTTTTCAGCCTGGGCAAGACCTCGCCAAAACACTCTACAACCTCTCTTACCTTCCCTGTCCTATCAGGGTCAGTCACCCATGCTTGAGAACTTATCAAGCCTTCAATATCATAGACATTTGAGCAAACCAGCAAATGTATCATCGACTGCATGTCGTCAGGATCCGCCCCGCCTAAATCGGTCGTGACTATCACCCTGTTTTTCTCGTTAGGCAAAAGGGATTGAGCTAAGGCCCATTGGGCAAGCAACGGAACAAAGAGCGACAAAACAGCAACAATTTTTTTCATAAAACGCACAAAATAAAGAAAACAAAAATCCCGCCATTGGAGGTTGACGGGTACCTAATGTTTACACAACGGAATAGTCCTTATTGTGATTTGCTAAAAACTCTCCGCAAATATAAGAATTAACTTTCAATCCCGCAAGCTTTTCAGTGGAAAAAAGCGCACCAAGACAATAATTTACGCTTTTTTATCCATCGTCCTGTCGAAATGAACAAAAAAGCAATACCCTCATCCTGCCATGTGAAGTTAGGAAACAACTTGTTTTGCCCATCAAAACAAGTTAAATCACTCATCAAAACAAGTTGTTTTGTTTATCAAAACAACTTGTTTTGACAAGCGGCTTCAACCTGTCTCTTCTTTTTCTTTTCTGGTAAAAGAGCAAACCGCTATATATCAAAGACTTATATTCATTTACAGTTTCTCTTCTACAGCTTGCTCCGCTGGCTGGCGACGGGTCTCCGCACCGTTAGTTGACCGTAATGTGGAAGCAACCTTGTTTCACCTCGTACTTGACATAGCAACGCCGCTGCTCACGGAAGTCTTGCAACACTTCGCTGAGTATCCACTTCAAGGTATCGTTGCGCACCTCACGACGCTTCTCGCCTGGCGGTTCCACTGTCTTGTAACGATTGTAACAGATGTCAAAGGTAGTGCCATAGAGGTGGCAGCTGTTTTCCTTGGCGTTAAGGTTACGACCCTGCAACTTGGCCACATCGTCCTTGCTGCGCAACACGCTGGTCACAATCACTTGGTGGAGGGGCACGCCCTTGATCTGGAGCGAGTCGAAAAAGGCACGGCCTATGTCTTGCAACAGCACCGAGGCACGGGGCACGAGGTAAGGGATACTGCTAGTCAGCTTATCCACGTGGAAAAAAGGATTACTCTCTATATACACCAACTCCGACATGCGATGTTCCGCCTCGGCCCTATCCTTCACGGGCTCCACGCCCCACCTACTGGCCGCCAGCAGTTGCACGTCGTTTTGGTCGGGAAAAGTATTCCCAAAGTGGGGCACGCTCCAAATACGATGCCTGGCCACCGTACCATCAGCGTTGAAGAAACGGGACTTCCCGTCCGCTTGGACGGCGCTCATGGGCAACGGGGCATGGGCCAACACGGCCAGCGAGTCTACCCCCAAGCTATCCGCAACGACAAGCTTCTCCTCCTTAGGTTCGGCCACACCAGGGAAGGCACACCTCACCAACGCCAATAGCGCCACGCAAGAGAAAAACCCCAAGGTATACTGCCGCTTGGTGACCTTGAAGTTTCTCCACTTCTTGAGAGCGGATACTCCTTTGTCCTCTCTTATATTGAACGGGAATTTTCTCATATGCCAGGTTTCTCCATCTAAAGAATCTGGCGCGAAGTTACGAATAATCCGCGAGAAAACGCATATCATCGAAAAAGAAATAGATGGTCATGCCCCGCAAACGTGTCCTACCCCTTCCCCGACTCGTTATCCATCCTTGCGGACAAGGACATATTTATGGTTAAAACCTTGCGTATTCAGAATATATTTCGTACTTTTGCAACGTCGTATACACAGACCCTAACAAGAAAGCAAGTTGATAGAGAAACATATCGTATTAGAGGATATAGACCCCGTGGTCTTCTATGGTGCCAACAACAGCCACCTGCTCATGATAAAGTCGCTTTTCCCCAAACTGCGCATCGCCGCCAGAGACAACGTTATACGGCTGTTGGGGGATGAGGAACAGATGGCAAAGGCGGAAGAAGACATAGAGACCATGCGCAAACATGTGCTGAAATACAACCAACTGGGCGAGGAAGACATACTGGACATCATCAAGGGAAGGCAACCCAAGGTGGACGAAGGAAGGGACGTGTTGGTATACAACATATCCGGCAAGCCCATCAAGAGCCGCGGCGAAAACCAGCGGAAACTGGTGGAGGCCTATGAGAACAACGACATGGTGTTTGCCATTGGCCCAGCGGGAACGGGCAAGACATACCTGAGTATCGCCCTGGCGGTGAAAACTCTCAAGGAAAAAGGCGCAAGGAGGCTGATACTCTCCAGGCCCGCCGTGGAAGCTGGCGAGAAACTGGGCTTCCTGCCAGGTGACATGAAAGAGAAGATAGACCCCTATCTGCAGCCCCTCTACGACGCTTTGGAAGACATGCTGCCCGCCATCAAGTTGCAAGACATGATGGACAAGCACGTGATACAGATAGCCCCACTGGCCTTCATGAGAGGAAGGACACTCAACGACGCCGTGGTAATACTCGACGAGGCACAAAACACCACCCCGCAACAAATCAGGATGTTCCTCACCCGAATGGGCACCAACTCGAAGATGATCATCACGGGCGACCTTACCCAAATAGACTTGCCCCACAACCAGACTTGCGGGCTGAAGGAGGCCATCAGCATACTGGAAGGCGTAAAAGGCATTGGCGTGGTGAGGCTTGGAGAGAAAGATATCGTGCGCCATAAACTGGTGACGCGCATCGTCAACGCCTATGATGCCTACGACAAAGAAAGAACAAATAAAAACATAGCAAAATGACAAAAGCATTAACCCAAACCGATTTTCACTTCAACGGACAGAAAAGCGTTTACCATGGAAAGGTGCGCGACGTGTACAACATCAATGACGACCTGATAGTGATGGTAGCCACAGACCGCATCTCGGCCTTCGACGTAGTGTTGCCCAAGGGCATCCCCTTCAAGGGACAAGTGCTCAACCAGATAGCCGCCAAGTTCCTGGATACCACCACGGACATCTGCCCCAACTGGAAGCTGGCCACTCCGGACCCGATGGTGACCGTGGGACTGAAATGCGAAGGCTTCAAAGTGGAGATGATCATACGCTCCATCCTCACGGGCAGTGCCTGGAGGGCCTACAAAGACGGCTGCCGCGAGCTTTGCGGCGTGAAGTTGCCAGAAGGCATGAGGGAGAACGAGCGTTTCCCAGAGCCTATCATCACGCCTACCACCAAAGCTGACGAGGGCCATGACCTGAACATCTCCAAGGAGGAAATCATCGCACAAGGCATCATGAGCCGCGAAGATTACGAAATCGTAGAGGATTATACCCGCAAGATATTCCAGCGCGGACAGGAAATAGCCAAGAGGCAAGGCCTCATCTTGGTGGACACGAAGTATGAGTTTGGCAAGCGTGACGGCAAAATCTACCTCATTGACGAGATTCACACTCCCGACTCCAGCCGCTACTTCTACGCTGACGGCTACGAGGAGAAACTGGAGAAAGGCGAGCCACAAAAGCAACTCTCCAAAGAGTTCGTGCGCCAATGGCTGATAGAGCACAACTTCATGAACGAGCCTGGGCAGACCATGCCCGAAATCACGGACGAATATGCCGAGAGCGTGAGCGAAAGATACATAGAACTGTTTGAGCGTATCACTGGCGAGAAGTTTGACAAGGCCGCGGAAGAGGGTGACATAGCCGCCAGAATAGAGAAAAACGTGAGCGACTACCTTGCCATACGCAAGTAACGGCACCCAAGATGGCATTCAAGCAGGAGGAAATAAAGCCTTACGGAGGGGCTGACGGCAAAGGCGAAGAGGTGGAGCGGATGTTTGACAACATCGCTCCCACCTATGACAAACTTAACCATCGGCTCTCCTGGGACATAGATAAATGGTGGCGCAAGAAAGCCATTCGGCATTTGGCCGCTTTCAAGCCCAGGAGAATACTCGACGTGGCTACGGGAACGGGTGATTTCGCCATACAGGCGGCCCACTCGTTGGAGCCGGAGAGCGTCATTGGCGTGGATATCTCAGAGGGCATGATGGAAATAGGCAGACAGAAGGCTTCCGAAGAAGGGCTAGACGATGTCATCCGCTTCCAAAAGGAAGACTGCATGGACCTGGGATTCCCCAAGGAAACCTTCGACGCAGTCATCGCCGCATTTGGAATCCGCAACTTCCAAGACCTGGAAAGAGGATTAAGGGAAATCTACCGCGTGCTGAAAGATGGTGGCGAAATGGCGTTACTGGAGCTCACCACGCCCGTAAGTTTCCCCTGGCGACAACTTTTCAGGCTCTATTCCCACAGCGTACTGCCCTTATACGGCAAAATGATATCGGGCGACAAGGCCGCTTATTCCTACCTCACGAAGACCATCGACGCTTTCCCGCAGGGAGAAACCATGATGGACGTGTTGCGCAAGATTGGCTTCACGGAAGTAGGTTTCCAGCGCCTTACATTTGGCATATGCACCATGTATTACGCAACTAAATAACGCACTTATGGACAAGTATGGATTAATAGGCTATCCCTTGGGGCATTCCTTCTCAATGAGTTATTTCAACGAGAAATTCAAGAGCGAGAATATCGATGCCGAGTATATCAACTTCGAAATACCCAGGATAGAGGCCTTGGCGGAAGTGGTAAACACCAACCTCAACCTGCGTGGCCTCAACGTGACCATTCCCTACAAGGAAAAAGTGATGGACTATTTGGACTACATCAGTCCAGAGGCAAGAGCCATCGGAGCCGTAAACGTCATCAGGGTAGAACATAAAGGCAAAAAGAACATACTAAAGGGCTACAACAGTGACGTAATAGGTTTCACCGAAAGCATAGAGCCGCTATTGGAACGTTTCCACAAGAAAGCGTTGGTGCTGGGCACGGGAGGTGCCGCCAAAGCCATCTCGTACGGGCTGAAGAAGCTAGGGCTAGAAACCGTTTATGTAAGCCGATTCGAAAAACCCAACACCATACAATACAGCCAGATAACGCCCGAAATCATCAAGGAGCATAACGTCATCGTCAACTGCACGCCATGCGGCATGTTTCCCCATACAGAGGAATGTCCCATGTTGCCCTATGAGGCCATGGACACAAAGACTTTGCTCTATGACCTGATATATAATCCCGACCAGACGCTATTCATGAGAAAAGGAGCGGCCTATGGAGCCACCACCAAAAACGGGCTGGAAATGCTTCTGCTGCAAGCTTTCGCCAGCTGGGAATTTTGGGAAGGAAAAGATTAAGGAATTGGCATATATAAACTTTATCACCAAACAAAAGTGGACAACAGATACTTACACAGAGGCGTGAGCGCCGCCAAGGAAGACGTGCACAACGCCATCAAGAACATAGACAAGGGAATATTTCCCCAGGCATTCTGCAAAATCATCCCTGACATACTGGGCGGAGACCCAGAGTATTGCAACATCATGCACGCGGACGGAGCGGGCACCAAGTCATCACTTGCCTATATGTACTGGAAGGAGACGGGCGACCTGAGCGTGTGGAAGGGAATAGCACAGGATGCCATCGTGATGAATACCGATGACCTGCTCTGCGTGGGAGCGGTAGACAACATCCTCGTGTCGAGCACCATCGGCAGGAACAAGATGTTGGTGCCAGGCGAGGTAATATCGGCCATCATCAATGGCACAGACGAGCTGCTGGCCGAAATGAGAGCCATGGGCATTGGCATCTATCCCACTGGGGGAGAGACCGCAGACGTAGGCGACTTGGTGCGCACTATCATCGTGGACTCTACGGTTACATGCCGCATGAAGCGAAAAGACGTGATTGACAACGCAAATATACGCCTGGGAGACGTGATTGTAGGACTGAGCAGCACAGGACAAGCCACATACGAAAAGAAATATAATGGCGGCATGGGCAGCAATGGACTTACCAGCGCACGCCACGACGTGTTCGCCAAGTACCTGGCAGAGAAGTATCCCGAAAGCTACGACCATGCCGTACCCGAGGAATTGGTATATAGCGGAAAGTACAAGCTGACCGATGAAATAAGCGGCAGCCCCGTGAATGCGGGCGAACTCGTGCTTTCTCCTACCCGTACCTATGCGCCCGTCATCAAGAAGTTGCTAGACGAGATGCGCCCAGAGATACATGGTATGGTGCATTGCACGGGTGGTGCGCAGACCAAGGTGCTCCACTTCGTGGGCGAGAACTGCAAAGTGGTAAAAGACAACATGTTCCCCGTTCCTCCCCTCTTCCGCGCCATCCAGGAATGTTCTGGCACAGACTGGAAAGAGATGTATCAAGTATTCAACATGGGACATCGCATGGAGATATACGTGAGTCCTGAGATGGCAGACCAAGTAATTGCCATCAGCCAAAGCTTTGGCATAGACGCGCAAATAGTGGGACATATCGAGGAAGGCCTACGCTCACTCACCATCAAGAGCGAATATGGCACTTTCGAATACGCCTAATCCGCTACCGAAAGACAATAGTGACTATACATTATATAATATATAGCGACACAGAATGGCTGACAACAATAGCATATTAGAGAAACTTGACGGACTGGAAAGCAGATACGAGGAAGTATCCACGTTGATTACTGACCCCGACGTGATAGCCGACCAAACCCGATACGTGAAGCTCACCAAGGAATATAAAGACCTGGGCGATATCATGGAGGCTCGCAAGAAATATGTGGCTTGCCTCAATGCCATCAAGGAAGCCAAGGATATTTTGGCCAACGAGAGCGACGCAGACATGAAAGAGATGGCTCGCGAGGAGTTGAATGACAACGAAACCCTACTGCCCAAACTGGAAGAGGATATCAAGATAGCCCTGGTACCCAAAGACCCTGAGGACGCCAAGAACGTGCAAATGGAAATCCGGGCTGGTACAGGGGGCGATGAGGCGGCTCTTTTCGCTGGCGACTTGTTTAATATGTACAAGAAGTTCTGCGACTCAAAAGGTTGGTCTCTCAGCGTGACCAGTGTTTCCGAAGGAGCCGTAGGCGGATACAAAGAAATAGACTTCGCCGTGAGCGGAGTAGACGTTTACGGTACGTTGAAATATGAGTCAGGTGTACACCGCGTGCAACGTGTGCCCGCTACCGAGACACAAGGGCGCATGCACACTTCTGCCGCCACGGTGGCCGTATTGCCCGAGGCTGACAAATTTGAAGTGAATATCAACGAGGGCGATATCAAGTGGGACACATTCCGCTCTAGTGGCGCAGGTGGACAGAACGTCAACAAGGTGGAATCAGGGGTCAGGTTGCGCTATCCCTGGAAAAACCCTATCACAGGAGAAACGGAAGAGATTCTCATCGAATGTACTGAAACACGTGACCAACCCAAGAACAAGGAAAGAGCCTTGGCACGCCTGCGCACGTTCATCTACGACAAAGAACACCAAAAATATATCGACGACATTGCCAACCGCAGGAAGACAATGGTGTCCACCGGTGACCGTTCGGCCAAAATCCGTACTTACAACTACCCGCAGGGACGTATCACCGACCACCGTATCAATTACACCATCTACAATCTGGCTGCTTTTATGGACGGTGATATTCAAGATTGCATCGACCATCTGATAGTGGCCGAAAATGCAGAGCGATTGAAGGAGAGTGAATTATAATAATATTAAGCTAAATAGTATAACTATGGACAAGCAACAATTATTTGAGAACATCAAAAAAAAGAAATCATTCCTCTGTGTAGGACTGGATACTGACATAAAGAAAATCCCCGAACACCTGTTGAAGGAAGAAGACCCTATCTTTGCTTTCAACAAGGCTATTATCGATGCTACAGCTCCTTACTGTATTGCATACAAGCCCAACCTGGCTTTCTATGAAAGCATGGGCGTGAAAGGATGGATTGCTTTTGAAAAAACAGTGAACTACATCAAGGAAAACTATCCCGACCAATTCATCATTGCCGATGCAAAACGTGGC